>Ga0210044_10008229_pt1 | contig 13064 bp, 11 predicted proteins | sample CryGey13umfilter_2_FD_183959 | JGI IMG/M metagenome (GOLD analysis project Ga0210044, IMG submission 183959) | Groundwater microbial communities from aquifer in Utah, USA - Crystal Geyser 4/9/14 3 um filter (SPAdes) (version 2) | ecosystem: Environmental > Aquatic > Deep subsurface >... | reverse complement strand
GGGCGAGAAAACCGCTTGTCGGATGAGCAAAAGGCGCTGGCCGAGAAGGTGTATTTGAGTTCGGCGGCGACGGAGTGGTCTGACCCGGTCAATGTTGTATCGACAAAACAGTTCTACGTGGTGGATGGTACATACAACGAATCGGTTGCGGACCGCCAGGCGTCGGTCGAGGTTTACGTTTATACTTCGGGGTCGGAGCGAATGGCTGCGATGACGGTTCGCTCGGGTGAGCCGATCGGCGAGATTCGCTCGATTATGGTGGCTTCTACCGGCGATGAGGACACAGACCCGTCGAATCCAAGCCGAACCGAGGACACGAACGCACCGTCGGAAGAATTACGTGAAATCGACTTCACGACGGGAGCGGTGATTCTCGATGTGGTTCAGGTCGAAGAGGGGGCCACTTCGCGTGATCGGAAGGTCCAAGTGCTTGTGGCGCTGGAGGATGGGACGATCGTGGCGTTGGATCCGAGCGAGCAGCGTCGGTCTGAGGATCGACTGCGGCTTCGGGAACTGGCAGCAAAAGATACAAAATCGTGAGATTGAGTCATGAAGCGACTTGACCGCGGATGGCGGGGTGCGAACAATCGTCGCACCCCATTTGAGGGGTGGAAAGAAAGGTTCAGAAAGGCGAATCGAGGACTACCTTGAGTTGCATGAAATCTTTCTCGCTCTTTGACAAGTGAGGTTTGACAAGAAAGACCATGAATGGTCTATCCATTTTGCCCAAGTTTTGTTTTGTATATCGTCACCGAGACGATGCGAGCAAACCTGAGTTTTGTATTATCGAAACGAGAAGGGCTTGCCGCGATGTTCGAAGTTTCAATTGGTCGCAAGGCCGATTGGGACGGAGGAGATTGCGGATTGGCCGGGGATGGCAATCCCCAATCGGCCGATGATGTTGTCTTTGAGTCGTGAGGTTTTGAGAAGAGCGCTTTTGTCTAAGGGGCGTTTGGATCAATTCGGATACGGGTTGAAGTCGGCATGATTAAGCTAAAAAGGGCACACGGTGGATGCCTTGGCGTTGAGAGGCGATGAAGGACGTGGGAACCTGCGAAAAGTCTGAGGGAGCCGGTACCAGGCAACGATCTCAGAATGTCCGAATGGGGAAACCCGGCCGTTTTTTAGCGGTCATTCATACCTGAATGTATAGGGTATGAAGGCGAACCCGGTGAACTGAAACATCTCAGTAACCGGAGGAAAAGAAAGCAAACGCGATTCCGTCAGTAGCGGCGAGCGAAATCGGAACAGCCCAAACCAGGATTCGTCCTGGGGCACCGTAATCAAAGTGAATGTTTCATGAACACTCTGGGAAGCGTGACCGAAGAAGGTGATAGTCCTGTAGTGAAACTGAAACGGCGAGGGTGCAGTGAGTAATGTCGAGCTCGTGAAACTTGGCATGAACATGCGGGGTCCACCCCGTAAGGCTAAATACTACTCAACGACCGATAGCGAATCAGTAAGGCGACTGAATGGTGAAAACGACCCCTATTAGGGGAGTGAAACAGTAGCTGAAACCGTGTGCTTACACAGCGGTCGGAGCATCGGATTTATTCGATGTGACGGCGTGCCTTTTGCATAATGATCTGGCGAGTTAGTTTTTGCGGCAAGGTTAAGTCTGATCCAGACGAAGCCGAAGGGAAACCGAGTCTTAAAAGGGCGACAAGTCGTAAGGACTAGACGCGAAACCAAGTGATCTACCCATGGGCAGGTTGAAGGGAGGGTAAGACCTCCTGGAGGACCGAACGCACCTACGTTGAAAAGTGGGGCGATGACCTGTGGGGAGGAGTTAAAGTCTTATCATACTTGGAGATATCTCGTTCTCTCTGAAATAGCTTTAGGGTTAGCCTCATGTTACGTCTTTCGGGGGTAGAGCACTGACAGGGGATGGGGCCCTCAGGGGTACCCACTTCTATCAAACTCCGAATACCGAAAGATTTTGTCATGGGAGTCAGTCTACGGGGGATAATCTCCGTGGACGAAAGGGAAACAGCCCGGACCGCCAGCTAAGGTCCCTAATCTTGTCTTAGTTCTTAAGGTAGTTGGATCGCCGTGACAGCCAGGATGTTGGCTTAGAAGCAGCCACCATTTAAAGAGTGCGTAATAGCTCACTGGTCGAGGGATTCAGCGCCGATAATGATCGGGAATAAGACAAGAACCGAAGCTGCGGATTTGTACATCTTTGATGTATGAGTGGTAAGAGAGCGTTCCTGTCGGCGAAGAAGCGGTCCCGTAAGGGATTGTGGAGCGGCAGGAAGTGAATATGCCAGATTGAGTAACGATAAAGCGGGTGAGAATCCCGCTCGCCGAAAGCCTAAGGGTTCCTGGGGAAGGTAAATCCGCCCAGGGTTAGCCGGTACCTAAGGCGAGGCCGAAAGGCGTAGTCGATGGACAGCAGGTTAATATTCCTGCGCTTCGGTGTGAGGTTGAAGCAACGTGACGGATTCTTGAGTTCAGCAGGACGGTTAGAAATGTCCGGGCCTTCGGGCCCCCGCTGGAGGATAGGATTCCAAGAAAAGCCGTTGTGGACAATCACCGAAACCGTACTAAAACTGACACAGGTAGGCGTGGCGAAAAGCCTCAGGCGCTCGAGAGAATGGTTGTGAAGGAATTAGGCAAATTGACCCCGTACGTTCGCAATAAGGGGGCCCTCCTGGAAACAGAGGGCGCAGAGAAAAGGCTCTGGCGACTGTTTATCAAAAACACAGCACTGTGCTAACTCGTAAGAGGACGTATACAGTGTGACACCTGCCCGGTGCCGGAATGTCAAGGAAGTAGGTTAGCCCTCGGGCGAAGCTTACGACCTAAGCACCGGTAAACGGCGGCCGTAACTATGACGGTCCTAAGGTAGCGAAGTTCCTTGTCGGGTAAGTTCCGACGCGCATGAATGGTGGAACGACTGGAGCACTGTCTCCACAACCAACTCGGTGAAATAGTAGTGGCGGTGAAGATGCCGCCTACCCGCGGCAAGACGGAAAGACCCCGTGGACCTTTACTGTAGGCTAATATTGGTCACGAGCTTGTTTTGCGTAGGATAGGTGGGAGGCGATGAAGCGTGGATTCCGGTCCATGTGGAGCCAACCTTGAAATACCACCCTGAGCGTGTTTGTGATCTAACCTCGATTCCCGTGAAGCCGGGCGAGGGACCGTGTTTGCTGGGCAGTTTGACTGGGGCGGTCTCCTCCTAAAGAGTAACGGAGGAGCACAAAGGTCGGCTCAGCACGGTTGGAAACCGTGTGTAGAGTGTAAGGGCATAAGCCGGCTTTACTGCAAGACCGACGGGTCGAGCAGTTGCGAAAGCAGGTCTTAGTGATCCAGCAGTTCCGTGTGGAAGGGCTGTTGCTCATCGGATAAAAGGTACCCCGGGGATAACAGGCTGATCGCTCCCGAGCGTCCATAGCGGCGGAGCGGTTTGGCACCTCGATGTCGGCTCATCACATCCTGGGGCTGAAGGCGGTCCCAAGGGTTCGGCTGTTCGCCGATTAAAGTGGTACGCGAGCTGGGTTCAGACCGGCGTGAGCCAGGTCGGTCCCTATCTGCCGTGGGCGCTGCAACATTGAGAGGAGTCTTCTTTAGTACGAGAGGACTTGGAAGGACACACCCCTGGTGCGCCAGTTGGCATGCTCATGCCATCGCTGGGTAGCTAAGTGTGGCAGGGATAACCGCTGAAAGCATCTAAGCGGGAAGCCCCCCTCGAGATGAATGTTGCTGGTCCCCGTGACGAAAGACCCCCGGAAGACTACCGGGTCGATAGGCCGCATGTATAAGAACCGAAATGTTCTGAGCAAAGCGGTACTAACGGTCGAAGGCTTAGTCATGTCGACTTTGATCCCTATTCAAAGCGATCGAAGTTCGACGATGGACATCAAAGCCCGTCTCATTTTTGATTTGCAGGCCGTGCAATCTCAATGAAAAGCGAGAGAGCACTTGGTTTGCTCGCAAACGTTTCCTGGAAAGGTGACGATAGAAGTTGGATGAAACGTAAGTTTCGATTGATTCCTCCGGACCACGGAGGATGCCTGATGGTTGAATTGATGTTTCTTGTCGAACCTTGACTTTGTTTGCACTTTCGTCCGGGCGGGCTGAAAAGCCCCTCCGGTCCTTGTCGGTGACCATAGGTGCGGGGCCACACCTGTTCCCATTCCGAACACAGCAGTTAAGCCCGTACCGCCGATGATACTGCCTTGCGGGAAAGTAGGGCATCGCCGGCGCTTCAACCCCATCTGCCTAAAGCAGGTGGGGTTGTCTTTTAAGTAAGAAGATATCGACGGATTAAGGCACCGAGGCACTGAGCGACTGTGTTTATGGTCAAGTCGATTCGGGTTGATAGGTTGAAAGTTTGAATTCTCTTTCGCGTGCAGCCATTGGTGGAAAGACGAAGCGGTTGTTGACTCTTCTTGTGATTCGAAATGGTCCTGCGACAGACATATACTTACTTGACATCAGATGATGCCGAGACTGGAGCGAATATGAACAGTTCGCAAAATTTCACGACGCCGATTCTTGATGGTTACCGGATCGCGGAGTATAAGGGGCTTGTAACAGCGCGCAATGTTCGTGCGATGAATATCGTGCGCGATATTTTTACCTCTTTTCGCGATTTTTTCGGCGGAAGGTCGGGATCATATGAGCGGGTGATGGGGGATATGGAGAACGAAGTGCTTGCTACGATGGCGCTGATCATGGCCTACGGAGTGGGTACGGCGGTAGTCGTGGTCGAGACGAGCAGAGGGAAGTCGTCGGTTTGAACGAACGGAGGGTGATCCGCGGGAACGTCGTGTGCTTACTTGCTATCATTCGAAGATTCTACCAAATCAAATTTCCGTTCACCATCGGCCTTGTGAAATGACACGGGGCACATTCGGTGCCTTTGAGTGACTCATAATCTACAAGGAGAAAAGCCGTGACACGCATAGTGATAGCCGGAGTCGTTGGCGGAATCGTGGTTTTCGTATGGAGTTTTCTCTCGCATGTGATATTGCCGCTCGGCGCGACCGGGCTGCACACCGACGCTTTGCCGGGGGAGGCCGCTCTGCTGAATGCGATGAAAGAGAACATACCTGAGTCCGGCATGTACTTCATTCCCGGGATGGACCTATCAATAACCGATGCCGCAGCGCGCCAAGAAGCGGTGGCCGCCAAGATGAAAGCCAATCCGGTGGCATTCCTCGTGATTCAAAAAGAAGGTGCCGAGGGTATGATGCCGAGGCAATTGATCTCAGAATTCGTTGCGAATATATTCTGCGCGCTACTTGCAGCGATCATTCTGGCGGAAGTGGGGTCGGGGTACTTCATGAGAGTGATCATTGTTACGTTGCTGGGGCTGTTCGCGTGGTTGGCGGTCGACGTATCACACTGGATCTGGTATGCGTTTCCGAGTGATTACGCGATGGCGCAGGGGGTTGATCATGTGGTGGGATGGTTTGCGGCAGGGTTGGTTTTGGCTGCGATCGTCAAAAGTCGGAAGGTCCCCGAACCGGCGACGGTGACGCCCTGATTCTCGGCGCTGCGATGTGAAGTGATCGTTTACGATTCGAAGACGACCCGTCCTTCGAGGGCGGTCAGAAGAGGGTGGATTTCTTCAAATGATTCAAACTTTTCATCGAAGGGTGAATGGTTGAGGATGACGAAGTCGGCGCGGTAGCCGGGAGCGATGCGTCCGATTTCGTTTTCCGCATGCAGGGCGAATGCGGGGAAAGTCGTATAGCAACGAAGTGCCTGTTTGAACGTGATGGATTCGTCCGGATGCCAACTGCGGCCGAGCGCGGTGGTGTTGTTGACGGCGGTTTCGATTGCGGAAAATGGGTTCATGGTAACGATAGGCCAATCGGAGCCGAACGCGATCGGAATGTTTTCTTCGAGGAGGGATCGGAACATGTAGGAATTGGCGCATCGCTTTTCGCCGAGGTATTTCGCCATAGTTCGGGCATCATCGAATTTGTGGTATGGTTGCATGGAAGCGATGATTCCGAGCGTTGCGATACGGGAGAGGTCTTCGGCGAGAAGGTGCTGGGCGTGTTCGATACGGGGACGAAGGGCGCGTCGTTGATCTTGGTTCGGGATGATTTCTTGGAGGGTCTCGAGGAGGACGTGGGTTGCTTCGTCGCCGATCGCGTGGTAGATGGGTTGGAGATTACTATCTCGCGCGATTTCGAGATTTTTTTTGAGGCGTCCTTCGCGAATTCCATCCATGAACAGGCCGAAATTCGATTCCGAAGAATCGGCGGAGTTCTTCCGGGGAAGGTAGGGTTCGTGCATGGCGGCGGTTTTTGAGCCGAGCGAGCCGTCTATGTAATCCTTGAGGCCGGCGATCTGCACCCAATTCGGCTTCGATTGAAATTGTTGAATATCGGGAATCAATTGTTCCCAATGATGGTCGGAAACGTACATGAAGATTCGCACCGTTTCGTCGGGATGATCGGCGGGGTCGGAATTGGCGAGGTCTTGGTATGCTTCGAGGGTGTTTGATTCGACGATGTCGCCGACGGAGGTTATGCCGTGGGTGAGGGCAAGTTTGGCAGCGGAACGACAGCCGGCTATTTGTTCGTCGAGGGTCGGCTTGGGGCGAAATTTTCTGACGAGCCCGATTGCGGATTCGCGGAGGATGCCGGTCGGTTCGCCGGTTTCGGGGTTTCGTTCGATGCGCCCTCCCGGGGGATCGGGTGATTGTGCGCTAATGTTTGCCAGTTGGAGTGCAGCGGAATTAGCGAGCGCAGAGTGTCCGTCCATGCGAGAGAGGAGGGTCGGGTTTTTTGCGGTTATGTTATCAATCCAATGTCGGGTCGGTTCGTCGGGGTGAACCCAAGATTCGGTGGCCCACCTCCCGCCGGTGATCCATTGGCTCGGAGCGAGTTTCTTGCTTGTGATGTGATTCTGAATGATCTCGATGAATTCTCTTCGTGAACGGGCGGGCCGAAGATCGACGCCGGAATTGAGATTGACGCCACCCCATAACATGTGGAGGTGTGAATCAATGAGTCCGGGTATGACGGTGCGGCCTTGGGCGTCGATTTGCCTGGTATCGGGGCCGATGAGGGCGCCATCGAATTCACCGACGTAATTGAAACGACCGTCGGCGACGGCGGCGAGATTCGCCGGTTTGTTCAGTCCGTCGCTTATGATTGAAGCATTAAAAATAACGAGGTCGGCGGGTCCTTGTGTTTTCATAAATCGTCCGCCTTTGATTGATCTCTGACTGATTGAGCGTATGGAAAAATATCCACCACGGAGCAAATACTATAAATCTTCATCCGTTCAAGAACATTGGTTCTTGCTGGTTTGCGCGATAAGCGCGCTTTATCAGTCTCGGCTAACCGCAGGTGCTCCTCGCTGGAATGCGTGTTAAGTGATCTATTCAAGGATCAAGGATTTCCGGGGGGCTTATCTTTCATCCGTGCTTCATCATTCTCGGTGTCGTCGGCATCGATCGGCGGTGAGATTTCGACTTCGCGAATTCTCGTTTCGCGGAGCGTTACGTTTCCCTGTTGGAGTTGTTTGACGTCTTCTTCGACTACGCGGCGTTGGGGTTGCGTTTCATCGTTCGGTTTCTTGGGGGGATGAACGGGTTGGCGAATCGCCTTCCATAGAATGCCGACACTCTGGCCGAGCGCATGCATGATCGGCACTTTGTCCTTGGGGGTTTTCTTCTGGGGAGGTTCGGACATCAGGAAATGATAGCGTGCGAATCAGGATGCAAGCGAGCGGAATCAGGACGGAAGGGGGGTGGGAATCCTACTCCTCTCCCGCTGCTTCCGGCACGGGCTCGGATTCGATGGCGGCTTCACGGCGGATGCGATCGATGAATTCGTCGAGTTGCTTAATGGTGAGGTTGTCGATTCGGTTGGTGTCGAAGAGGGCACAGGGGGCGGTATCACACGAGCCGAGGCACTCCATGGCGCGGAAGGTGATGAGGCCGTCCTCGGTCGTTTCACCGGGTTCGATGTCGAGTTTTTCGCGGAGGTAATCGACGAGTGTCTGGTGGCCGCATGCTTCACAGGCGATGGACTGGCACACGCCGATACTGTATTTGCCGATAGGTTCGAGGAAAAATTCGTCATAGAAGGAGACGGTATCGAGGACGCGTTGGGGAGTGAGATCGAGGAATTCGGCGATTTCAAGAAGCGCCTGGTATGGAAGGTAGCCGAGGCGGTGCTGAACTTCATGGAGAACGGGAAGGAGCGCGCCTTGGGTGATTTCGTATTTGGGAAGGATGGTTTCGCGCATGTGCGATTTCAGCTCGTCCGAGAGGAGCGGGGCATCCGTTTTCGGGATTTCCATTGTGGCGGAGTTTTTGGTGATCCATGCCATGGCGTGAGGTGCCTTTTGTGTTAATGATGGCGAATTCTCAAATCAGCGATCGAGCTCCGCGGCGATGATGTTGAGACTGCCGAGGATTGCGACGGTGTCGGCGAGCATGTGTCCTTCGAGCATCTTTGCGAATGATTGGTAGTTGATGAACGAGGGGGCGCGGGCATGGGCTCGGAAGGATCGTGCGCCGCCGTCTGAAACAATGAAGAAACCGAGTTCGCCGTTGGCGGTTTCCTGGCAAGCGTAGGATTCAGCGATGGGTGCTTTCCAGCCGCGGTTGGTCATGGTCAGTTCGAATTGTTGTATGAGACCTTCAATGGAGCCGTAGACGTGTTCTTTTGGTGGCTTGACGAATTTGGCGTCGGCGTATGAATCAACGGGGCCGGCGGGGATGGTATCGATGAGTTGTTCGATGATTTTGACAGATTGGCGAATCTCAAACAGACGCACGTAGTAACGTGAATAGACGTCGCCTTCTTTCATGATGGGGATTTTGAACTGGACTGCTTCGCCGCCGCGGCCGTCCCAATTGTCCGCGTAACACAGATACGGTTCATCTTTGCGAATATCTCGTTTCACTCCGGCGGCGCGAGCGACGGGGCCGGTGAGGGACCATTGGATGGCTTCTTCGGCCGTGATCGCGCCGATCCCCTGCGTTCGATCCATGAAGATTCGATTGTTGTTGAGGAGGGTTTCGATGTCTTCGATCGCCGGGGGGATGTCGTCGCGGATGAAGTTCTTGACCATTGTCTTGAAAGTCTCTTCATCGGAAAGATCCTGCATGAGTCCGCCGACGCGCGTCCAGTCCGGGTGAAATCGCTGACCGCTGATGTAATCAACGATGTCGTTGATGCGTTCGCGTTGGTTGAAGCCATAGAGGAAACCGGTGAACGCGCCGAGGTCGAGCGCCGCAGCGCCGACGCACATGAGGTGATCCTGAATGCGACCCAGTTCCGCCATGATGGTGCGCAGAACTTTGCAGCGCGGGGTGACGTCGATCCCGAAGAGTTTCTCGACGGCACCGTGCCAGCAAATATCGTTGGCGATCGGAGAAACGTAATTCATCCGCGAACAGACGGTAACGTATTGGTTGTAATCGTGATGTTCGGCGAGTTTTTCGAAGCCGGAGTGGAGATAGCCGATATGGGGGGTGCATCGGGCAACGCGTTCGCCGTCCAGTTCAAGAACGAGTCGAAGGGTCGTGTGGGTTGCGGGATGTTGGGGTCCGAAATTGAGTACCCAGCGATCGCCTTCGGGATCGAGATGATCTTTGAGGTAGTCCGTTTTTTCGACATCAACGTCGTAGGCATCTTCAACTGGCTGGAGGGTGTAGGGCATGTTTGGACCACCGCATCGATCTTGGCTTTGGGTTTTTCGGTCGTGATACGATAAGGGTCGTCTTGCTCGAGTCTAACGTAATCGAGGCCGATTATAGTGGTGGCGCACCGGATTGCATACATCGGGGTCATCAAGTTCGTGATTCAGGTCGGCTTCCGATGATCGGCCGGCGGAGGGGAATGCGATAGATTTTCGGGCTTTTCGGGGGAGCCATCGGTCAGGTGGAACGAATGTTTTTTCAATGCAGGGCGATTTTTGAGGGGCATTTCGTAAATCGGGGGATTCTCCGGGAATCCGAACGCCGGATTGAAAATAGAATGTTCTTAAATCCCGCAAATTCTCCGATCGGGCGTCGGTCAGAGGTGGCGGGATCACGATACCATTGATCAGTATCCAACCGTTTTCTCGAATTGCAGGTAACGAGCCATGAACGTCAGCGAAACCACCACTGAATCGAAAAAGCCGACCGCAGCCACAGCCATGGATCCGAATACCGTTACGATTTCCGGGTATGCTCTTGATCGGGTGTACGGGCCGGAGTCGGCGGCGGGCCGTGATTTTGAGAAAGAGATCAATGAGCCTGGGAAGTTTCCGTTTACGCGCGGGATTCATCCGGGGATGTATCGCACGCGAATGTGGACGATGCGGCAGTTCGCGGGGTTCGGGTCAGCAGACGATACGAATCAGCGATTCAAGTATCTGCTCGAACAGGCGGCGCACGGGGGGACGAATACGGGCTTGTCCACTGCGTTTGATCTGCCGACGCTGATGGGTCGTGACTCGGACGATCCGCTCTCAGCGGGCGAGGTCGGTAAGTGCGGGGTGGCGATTTCCACGATCGACGATATGCACAGGTTGTATGCCGACATTCCGCTTGAGGAAGTAACGGTTTCGCAGACGATCAACGGTCCGGCGGCGGTGATCTGGGCGATGTATCTGGCGATGGCGCGGGAACGGGGCTTCGACTGGAAAAAACTCGGCGGGACGATTCAGAATGACATTCTCAAGGAATTCCACGCGCAGAATGAGTTTATATATCCGCCTGAGCCGAGCGTGAAACTGGTGGTGGATACGATTGAGTTTCAGATGAAGGAAACGCCTCGTTGGAACAGCGTTTCGATATCGGGGTATCACATTCGCGAAGCGGGTTCGTCGGCAGTGCAGGAACTGGCGTTTACGCTGCGGGACGGGATGGAGTATGTTGAAGAGTCGATCAAGCGGGGGCTTGACGTTGATGCGTTTGCCCCGCGACTCTCGTATTTCTTCAACAGTCACAATGAGTTTTTCGAGGAGATTTGTAAGTTGCGGGCGGCTCGTCGAATCTGGGCACGGATGATGCGCGATCGGTATAAGGCGAAGAATCCACGGTCGTGGTTGATGCGAACCCATGTGCAGACGGCGGGATGTTCGCTGACCGAGCAGCAGCCGCTAAACAACATTATTCGCGTGGCGTATCAGGCGATGGCGGGTGTGTTGGGGGGGTGCCAGTCGCTTCACTGCGATTCGTTTGACGAAACGCTCGGTTTGCCGACCGAGCAGGCGGTCACGATTGCGTTGCGCACGCAGCAAATACTGGCGCACGAGACGGGAGTAACGCGAACGATTGATCCGCTCGGCGGGTCTTATTTTGTGGAAGAATTGACGGACCGGATGGAGTCGGATGCGCTTGACATCATTCATGAAATCGATGACATGGGCGGCGTCGTGCAGGGAATCAACAAAGGGTATTTCCGACGGTCGATTGCAGAGGCGTCGTATCGGTATGGCCAGGAATTGGAAACGGGGGATCGAATCGTGGTGGGGGTGAATGCGTATGTTGATGAAGACGAGGAGCGTCCGTGCGATATTCTCTACATTTCGGAAGAGGTGGAGAAGCAGCAGATTGACCGGCTGAAGAAATTCAAGGATGATCGGGATTCGGCCGGGGTTCGGAATGCTCTGGTTGCAATTCGGGAGGCGGCCCGAAACAATGAAAACGTCATGTATGCGCTCGTTGACGGGGCAGCGAGTCGTTGCACGCTGGGCGAGATGGTGCAGGCGATGGCGGATGTTTACGGGCGGTATGCGAGCGGTCCGGAGTGGTGAAAATTGGACTCGTCGATGCGGGATTAAATTCAAGAGAAGTTGGGACGGCGGCCGGGATAAGTCAGGTGGGGGGTTGGCGGAATCTCCTCGGAAGCCGAACCATCTCCGAGGGTTCGTTCATTGAGGGTTCGCTCATTCCAAAAAAATTGCCTCCGCATCGTTTGAGCGAAGGCAGTGTTCGCGTTTGGGGGCATCAGGGAGTTGATCACGGTCGTCAGATCGGGAGGACCGTTGATCGCGCATGATCGCCAATCTCGGCGTTATTTCACGTTGACGCTTCGGCCGGCACGGCGCTTTCGGTTGATCATTTGCCGGCCGTTTTTGGTTCGCATCCGTGCGCGGAAGCCGAATTTTCGAGCGCGTTTGATGTTACTTTGCCTTTTTGGATAATGCATCGCTGCGTTCCTGCTTGAATCGTCGTCAATTCGTCAGATTTCACTCTTTTTCGGGCATCTTGCCTGACCTCGAATCGTTGATCTGCGTTATGCAGCCGTTCGGGCCTGTGGTTTTGGCCCGTACAGTATGCTCGATAACCCGCAAAAACCAGTCGTCCGCGATCGAATGGCCGTTTTTGGGGCGATCAGGGCGGAATCTCACCCAGCTAGGCGGTGAATACCCGTAAAATGCTGGCATCCGAGCGGATTTTGTGGTAAGGTATTAGCCGACTGGGCATGTTTTCTCCGAGCCGCGGGGACGGAGTGACACGGCTTGTGAGAAAATCTACCCGGTTCTGCGTGTGTCGCAACGGTCAGGGGTTGGGTCGATCTGTTCTTCCGCGTCGAATCCGAATCGGATGCGGGTGGGATTGATCGACCAATTTGAACTCTTTTTCAGGAACCCGGTCGATCAATATGGAAGCAGAAGTCCTCGATCAAGCCGAAGAAATTCTGGGTTATGCTTTTCGAAATCCAGCCATTCTTAAAGAGGCGCTGACGCATGCGTCCGTCGCGGGTACGCGCCTGACAAGCAACGAGCGCATGGAGTTTCTCGGCGACGCCATTCTCGGGATGGTGGTCTGTGATTATCTTTACAACGAGTACTCGAATCTCCTTGAAGGCGATCTGACGAAAATCAAGTCTGCGGTCGTTTCGCGTCGGACGTGTTCGCAAATGGCGCGTGAACTGGGACTCGATCGGTTACTCAAACTCGGTAAGGGGATGTCGGAGCGCAACGACATGCCCCAGTCGATTTCGGCCGCAGCATTGGAATCCGTGATTGCCGCCATCCATCTTGATGGCGGAATTGACGAGGCGCGCAAGTTCATTCTCAGGCATCTCGTTCCGAAGATTCAGAAGACGGCTCGCAACGGTCATCAGTACAATTTCAAGTCGATT
>Ga0210044_10008223_pt1 | contig 13069 bp, 15 predicted proteins | sample CryGey13umfilter_2_FD_183959 | JGI IMG/M metagenome (GOLD analysis project Ga0210044, IMG submission 183959) | Groundwater microbial communities from aquifer in Utah, USA - Crystal Geyser 4/9/14 3 um filter (SPAdes) (version 2) | ecosystem: Environmental > Aquatic > Deep subsurface >... | reverse complement strand
GCATGAGTCTTCGCCCAAATTAAGAGTTGTGCGAACTTGAACCCGGCATTCTCCATGCCTGAGCGTAGTGCGAATAACATACGATCAGAGTTAAAGATGTAGACACTATTCTTTCTCGCCATGTACGGCTTCACACACTCCATCCATGCTTGAGAAAATAACTTGTACTCATCCTCATTCTGAATTTGGTCGTTTGCTATCTCTTTTGGTTTCGCAAGGGACTGTGTGAAGCCCTTCTTACTTTCCACATAACTCACTCCATACGGAGGGTCAGTAAGCACGAGCTGAACTTCGTTCCCTTCTAGAAGGCGATCGACATTTGATTTTATTGTTGAGTCTCCGCATAGCAAGATATGGTCTCCTAATTGAATAAGATCTCCAGTTTTGATTTTCATAGATATGAATTACCGTTTTTTAGCTTTGTTACCGGTCGCTTCTTCGAAGCGTTGAATACACACGTCAACAAACACCGGATCTTTTTCCATCACGAAAGCTCGTCGCTTCATTTGCTCGCAAGCCATGAGGGTTGTGCCGCTGCCGGAGAATAGATCCAACACGTTCGCTCCTACCTTGCTGCATCGACGAAGCGGTTTTTCATAAACATCAAGCGGCTTCTGGGTCGCATGTTGATATTCTTGTGCCGGAAGACGTTTGACGAGCCAGAGATCGAACAGGTCTATGACGTCGTCGATCTGGCGATTGCCAGGGTCTATCTCTTTGTTAAGAACCTCGGTCAAGTTGCGAACATCTGGATTGAGGTACGGTTTGCCACGTACGCCATACATGCATGCCTCGTATGATTTGTTCCAGGCAATACTAGGTACTGGAGTGAAGTTGTTTTTGATCCAGAGGCAGACGCTTTTGTTTTCCAGTCCGCATTCCTCTATGAGAGATTGAACAAGTCCGATATGTCGTTGGTCATTCCAGACGTACAGATGGGCATCATCGCGAGCAACTTCTAAAGCGTTTTGTATTACGGTTTTCAGGAAGTCCCGATACTCGCTACCTTTCAACTGATCGCGCTCAGCCCCTGAATACTTTCCTTTGGTGGAAATGCCTTTGTGATAATCTAGGCCGATGCCATATACAGGGTCTAACGTCACGAGATCCATTCGTTCTTTGCCCACTAACGCCTGTACAGCTGCGAGATCTGTTGCGTCATTACATGAGATGCGATGCACTCCCAGCTGATAGATTTCACCAAACTTTGCTTTGGGTTTCTTAATCGCTTTGACCGCTTTTTCAAGATCGAATCCGTCGTCTTCAATGCTTAGTGTGTCATCCCAAATATCGCCTAATTCAGTTTCGTCAAAGCCAACATCTAGAAGCTGGTCTATATCGAATCCTTTGAGAAGTTCGAGGTCCCAGTCACCCGTGTTTTTGTTTAAACGTAAATTCAGTTCACGTTCTTTTGCTTCTGTAAGGTTAAGGAGCACAACAGGAATGGTTTCCATACCGAGCGTCTTTGCAATAGCAAGTCGTTGATGACCACCTATAACGATCCCTTTCCGCTTCGGGTGATTGTTAACAATGATTGGGTCGACAAGGCCGAATTGTTTGATGCTCTTTGTCAGCTCGTCTGTTTGACGATCAGACATTTTGCGAGGATTGTACGTTGCTGGCTTGAGTGTACCGATAGCAACGTGGTGAATTTTGAGCTGTGACATACAGTTATTAATCGTTAGGGTTATTTAGTCCGGCGATCTTGAGATATAGTCCGACTTCCGAGGCTCCACCTTTATTCATCGCATTGTCGCGTAGACTTTCGATGACATCCGGAATGTTTTCCTTCATTTGTTCGCCAATCATTTTTCGAACAAGCGGCCAAAACTGCGGATGACGTTTCCAGTCGGTTAAGGTGTCCTCACAGACTCCGACCGCTGCCGCAAAGTCTTTCTGTGTTTTTTGTTCTCGATATGCCTTTGGAGTCGCATACCAATAGGCAAATTGTATGAACTCCGCGATGTGGATCACATTCACAATCATCGGAAAATCCGATCGAATCGGTGCTTTAGTTAGTTTGGTTTCGGGCATAAATTGAAGCTCGTTTAAGCGAATAATTTTTCGCATCTACAAACATGAAATCACAACAAAAAAAGGTGCGTCTAAGTGACACACCCTCTTCATATAGGACAATTTTTTAGCTAATTTTAGCTACTAATATTTATCCACAGCTGCACTACTTTGTACCTGATGATAAACGTTGGATTGAAATGCTGGGTGGAATCCTATATCCAGAGCCCGAGGTACCTTCAAGAAGGTTAACATCAGCCCTACAGACTTTTCGTCCCCACTTCTTTAATCGATGAATCTGTGACTTGTACGTATCTTCACTGGTATAGCCAGCTGACTGCTTTAGTCGTTTTGACTTCACATATTCATGATTGTTCTCAATAAGAGTATGTAATAATTTAACCATTTCCTTAGGAATTTTACGTTTAACATTGCTTTCCTTATTGTCTTTGTGGACTTTCCGTTAAGATTAAGGAACAAACAAAAGAGCTCACCAAACGAATTGAAGAATTAGAATCCTTGAATAAAACCATGATTGGAAGGGAGTTAAAAATGGTAGAGTTAAAAAAAGAAATTGAACATCTGAAGAAATCAGGCAAGAACGGAAACGATCAAAGCAAAGACGTCCGATAGAAATAAACTTCTTATAACCTGTTGAATGAAAAAAATAGTGAAAATGATTTACCCAAAGTACATAAGGCCAACATATGAAAATAGGCCAAAAATTATGGACAAAAGAAAATGGCTGGGTTGATGTCCTTCCGCAAACATTTTCAACTCCTCCCCAGCTTGTACTCGCGTTCGGTGCGAGATTGCTTATGGAGGATGAGAACTATTTTGAAGAAATTCGTTCATTGTATCCCGAATCTCATATCCTTGAATGTTCCACGGCAGGAGAGATCCTAGGCAATTACGTACACGATGATTCCATAGCCGTCACCGCTATTTTTTTTGAAAAAACGACATTGCACTTTGCCGAGACCGATGTGACGGCTGCCGAAGAAAGCCTTGCGATCGGCAAAAAGCTTGCAGCCGAAATTCCAAAAGAAGGTCTTGTGCACGCAATGGTATTCTCCGACGGCCTTAAAATAAATGGGACAGCATTAGTGAAGGGATTGTGTAAAAATTTACCGTCGACTGTATCCGTAACCGGCGCTCTGGTGGGTGACGGTTCCCTCTTTAAAAAAACCGTCGTGGGTTTAGACCATGTCGCACAAGAGGGAAAGGTCGTTCTGGTGGGATTTTCTGATACCGCCAAGCTTAAAATCGGCTATGGGTCGCTCGGGGGATGGGATACGTTTGGAATTGAACGTGTGATCACGAAATCAAAAGACAATGTGCTGTATGAGATTGACGGAAAGCCGGCGCTTGAACTTTACAAAACCTATCTTGGTGACAAAGCTAAGGAGTTGCCAAGTGCGGGCCTTCTTTATCCTCTTCGAATGAAGGTAGGTGACGAGAAAAAAACAGAAGTGGCAAGAACGATCTTGGGAATTAACGAGAGTGAGGGAAGCATCACCTTTGCCGGTGATATGCCTGAAGGTGCCACAGTAACGCTGATGAAGGCCAATTTTGAAAGATTAATTGACGGCGCTGCCGGCGCGGGCACGATGAGCACAGAACCTTTGGGGGGGAAAAAGCGCCGAACTTGCCATACTCATCAGCTGTGTTGGCAGAAAGCTGGTTCTTAAAGAACGGACCGAAGAAGAAGTGGAAGCAGTCAGGTCAGCGATCGGCGACAAACCTGCGATCATTGGTTTTTACTCTTATGGGGAACTTTGTCCCATTGCTTCAACCGAAAAACAGTGTCGACTCCACAATCAAACAATGACCGTCACGACGTTTAGGGAAGATTGGGTTGAGATAATTTCTTGTCATGCACCACATACTGAAGAGACAAATTAAACGTTACCTTGGCACGCATGCTACCCCACCGCCGGAATGGAGGGAACTTTTTGAATCAGTAAGCAGAACCTATGCCGACTTTGATGAGGATCGAGTATTTTTAGATCATTCACTTGAACTGAGCTCAAAAGAATTTTTGGAAAGCAATCGTCGTCTTGAAAAAACCAGGTTACAAGTTGAAAAACAAGCCGAAGGTCTGGCGAGGGAAGTTGCCAAGCGTACAAAAGATTTGGACAAGAGAGTGGTGGAGCTTGAACAGGCAAAGATCGCCGCCCGAAATGTCCTTGAGGACTTGCAGGTTGAAAAAGAAAAACTTGATTATGCCAAAATCAAAGAAGAGGCCCTAGCCAATGATTTGAAAAAATTCAAACTGGCGGTTGACAACGCTTCTGAGCTAATCGTTATCGCTGATCCGGAAGGAATTCTCATTTACGGCAATAAGGCAATGGAAACCATCACTGGTTATACGGTGGCTGAAGCGATTGGGAAAAAAACTGGTGCGCTTTGGAAAACTCCCAAGCCTATCGAGTATTACAAGAAGTTTTGGGAGACCATCAAGATACAAAAGCAAACGTTCAAATCCGAAATTCAAAACAGAAGAAAAAACGGTCAATTGTATACGTCGATGATTAGTGTCTCCCCGATTTTGGATAAAAACGGAGGCATTCTGTATTTTATCGGCATTGAGCGCGACGTAACCAAGGAAAAAGAAATCGACAAAGTTAAAACTGAATTTGTGTCACTTGCGTCGCACCAGCTTCGCACACCACTTTCTGCGGTCAATTGGTATACCGAGATGCTCTTGGCTGGTGACGCAGGCACAGTCACTCCAGACCAAAGAAAATATTTGAAAGAAATTTATAAGAGCAATCAGAGGATGGTGGATTTGGTCAATGCACTTTTGAATGTTTCTCATCTTGAGCTCGGAACATTTGCGATTGAGCCGGAACTGACTGATCTCACCCAACTTACACAGAGTGTGATCGACGAACAAAAGCCACAGATTGATGAAAAGAAGATAAAGATTTCTTCTTCATTTGAAAAAGCTATTCCCCGTATTCTTGTTGATCAAAAACTCCTCCGTATAGTCATACAAAACATCCTCTCTAACGCGGTCAAGTACACTCCCGAGGGAGGAACGGTTGAACTTTTCCTCTCCATAGATAAAAAAACGAAGAATCTTCTTCTTAAGGTTTCCGATACGGGCTATGGCATACCAAAGCACCAGCAGGATAAAATATTCAGCAAATTCTTTCGGGCAGATAATATCCGAGGGAAAGATACCGAAGGCACAGGACTCGGACTCTATATCGTGAAATCAATTATTGAACACTCTGGCGGAGACGTCTGGTTTGAGTCTGAGGAAAATAAAGGATCTACCTTTTTTGTCACGCTTCCCCCGGAAGGGATGAAAAAGAAAGAAGGAACCAAGACCCTTGCTTAATGGATCGTTCCGACTTTGTCCCATTGTGTACAAAATGCCGTTGCGCCTTGTTTTGAATCAGAAAACCACCCATGCATTGGGTGGTTCGTTGGTCACTGTTCGACGGTCGGCATCAACCCTGAATGGTTGACCTCGACGTCAATCACATCCATGTGACAGGTACAGTCGGACGTGTCGTTCTCGTAGTCGAAGACCTGGGGAGCGCTGTTGTTGCAGCCGTGCTCCTCTGCGACCCGACGGGTTACCAGCAGCGTATGCCGATCCCGGTTGCTGAAGATCCCGCTGATCGTCTCGCTGTTGACGGTCGGGATCGGTGTCCAGTACGGGTCCAGGGTGAAGAAGCGCTCGTTGAGATCGTCCTTGGCGAAGGCGAAGCGGTTCCGTGCGTACACGGCAGCCTCGACCACCGAGAGTTCCTCGCAGGTGAACGGCTCGAGCCACTCCCCCTGGATCTCTTCGCCGAAGTAGGCACGACGCACGAGGACATCCGGATGCGCCGTGAAGATCTCTGCAGGAGCTCCTTCACCAGGCACTCCTTTCCAGATTTCGACGAAGCGGAACGCACGGACACCTTCCACCAGTACCGTCGATTCCGAGGCCTCACTTGCCTCCTGACCCAGATCGGCACTGCCGGCGGACGCTGGTGCAGCCACCAGCAGGACGAGGAACACGATCAGAATGCCCATCAGACACCTCCTTGAATTTACCTACCTACTCATGGGGCGGCATGAAGATACTTCTTTTTCCTTATCTTGTCAATCATTCAGCTGGTTATGCACACGGACGCTTGACTTGAACCCGTGGATCCGAGATGTTTGTTTTATCCACAGAATCTTATGAAATCATTTATCCCAGGTCCTCTTTCAACACCACCAGACACCCTTATGAAAAAGGGTGGTTATGAGCGTCATTGTGTGGAAGCCGGCCGGGGGTGTTTTCACCGCAGATTAAACGACCCACCATTCCCCCGCTTCCATGCGTATGTGCGTGTCCGTGACAACGGTATGGAAATTGATTTACACTTTGATCAGCTTGACCTGAAGCACCACGGAAACCATGACCAAGATTGGGCGTATCATGGTGGTCGTGTAGAGGCAGAGATGTCGCGCCTCCTTGAGGCCATCCGTGGACATGGTGCCCCTGGACACGTAAACGCCCCAAACCAGACGCCAGACGACACTCCAAGCAATCCACCTAAAAAACGTTCACTCTTTCAAATCTTGTTTAAATAGCTATCTGCTATGAACCAATTTTTTCCAGCTCCCCTACCAGATCATGCACGCAATATCCTCCGAAGACTCAGTTATGCTGAGCAGCGCACCCGTCGAGGACAAATCAGTTACACAAAACGAGCTGGAGGCGATCGCTTTCCTCGTTACCACGCCTATGTCGAAGATCGAAATGGTGGGATGCAGGTGAGTCTCCATTTGGACCAGAAAGAAGCGAGCTACGAAGGGACATCGGCTCACGGGGGTGAATATACGGGCCCACTCGTGGAGCGGGAAATGGAGCGCATTGCAATGTTTATCAAAGCACAATCCAGCACCCCACCACCAACAAGTAGTGGAGGCGCGAAAAAAGAATCAAAAGGGTTCTGGGGAACCTTGTTTGGATAATACTGGAATCAAAGAGAAAAGCACCACGGGTAACCGGGTGCTTGTTTCGTTGAACCTAGATGTCGGCGTGGTGGATGAGTGGATCGTTCACCTTTCGCCTGCCATAGACTCCGTCGAGGTAGTCCCGAAGACCTTGGCGCTCATTCGCGATCACCTGATCACCGGGGTGTGGCGCATTCATGATGGGAAGACGCACGACCTCGATCGGACTGTGTCCGTAATAGAAGTCTTCAAAACGCTTGAGTTCACCCTCGAGCATGGTCGCTGCTCGATCCATGTGCCACCAGTCCGTGACCAGGTAGATCCGCTCCGGCCACAAGAACATGTCACGGTTCCCCAAAGACCTTGCAACCGCCTCTGCATCCGAACGTGTGTTTGCACGCTCGTCGTAGCAGGGGTTCCACATGTGCCGAGGGATACCGGCTTGGAATGCCCGGATCATGTAGAACTCGAGCATGTACCCATCTAACGCATCTCCAGCCATGGTGAGGGGGAGACGGCGGCGAAGGGATTCATCAATCGCATGCATGATGCGTCTGACTGGAAATCCTCTACCCTCTTCGTCCAGTGGCTGACTGAACACGGCTACCGTCTCGCGATGATTGGACATCGATCTTCTCCGAAGTAGATATGCTCTTCCATTCTCCCTTCCGAAGAACGAAGAATGGGGACTGTTCTCGAATACCGCTTTAGACACATTTGTTCAGAATGTCGCCGAGCCGCCGGTGAAAAAAGTGAATAATAGCAGAGCTATTTTGAACTTTTTGAACCAAGGAGCAGGCACATTCTGGGCAAATGGGGCAAAGCCGGTATTCGGGAACAGTCCCGAAATAACATACTACTCAAGAAACCCCCAGAGCTGGTCAAAGATCATCACCTGCGTCGCTGAAATTGCGTCATCCTCGATAATCACACCAAAGAGTTCCTGACGCTCGTCCACAGACACAAACGCAACCTTTCCCGGATAGATGAATGTGTACGTCGGTGCCTTGTCGGCCTGGGTGAGCCACTTACGTTCATCAAGTCCGTGCGTCCGACCTCCCTTTCCAATCGAGATCGTTTTGACCGTCACGCGACGATGCACACGTTTTTTGATAAACCCTGGCCACGCCTTGGCGATCAAGTCACGGATCCCCTCAGAGGAATAGATGCGGAAACGCCGTTCCTTCGTGTGCTCTGCCGTAGAGAGCACATCCTCAAGAATTTCACGCACACCGCTCGCCCCCTCGTAATACCGAACGCTTGGGCGATGTTTGCTCTTTCCAAGAAGCGCTTGAAGCTCAGGCACGACATGGGCAAGCTTCGTCCGTGCCTCCTGGAGGGCCACCTCACGACGGGTGGCAATTCCTGTGATCTTTTGAGGATCTTCCGCTGTAAAATATCGATGGGTCTTTGCGTCCACATAACTCACGAGTCCATGTGTCATCAGACGCTTTAAGGCATCATAGGTTGTTCCACGATTCAATCCAGCTTCGTCAGCGACCTTTCGCAAAGGTGCCGTTCCGAGCTGGAGAATCGCTGCGTAGACCTGCATGTCCTTTGGCTTGAGGCCAATCAATTCAAGCAAGTCATCGTCTAGTTTAAGGGTGCGTGCCATAAGCGACAATTATTCGTCAAAAGAGTGTGGATAAATCAAAAATAGCCTTGTTTATAGGCTATTTCTTTCTCTTCATCTTGTCAATTTTTTCTCGACAATGATCCTCTTTTTCTTCCATATCCAGAGCCCCAAAGCCACCATGACGAGCGAAGCATACTGTGCAGGCGTGAGCCCCAAATAGCGGGTATCCACGATCGCCCCATCTGTCGCACGTAAGAAGTCGAGGAAGAAACGCATCACACCGTACCAACCCAAAAACACAATCAGGTAGGTACCAGTTTTGACCTGCTTCCGTGCAAGCCAAAGAAAAAGCAGAAACAGAATAAGACCGTTGATTGAGAGATAGAGTCCGTGGTCGTGCCTCACCCCGTCTGGATACTTCACCCCAAGAGCAAAATCCGTCAGTGTTCCAGGATGATCATGGATCAAGAAACATCCAATCCGACCGATAAAAAGTCCAAGCGGAAGTCCGAACATCGCTGTGTCGACATAGGCATAAACGTCGACCTTCTTGCGACGCAAGTACCAGATGCCCATGATTGCCGCCCCAAGAAACCCCCCCATGACCGATAACCCCCCGTGCCAAATACGAAAAAATTCGAGGGGATCTGCAAGATACAATCCCGGCTCGTACATCACATGAAAAACACGCGCCATCAAAAAGGCTCCCACAATGACCCAGGTCACCAAATCCCAGATGACTTTTGGATCCTGTCCCCTCTTCTCTGCCATCCGTGCAGCCGCAAAGGCCCCCGCAAGAATTCCCATCGCAACAAAAAGTCCCCACACTTGAATCGTGAGAGGGCCTAAGGGGATGGTTGTGAATTTGAAATACGGAATCATGATTTTTCTTCAGACGCTCGAGTCCACTGAAATTTCTTTTTGTGATACTCACGCTCGTAAGCTTCATCGCTGACCTCTTGAATACCAGGGACCTTACGAATGGCCTTCAACGAAGCCTCGTTGTCTAAATCAATCGTTGAGATGAATGAATCAACCCCAAGGTGATCTGCAAGGGCAAGTTTCATCTTTGCCGCAAGTCCGTGCCCACGAAAGGCTGGGTCTACGATGGTATGTGTGACACGCTTTTCTGTTTCTGTGTCGTAGATCCCAACGATCCCCAAACGAACACCTTGATCACTCTCAACAACGAAGTACTCCTGATCCTCAAAACGAGAATCCCCAAGGGCAATCCACCCCCTGTCTCCTTCAAGAGATTTAAAATAGTCAGGGTCAAAGGGCTTTAAGACCCCAATCCTTAACTCTCCTTCGCGATGTTCTGGTAATCGTTGTGTCATACCTGTGGCATTCGTGTATGCCAATCGGTTCGTGTTTGGTACTGATGTCCAATACGGTAGAGCATGTGCTCGTCAAAAGGACGGCCCATAATTTGTAAACCAACAGGAAGATCCTTCACAAATCCACACGGAATCGACAGGCCAGGAACCGTCGCTAGGTTGGCTGTGACCGTATAGATATCTGCCAAGTACATAGCAATCGGATCATTAAATTTCTCGTGAAGTCCCCAGGCAACGGATGGGCTGGTTGGGGTCACAATCGCATCGACCGTCTTAAGTGCCTCATCAAAATCCTGTTTGATCAATCGACGCACTTTAAGTGCCTTATGATAAAACGCATCCACATATCCAGCAGAGAGCACATAAGATCCAATCATGATGCGGCGTTTTACTTCCGCACCAAATCCTTCTCCACGGGTACGCTCATAGGTCTCTTGCAGCCCATCACCGGATGAGTGGTATCCATATCTCAGACCATCAAAGCGTCCGAGGTTTGAACTCGCTTCAGCTGGCTGAATGATGTAGTACGCCGCAAGACCGTACTCTGCATGAGGCAATGAAACTTCAAGAACTTCAGCGCCGGCAGACTCAAGGATGGCGACTGCATCCATGACGCATCGTTTTATCTCAGGATCCAATCCTTCAGCAAAATATTCTTTTGGAAGACCAAGTTTCACACCGTTTAAATCCTTCTCAAGTAACTCTGGGATGGTGGTGTCTGGAAGTTCAATAGAAGTTGCATCTCGCTCATCACGACCCTCAATCGCCTGCATCACAAGTGCAGCATCCTCAACGGTGCGTGTAAACGGACCAATCTGATCCAGACTCGATGCCAACGCCATGATGCCGTAACGAGAAACACGTCCGTAGGTTGGCTTCAGACCTGTCACTCCACAAAGACTGGCTGGCTGACGAATAGAGCCACCTGTGTCAGATCCAAGGGCTACAGGCACTAATCCTGCCGAAACAGCTACAGCGGAGCCACCACTCGAACCCCCAGGAATCTTAGTGAGATCCCAAGGATTTTTTGTTTCACCAAAATGGGAACTTTCGGTTGAGGAACCCATGGCAAATTCATCCATGTTTGTGCGTCCAATGAGTACAGCCCCAGCAGCCTTCAGTCGCTCAGCCATTGCCCCATCGTAGGCACTAGTATGCCCGTCCAAAATTTGAGAGGCAGACGTATTCCCCCACCCCTGAACCAACATATTATCTTTAAGCGCAACAGGAATCCCAGCGAGCGGACCCAAATCCTCTCCATCAGCACGACGCTTGTCAGAAGCACGAGCCTGATCGAGTGCATCGTCAGCCACGCTCAAAAAAGCGTTGAGTGCTCCATTCTGTTCCTGAATGCGCTTAAGTGACGCCGTAACAATTTCCTCTGAGGTTGTCTCACCAGAGGAAAGCTTTTCACTTAATTGCTTCACGGTTAAAAATTCGTCCATAGCTATTCAGTTCGATTTTCAAAAACAGCCTGCACCTTCAAGAGATCCCCTTCCCGATTGGAAAAATTCTCGATGGCACGCACACGGACGTTTTCCTCGCAGCCTTGGATTTCATCCGCTCGAAAAACATTTGAAATATCAGCGGCATGTTGCAACTCCTCCACACCCTCTGTGTCCAGTTCTTGCAACTTGGCAACGTAATTCAAAATAGAGCTGAGTTGCTCCTGATATTGGCTAAGCTCCTCTTCCTCAATGTGAAGCCGAGCAAGCTTAGCAATGTGTCGTACCTGTTCTTCAGTAAGTTTCATAGATAGATCTAGGAGCCATGAAGTTGAGTGAGGCTAGCGAACGAGCGTTCAAACAACTTTGAGTCGCCTCAGTATGCATCCAGGCGATCTCATAAGTTCGTTTGAACGATCGATTCGCTAGGGTAGGAACTGTGAAGTGGAGTGAGGCTAGCGAACGAGCGTTCAAATAACTTTGAGTCGCCTCAGTATGCATCCAGGCGATCTCATAAGTTCGTTTGAACGATCGGTTCGCTAGGGAGCGGTTCGTATGTATCACCCTGAGAGCATAGCGAGAAACTGCGCCTCCGACAAGACATGCACTCCTAATTCCTTAGCTTTTTCGATTTTTGATCCAGGATTCTCCCCGGCGAGGACGTAGTCCGTCTTCGCACTAACCGAACCAGAAGCCTTTCCTCCAGCCGCTCGAATCAGTTCCTTCGCCTCATCACGGCTAAGCGTCTCGAGGGTTCCAGTAACCACAACCGTCTTTCCAGCGAGTGGCTCTGGGTGATGCGTCTTTTTCTGACTCCGTACAATCACGCCGTTGTCTGCATACGCTTCAATGAGTTTTTGATGATGGTCTTCTTTAAAAAACGCAACCACACTCTCTGCCACAATGTCCCCAATCCCATCTACGGTTTTTAATGTCTCAAGAGGAGCCTGCATCAAGCTTGGCAGAGTCTCAAAATGTTTTGCAAGATCGATCGCGGTTTGCTCACCCACATTACGAATTCCAAGCGCAAGAATAAAACGGGGGAATGAAATCTCCCTATGTGCCCGAATCTCCTCTACGAGTTTTTTAGCTGAAAGTTCTGCGAACCCCTCAAGCCCCTCAAGCTCACCCGCTTCCACGGTGAACAAATCAGCGGGGGTTGCAACGATTCCCTGTTCAAGCATCGATGCAATGGTCTGCGGGCCAAGTCCATCAATCTCAAACGCACGTGCCGCATGCAAAATGTTCTCACGATCCTGAACAAAGCATCTTGGGTTCTTGCAATACAAAGCCACTTCACCTTCCCTACGCTCTGCAGCGGAACCGCAAACAGGACACGTCGTTGGAGGGACAGTTTTCTTGGCTCCCTTTGGCCTGAGTCCACCGACTACCTCTTTGATCTTTGGAATAATGTCCCCTGCCTTAAACAGCACGACGGTATCTCCCACACGTACGTCCAAACGATCTATTTCGTCCAGATTGTGGAGCGAAGCATGCTGCACCGTCGTACCACCAATCCAGGTTGGTTCCACCACAGCAACCGGCGTGAGGGCCCCTGTACGCCCCACTGTCCACTTGATCTCCTTTACAATGGTTGTTGCCTCCTCAGCAGGAAACTTCCACGCCACAAGACCTCGTGGCGTCTTCCCGACAACACCCAACTCATCATAGAGCTGATTGTCATTCACGCGCACGACCATGCCGTCCACCCAGTACCCAAGTGTCTCTCGTTTCTTCTGCAGCGCTTGCCA
>Ga0210044_10008221_pt1 | contig 13070 bp, 9 predicted proteins | sample CryGey13umfilter_2_FD_183959 | JGI IMG/M metagenome (GOLD analysis project Ga0210044, IMG submission 183959) | Groundwater microbial communities from aquifer in Utah, USA - Crystal Geyser 4/9/14 3 um filter (SPAdes) (version 2) | ecosystem: Environmental > Aquatic > Deep subsurface > Groundwater... | reverse complement strand
TCATGCTCTGGCGCGTTCCGATGGGGGAGGCCTTCCTGAATTTATTCCCCGGAAATATTCCTGAATATTTGAATACTTACATAATGAACGGCGCCAATATGGCTGTTCAACGGGGAATTATTATTGGTGCAGCATTAGGGGCGGCATCAATGTCATTGCGAATAATTCTTGGTATTGAGCGAACTTATATGGGTAAAGGCTGATATCATGAATTTTTGGGAAAAAATGGAAAAAATAGATCGCCGCTGGGTCTACCTGATGGTAGGCATAATGGTAGTGATTCCGTTTATTTTTCCAGCTAATTTCCCGATTTCAACCACTCCTGAAGCTCGTATGCTCTTTGATGCTGTTGAAGCATTGCCAGACTCATCGGTTGTCTTTCTTGTTTTTGATTATTATCCCTCGACAATAGCTGAATGCGAGCCAATGACTATTGCGGCCTTGCATCATTTCTTTAGAAAAGACTGCAAAGTAATCACCCTCAGTAATATTCCCCTTGGGGGACCATCGATGGCTGAAAGAGTTACCCGGACAATGGCTGAGGAGTACAATAAAGTTTATGGAGTTGATTTCGTAAATCTGGGCTATAAAGCAAATTATGTGGCAGTTATGTCCGGGATGGGGACCTCGATTGAATCAATCTTTCCCGCTGATAACTCTGGAACGCCTCTATCGAAATTACCTTTGATGCAAACGGTCCACAATTATGATGATATCTCATTTTTATTTGAAGTAGCCGATAATGCTACTGCCGACTACTGGGTCTCTATTGTAAATGCCCAGTATGGACTCCCAATGGGCTGTGGTACTACGGCAGTAAGCGCTCCAAAATATTATGCCTTTGTCAGCGCCGGGCAGTTTGTCGGATTGCTGGGAGGGATGAAGGGGGCGGCTGAATATGAACAGTTAATTCATCAACCGGCAAAAGCTGTTACCGGAATGAGTGCTCAGTCATTAGTGCATCTCTTGATAATCTTTTTAGTGATAATCGGGAATGTCGGCTTTTTCTTAAGCCGTACAAAAAAGGGCGAGGCAAGGGTATGAACTGGATAGAAATTTTACATATCTGGATCATGGCTTTCGTTACCCTGGCACTGCTATCATTCCTTTATAAAGATAATCCAATATATAAACTGGTTGAACATATCTTTGCCGGCCTATCGGCTGGGTACTATGTCGGTTTAATCTGGGATACTGTAATCGTTCAGCAGCTATATATACCGATGTTCAACAATGGTAAATACTGGTTGATTATTCCGGGTATTCTCGGGTTTCTGATGTTTACAAGGTTTTTCCCGAAATTCTCATGGGTGTCTCGCATTTCGCTGGCATTTTTCATGGGAACAGCAGCTGGAATTTTCCTGGTTTCTCAGTTACATGGACTGGTTTTGCCCCAGATGCAGGATACGATGACGCCTCGAATCTCCAAGGAGGTAGTATCACTTGATGGATACGCTATTCATTTGGGTGAATTGGAAATAATTGATCCTAATACAATAGATTTATTGCCGGATACAATGGTTACTACTGATAAATCGGAATATACCGTTGCTTATGGTGATAGTGTAATAATATCCTCATCCCTTAAGGATACTACCGGTGCGAGTGCTGATAATCTGGTTGTTTCACTTAAAATACGACAGCAAAAAATTGCCGAGGAGAGACATTTGCTGGAAAGAGGAACAAGCGAAACCGAAGGCTTAACGATAACCGACAACGGCGCTGGTTCGTTTACCACTCAATATATTTTTAAGCCGGATACTTCTTATGCGGCAGGGGTGTACGATTTAAGCTATGAAGTAAAAAAAGAGACCATAATGTATCCCCTGACAATAATAATCCTGATAGGGGTTATTTCCACCCTTATTTATTTCTATTTTTCCAAGGAGCATACCGGAGTGCTGGGTGTTACGGCCAAAGTGGGGATCTGGTTTATAATGATATCTTTTGGGGCGCATTTTGGTTATACAGTTATGGGCCGTGTTTCGCTGCTGATTGGGCGGGTTCAGTTCCTTGTTGAAGATTGGCTGGGCACATTCTCTAATATTTTCTGATTTATATAATTTTTTCCTTATATTAATCATTTTGATTTGATCTCTTTTTTTTGTAATATTTGTAATTATAGAACTGATAGCTTTTATTCTCATATAATTGATATATATTGCCGTTAGTTTTATGGAGTTAATTGAGATAATGGATATACAATGAAAATAATCATCCCTGTGGCCGGAGCCGGCACGAGACTGCAGCCGCATACTCTTACCACCCCAAAACCACTTTTGGAAATAGCCAATAAACCGGTTCTGGATTATGTAATAGAACCCCTGTTGGCACTTAGACCGGAAGAGATAATTTTTGTGATCGGGCACAAAGGGGAGATGATTATTGATTATGTCAGAAAAAAATATTTTTTTAAATCCCGATTTGTCCCGCAGGAAAAACTTCTGGGGTTGGGTTATGCCGTTCATTTGGGCTTGAAGAATATGACCAACGAGCCTGTTATGATCGTTCTCGGAGATACAATTGTAGAGTGTGATTTTGTTCGGGTTATCGAAAATGGTGATTATGTTTTGGGTGTACGTGAGGTTGAAGACCCGCATCGTTTTGGCATTGCAGAACTCGACAACGGTTTTGTTGCGGGTTTGGAAGAAAAACCAAAAACCCCCAAGTCCAATCTGGCTTTAATTGGCTTGTATTATTTTAAGGAATCAGCGTCTCTCAAGGAATCGTTGATTAAACTAATTAATTCAGGTAAAACTACCGATGGTGAAATCCAGCTTACCGACGCACTGCAAAGTATGATTGCTCAAGGGACGAAATTTGTCTCTCATCATGTTCAGGGCTGGTATGATTGCGGGAAAAAAGAGACCATGCTGGCAACCAATAGCCATATCCTGGATAAACAGAAGCAGACTATAGAAATAGATGGTTCGGAAATTATCCCGCCGGTTTTGATCTCGCCTTCGAGTAAAATTACAAATTCCATCCTGGGTCCATACGTATCAGTTGGTGAAGGTGCATATTTATCAGATTCCAGGATCTCCAACAGTATAATTGGCCATAATGTCATGATAAAAAACTCCGAACTTACCGATTCCCTGGTTGGCAATTGGTCGAAAATTGATGGAGTTAAAAGAGTATTGAATGTAGGTGAAAAAACCGAGATAATAGCCTCTTAGGCTTTTATATATCGGCGAATATTAATTTTAGGAGCTTAAAAAAATGTCTTCAGATAATTTTCTCTTCTCCTCGGAATCGGTAACCGAAGGCCATCCTGATAAAATATGCGATCAAATTTCGGACAGCGTACTTGACAGTGTATTACAAAATGATAAAAAGGGAAGGGTCGCCTGCGAGACGTTTGTAACGGTTGGTCTGGTAATTGTCGGGGGTGAAATTACTACCAACGCCTATGTTGATATCGATAAATTGGTTCGGCGGGTGATTCATGATATTGGCTACACTGATTCTCGGTATGGGTTTTCTTATGACGCCTGTTCCGTCCTCAATGCTATTGGCTCACAATCGCCTGATATCGCCCAGGGAGTAAATATCGGTGGGGCGGGTGATCAGGGGCTTATGTCGGGCTATGCCTGCCGGGAGACAAAAGAGTTAATGCCTTTACCGATTATGCTGGCTCACAAGCTGTGCCGGAGGCTGGCGAAAGTCCGTAAATCAAACATACTTTCCTATCTTGGCCCAGACGGAAAATCTCAGGTAACGGTTGAATATGAAAATAGAACACCCAGAAGGGTCGATGCGGTGGTCATTTCAACTCAGCATACCGAAGATATTCTGGACAGAACCGGAAAAAAAATAACCAACAAAGCGCGCGAGGAGATCATTGATAAAGTGGTTTTGTCAATAATCCCCAAAAGGATGATTGATAAAAACACTAAATTCTATATCAACCCAACCGGGAAATTTGTTATCGGGGGACCAAAATCAGATACCGGAATGACCGGCCGTAAAATTATTGTCGATACCTATGGTGGAATAACGGCTCATGGGGGAGGTGCCTTCTCCGGCAAGGATCCTACCAAAGTTGACCGTTCGGCAGCCTATATGGCTCGTTATATTGCCAAAAATGTTGTGGCATCTGGTTTGGCTGATAAATGTACGATTCAATTAGCTTATGCCATCGGGATCTCTGAGCCGGTTTCTATGATGGTCTTTACTGATAAATCCAATAAAATTCCGGAAGATATTATTGAATCTTTAATTCGCAAACATTTTAAATTAACCCCCAAAGGAATTATTAAGATGCTGGATCTGATTCGTCCCATCTACGCCAAAACTGCGGCTTACGGACATTTTGGACGGGAAGAAAAAGAGTTTACCTGGGAAAAAACCGATATGGCCAAAAAACTTTTAAAGGACGCATAAATCATGGCAATAAAAAGTGATATAAAAGATATTCGCCTTGCTAAAAAAGGAAAAAGCAAAATCGAATGGGCCGAGCGCAATATGCCGGTCACCCGATTAATTCGTGAACGCTTTAACAAAGAAAAGCCACTTCGTGGCTTAAACCTGGCCTGTTGTTTACATGTAACGACCGAGACAGCCAATTTGATGCGGACCCTCAAAGCAGGCGGAGCCAATGTGGCCTTGTGTGCATCGAACCCCCTTTCCACTCAGGATGAAACGGCCGCTTCACTGGTGAAAGATTACGGTATTTCGGTTTTTGCGATTCATGGTGAAGATACCAAAACTTATTATAAGCATATTCATCAGGCCTTGGATTTTAAACCGCATATAACTATGGATGATGGGGCCGATCTGGTTTCCACTCTGCACAGTAAGCGTAAAGAGCTGATTCCGGGGGTTATAGCCGGAACCGAGGAAACTACAACCGGTGTCATACGACTCAAAGCTATGGCCAAGGACAATAAATTATTGTTTCCCGTTATTGCAGTAAATGACTCCAAGACAAAACATTTTTTTGATAATCGCTACGGCACCGGACAGTCGACAATTGATGGTATCCTCCGGGCAACCAATATGCTGATTGCCGGTTCGACTGTTGTAATAGCCGGATATGGCTGGTGCGGCCGGGGGCTGGCAGTTCGAGCCAAAGGGATGGGCGCTAATGTTATTATTACCGAAGTCGATCCCGTAAAAGCTATCGAAGCGGCGATGGATGGTTATCATGTTATGCCGATGTCAAAAGCGGCTCCTATTGGTGATCTGTTTATAACTGTTACCGGTGATATTCATGTTGTCCGTCTGGAGCATTTCAAAAAAATGAAAGACGGCGCCATTGTTTGTAATTCAGGTCATTTTAATGTCGAACTTGATCTGGCAGCATTAGGCAAAGCGACCAAAAAAAGAAGAATTATCAGAGATAATGTGGAAGAATTCATGCTGGGCGGGAAGCATATATTTGTCTTAGGCGAGGGCCGTTTGATAAATCTTACCGCTGCCGAGGGACACCCGGCGATGGTGATGGATATGTCATTTGCCAATCAGGCTTTGGCGGCGGAATATGTTATGAAAAATTATAAAAAGCTGGAAAAGAAAGTATATACCATACCGGAAAAGATCGATCAAAATATCGCCGCATTGAAATTGAAATCAATGGGGATTAACATTGATCGTTTGACTTTGGAACAGAAAATATACCTCACCTCCTGGGAAATGGGCACGTAGCAGGCGGAGCCTGTTTATCCGCGAGGCGTTGTAGGAGAGAGGATTGTTTGATATTGTTATAATAATCTTCTATAAAAAGCAGGGCAGGATCCCTGTGATCCTGCCATGTTTTCTAAAAAAAATAAATCAAGAACGAATATTATCCCGTATTGTTTTCATAATTTATGAAAATTAATTAACCAATTGAATCAGAAAGGAAAGTAAAATGAAAAGATTATTTATGTTTATCATCGCCTGTCTTATCATTATGCCGATGGCGTCAATGGCACAGGATGAAATGCCTCCGATGGGTGCTCCGGAAGAGATGAAAGCCCTTGCCTTCTTAGTCGGAGATTGGGTTGCTGAAATGGAGTGGTTGATGGACACTACTCAGGGCTGGGTAAAAAGCAATGGGACATGTACTTATTCATACGTCCTTGATGGCGCGGCGATGCAAATGGATTTCCAAAGCGAAATGACGGGCATGCCTTTTAAGGGAATCGCATTTGAAACTTATGACCGCGAAAGCAAGGTTTGGCAGTCAACCTGGATTGATAATATGGGTGCCCGCACTACATTAATGACCGGCAGCAGAGAAAACAATGGTTCGGTTTTTGAAGGTAAAGAATTATATCAGGGTAAGGAATCACATATGCGCATGTTCACTTCGAATGAGACAAATACGTCATTCGATTGGAAAATGGAACAATCGTGGGATGGCGGTAAAACCTGGATGGAAAGCGGAAGAGCAAAATATACAAAGAAGAAGTAATTATTATTAAAAATACTTTTTGTTGGGCAGAACTCTTTAGCCGTTCTGCCCTTTTTTATTTGAACAGTAAATCCATCGCAAGCGATGGGCTACCCAGACTTTCGTGGGATGACAAGAAGTTAATTATCTTTGTCTGCATAATACCAGTGCCAGGGTTCCCAGCGGGTGCTGGGGATGACGTCTTCGGGATAGGTTTCGACAAAGCCGAATTTGGCGGCGTTTTTTTTCAGCCAGGCATATGCTTTAGATTTGGCAAATTCAATTTCACTGGGGACAAGATCCACTGCCAAACCGGTCTCATGTTCAGAATAGCCAGGCGGAGCGACAAATTTCATGATCTTTTCAAAGCTGTCTCCTTGATCCAGACGACGTTTGATAATTTTTTTCTGGAAATTAGCAGATCTGTATCCTGAATCGGCAATTAATTTAACTGAATCTTTTTTCGCAGCATCGGCCATTTTAACAAAGGCATCGCGGGCTTCTTTTTTTAGATAAATACGGTAATCCTCGAAAGTATTTTCCTGTGGCAATTGGACCAGTTTTTTCGGGTCAGCAACTAAAGCTTTATCAATTTTTTTCCCTTGCCAGTTGGTTGGGATTTTGTATTCAACTGAATCGATGACGATAGTTTCATCAAAGGATGTCAAAAACAAAAAAAGGATCGAAATAATAATATTAAGCTGCATTTTGTTCCCTTGTTTCGTTTCACAAAAATATAAAAACAAACAATCTAAATAATAGTAGCAAGGCCACTTACTCGAAGGGATGTTCGCGAAGGAAATCAGGCTGGTAGTTGTCGGCACTTTCCATATGCTGTACCCATCCGTTTTCAAAGCCTAATTTTTCAAACTCATCCAGTACTTCATCGTATTCCCTTGGTTTTAGTCGTCGATTAAGAAACGGCTCATTGATAACACGAGGGGTCGGATAATATTGCGACATTAATGAAATATAACATTTATTTGAAAAATTTTCAGCAATATATTTTAGAACACTGATACTGTTTTCCGTGTAACCGGGGAGAACCAGATGCCTGATTATCAGACCTGATGTAATCAACCCTTCATCATCCAGAGCAATCTCGGCTCCTTTTTGTCGGTACATTTCCCCTATGGCAGCAGAGGCAAACTTTGGGTAGTTAGGCGTGTCAGATAACTGGCGTCCCAATTGCTCATCCATATATTTAAAATCCGGAAGATAAACATCAATGATCCCTTCCAGTTTTTCTATCGTCTCTTTTTTATCATAGCCGTTAGTATTATAGACGAAGACCGGCTTATACCCTCGTCTTTTTACTTCGTCAATAATTTGAAGCATTTGAACGACATAATGCGAGGGGGATACAAACCCAACCGATTTGCAGCCCTGCTCTAATAAGGCTTCTATTTTATCAACCAATTCTTCAAGGCTGATTTCATTTTCGATAATGGCTCCGGTGTTGCGGCTGATATCGTAATTCTGGCAGTAGAGGCACTGCATGTTGCAATGAGTAAAAAAGATATTGCAAATTCCATGAACGCCGGAGATAACCGGTTCTTCACCCCGGTGGGCGCAGATTGATCCGGTAGTTATTTTTACTCCGGTTTTGCAAAAGCCGAGTTTGGATGATGATCGGTTAACTCTGCAGTTTCTAGGGCAGGTAGTACACTCCAGAAGGGGGTCTGGTAATTTGTTATTAAATTTTTTCATCATACAATTATACAGATAAAATATCAGGAAGGGCAACAATCATTATCTAATAAAAACAGGTATTACCTGTTTTAAGGCAATACCTGTTTTTTTATTATTAACAAAAATAACTGCTAATTACATGTTGGTTCGAGACCGCCTTTAAAGAGGTAGTTAACTAGATAAGTCAGGTCGCTCACAAGAACATCGGGCTCGCCATCAACATTAGCGGCTTCGAGATTTGGCGGCGGATTGCCTCCTTTGAAGAGATAATTAACCAGAAAGACCAAATCGGAAACCAAAACTTCTCCATCCAAACCGTCGGCATCTCCACAGACGAAGTCGCAGGCATCACCAATATTGTCGCTATCAGCATCTTCCTGGCCGGGATTGAAAACTTCTATACAGTTATCGCAGGAATCACCAAACAGATCGTTGTCTATATCCTCTTGACTTGTATTGGCATGGTTAGGGCAATTGTCGCAAGCATCACCAATGTCATCAGCGTCAACATCTTCCTGAAGTCTGTTGTATATACCCGGGCAATTATCGCAGGGATCGCCAATCTTGTCGCCATCGGTATCTGTTTGGGAAAAGTTAGGAACAAGATCACAGTTGTCACAAGCATCACCTATACCATCTGAGTCAGAATCCAATTGATTTGCATTGGGTACAATTATGCAATTATCACAGGAATCGCCTTTTCCATCTAAATCAGAATCTTCCTGATCGGGATTGTAGGTGTTGGGACAATTATCAACATCGTTATTATAACCATCATTGTCAGTATCACTTTCGACATTGGGGAAAGAAATATAATCAATCCATCCGCAGTCGCTGCCATCGGAAGCGCCTCCGTCTTTGGAGTAGGTCCATTTGAAGGTATGGGTTCCGGCTGATACGGGATAAGATACCATGCTCCATCCGACTTCTCCTGACCATATCCCTTTCTGAACCCCATCGAGATAAAAGCGAAGATAATCATAGCTGCTTTCTGACGATACTTTACGGTAGAATGTAATATTGCCCGGTTGGATATCATTGAGGGTAACTTGCATAGTTGAAGTTTGACTATTAGAGATACTGCCCGATTTTGCGCTGTAGGTTCCTTCATAGGCATTAGTGGTTGCAATTTGCCAGGCAAGAGAACCACTCATTTGCCAGGGGTAGGAGGTAAAATCACCAGATTCGAAATCTTCGATAACTTTGCCTACCACGATAGTGAACACAACACTATCACTAAAACCACCATCGGCAGTAAGATATTCGACAAACTGAACCGGATAGTCTTCTGGTGTAGCTGGGGAAACATCAAATACATAAGGAGCCTGAGATGAGGCGGTTCCGCCAAGAGCTGTAATAGTGGGATAAGTAGTTGTGTTTTGTGTTATAGTGATATATGAATCGGAACAGTAAAGATTTCCTGATACGTTGGTGCCGTTTCCACCTCCGATATTCTGCAGAGTTACATTCATCGAAACATTATCACCGGGATCAATCCTACCGGCATTATTACTGACATAAACAAGCACCGGCTCATTGGGTAAAGGAGTTAATTGGACGTCAACGACCTGAACAGTTCCGTCAACAACAGTGATTCCAAAAACAGTATCAGGATAATATCCGGTTGCGGAATACTCAACATTGTAAGTACCGGCTTTGATCATGCGATGATAATCGCCGACATCACCATCGGTAAAGACATAGGAGCTGTCCATTTCAAGGTCATGATTTAAAACATTAATCTTTGCTACAACTGGGGCAGTAGTTACGGCATCGGTTACAACGCCTCTGAATCCGTACAGGGCCTGGCGAAGATAATCGAACATGGAAACGCGAAGGTATCCCCAGTAAGTGGGAAGTAATGAGGCTGATAAAAATTTCGTATTAGAGATTTCAAGGGTAACCTCGCGACAGCCGTGAAAGTAATTCATATAATCCTGGCGTCCGCCATCAATAGTATACCAGGCAAAGCCGTTGGTAATGCCGTTATTTAGATCATCCATATAGCTTGATGGACTATAATTATGAACTGAATCTGCAAATTTACGAGAGACATCAACCCACCAATCATTATCGACGACAAGCCGTGACCAGGTATCCCAGGGGTAGTTGACCACTTCAGCACCACCATGAAAATTGGCTGAGATTACAAAATTATGAGCTTCAGCAAAATTCATAAAAGCAACTGTTTCTACCTGCCAGGAATTTCCATCCGGGTGCTGTCTATCTTCAGGATCAGCATAGTTTCTGTTTAAATCAACACTGTTAGCATTATATCTCTGCGGATTATAAATAACATCGGGATCACCGTTTCGGTAGGTGCCATCCGGATTGGCGAATGGATTGATCCAGATTTCCATGCTGTCAACCATGCCGGTAATTTCCGGATCGATGCCATAAGCGCTTAACAATGAATCTATCATCCTGAGCGTCATAATCGAACCGGTGGTTTCATCCCCGTGCATCGTTGCGGTATACATAACTTCCGGTTCGTCTTCTTCGACACTTACATTATCAGATATTTTTGCAAACAATAATTCACGGCCATCGTTTGTTGTGCCAATACTTACAATTTCGCAAAGATCTGGATAATTGATTTCAAATTGATACATCATCGCCACATAACCGCTGAAAGTAGGATAAGTATTCCAGGCTGCAATTTCTCTGGGATCAGATGATGATTTGGGCTGGATTAAAGTTCCGGGATGCTGAAGTTCAGTGATTTCATATCCCAGGGTTCGGAATTTATCCATCTCCATATCGTTGGCATAGGCATAAACCATATCGCCATCGACATTATCAATGGAAATAATCCTGGTAATTTTCACTAATTCTTCTCTGGAATCAATCTTGAATTTGAAATAATATTCTTTAGCCTGCGTGGTTGTAACTAATAAAAAGCTCAACAATAAAAATAATAGAAAAAACCTAATCCTCATGATGACCTCAAATTTAATAAACCTTATACCTCTTTATCGATCAGTACACCCATAATATATAGTAAAAACCGGATCAGCAAAGAAGTTTTTACTGATCCGGCTTTATATTGCAAGCTTTTGTCACTATTCACAAACAGGAGCAGGGCCACCTTTAAATATATAATTAACCAGAAGTACTAAATCAGAAACTAAAATACCCGGCTCACCATCAACATTAGAAGAGGCCAAGATGGGCGGCGGAGTGCCACTTTTGAATAGATAATTTACGAGATAAGTAAGATCGGCAACATTGGGACCTTCACCATCATTGTCAGCATCACCACAAATGTATCCTGCAGAAACAGTTAATGTTACCGGTAAAGTGATCGGGTTTTGATCCGGATCATTACTGGCGATGATAATATTTGCAGAGTAATCACCAATATTTAAAGAAGTAGTGTTAACACGGATATCAATTGTATCAGCGATAGTTCCCTGCAGACTGCCGCTGTAATTAGTCAAGGACAGCCATACCGGTGAAGATTTTGTAGATTTTGATACCTCAACTTCAAATCCAACCGGGTTGTTTTTAGCCGTTGTCTCTTCAAGAACAATATTGTAGTTAAGAGTACCGGGACCGGCATTGAAGATTGTCAACTGACCTGTTGAGGAATCCCCTTCTAAAATAATAAAATCAAGGGCTGTGTGGGTATTCGAAATATAAGGACGGTAATCGACTCTAATGTCATCGACAAACCAGTCATCAACGAATTCTCCAGAGCCATTAGATCGTAGTCTCATTTGGAAACCGGCATGATAAGCATCTGCTGGTAGAGCAAACGTAACCAGCTCAAAGGTGGTCATCGCTGTCCCTGAGCCAAGATGCTGGGCAATCGGTGTCCATGCCATAAGATTATTCATGTATTCAACAATTAAGTTTTCACCGTCACCGGGTTTGATACCGCCGCCACCACGCTGGTAGTAATATGATACCATAACATCAGCTTTGCTGCTGAGATCAATAGTCTCAGATATGAGAGTATCATTGCCGCCATCAAGGTTTACTGAATAAGGAACTGATGGTTCGGATATCCCCTGAGTGTTTATTTCGGCGCCGAGATTTGACAGCCATCGGTAATGGAATAATGAATCTACAGGGAAAGGCTCATACCAGGGGAATCCTCCCGTAGATCCGGCCGAGACCGTAGTCAAATGACTAACATCAAACAAGCCCGGATCATTAATTGAAGCTGCATATATCGATGCTGTATCCATATCGCCCGGGTTAGTTCCACCGGCAATAGTCACTTTGACAGTGAACTGTACCGAATCGCCATAAGCTACATTTCCAGTTGAGCTTATTGGATAGATACCGGTAGCATCATAGAATAAAACGGTCCAATTAGCATTTGAATCGATCAGGTTATAATCATCATCGGCTTGTCCGGTGTTATGCAGAGTCATAAGATATGAAACAGTATTGCCGGCGTAATCATAGAGAGAGGCTGAGGCGGGCGTCAGGTCCATAGCGTAATCAGAAATGCGGCCAACAAAAACATCATCCACAAACCAATCATCAAAAGTACCCAATGAGCCGATATTTCTAATTCTTAAGCGGAATTGGTTATGATAGGCGTCACCCGGCAGGGCATAGATCACCTCTTCATATACGGTCATATCGACACCATCACCGAGATGCTGGTTTATCAATACCCAGTTGTAACTTGAATTCAGATATTCAATGAAGAGGTTATCGCCGGCTTCGGTAGAGTTGCCCCCTCCGGTACGCTGGTAAAAATATTGTACGATAACATTTGATTCGGTTGATAAATCAATTATCTGCGAGATCAGAGTATCCATACCTTTTGAGTAGCCATTCAGATTTAAACTGTATTCTGGTGAGGGTTCATTCAGACCGATATTATTGCTTTCACAGGTGGCATTAAGAATCCATTTGCCCTGATCTATTGTCGTAGATGGGAAATTATCTGAGAAAGGAATTGTCAACGGTTCCCCTTCGGAGATAGTCATCAATTGTGATGTGGCAAAGATAGATCCATTGCCTGTTGATGTGGCGGTAA
>Ga0210044_10008219_pt1 | contig 13073 bp, 10 predicted proteins | sample CryGey13umfilter_2_FD_183959 | JGI IMG/M metagenome (GOLD analysis project Ga0210044, IMG submission 183959) | Groundwater microbial communities from aquifer in Utah, USA - Crystal Geyser 4/9/14 3 um filter (SPAdes) (version 2) | ecosystem: Environmental > Aquatic > Deep subsurface >... | reverse complement strand
CTTCTGGATTCTGTTCATGAGAAAGAAGTAGAGTATGAGAGCCAAATCTTATATGAGGATTATGCCAAGTTTTTTTGATGCCATGCTTATTAAAGATATCTTTAGTGATAATTAGGATTTCTGATTTTTTGATCCCTGGTTTAAGGTAGCTCAGTATCTCATTTAAGACTTCTTCGGATTTTTTTGCAGCTTCAATGCTTTGTTCTATATCCTGCGCTGAAGAGTATTCCTTGACTGTATTTGCTTTGAAAACCATTGTCTAATCTTAGCAAAATACCTGAACTATATTTAAGGAGACTTTTGGACTTGCTTTGCAGTATTATATACCTATGAAAACCGCTTGTGATAACGAGATAAAGATTAGCGAAGCTGCTAAGAGAGTGGCTCCCTACTTGCACCGTACACCTATTCTCACTTCTAAGTTTTTAGATTCAGCGCTAGGTCATAAGTTCTTCTTTAAAGCAGAGCCACTACAGAAAGTAGGCGCGTTTAAAGCAAGAGGAGCATTGAATTGTCTACTCGCTTTAAAAGAAAAGAATCAGCTACCTAAAGAAGTAACTGCTTTTAGTTCAGGTAATCACGCTCAGGGCGTCGCGTGGGCAGCAAGGGAGCTTGGTCTGAAAGCTACGATACTGATGCCAGAGTATGTGTCTTCCTTAAAACAACAAGCTACTAGATCTTATGGAGCGAATCTAGTACTCACGAAAGATCGTGCTGAAGCGGAATCTAGAGTCTATGAGTTTATAGATAAGGGTGCATTCTTTATTCATCCTTACGCTAATCCACGTGTGATAGAAGGACAAGGCTCTGCTTGTTATGAAGCACTAACGGATATAACAGAAACTATTGATGCGGTATTTGCTCCTTGTGGAGGTGGTGGTCTGCTTAGTGGTACTTACCTGGCGACTCAGGAACTTAGTCCAGGATCTAAAGTTATTGGCTGTGAGCCAGTTACTGCAAACGATGCTGCTATTTCTCTGCGTAATGGTGAGATCTTTAGTTTCAAACATAGTCCAGATACTATCTGTGACGGGGTTATGACTCTGAGTATTGCAGATATTACTTTTGAGTATTTAAAGAAGCTTGATGATTTTATTGAAGTAGAAGAAGAAGAGAAGATTATTTATTGGACTCAGTGGCTGATACATCTTCTGAAGTTAAATATTGAACCAAGCTCAGCACTTGCGATGGCAGCTGCTGTGGAGTATCTACGCAAAAACTCTTTTAAAGAGCCTCAGAAGATACTGATCATTTTATCGGGTGGAAATATTGCTGCAGATAAACATAGAGCAATTTGGCAGAAAGATTATCTGGTGAATGAACCTTCTATGATAAAACTTTAATTCCGTGTAATTATTCAGTCGTCATCCTGAGTGAAACGAAGGATCTTTATCTTTTCTGCGTTTAGTATGATGCATGAGATCCTTCACCCTCTGGGCTCGGGATGACAATGGCTAGTTTAGGATGATAGCTGCGTAGTTGCTTGATGAGATCAATTTAATCCTGTAATTCTTTTTATAAAGGGCATTAGCTGCGAAGTTAAGCTTTAAATTTATCTTTACTAATGTTAATATCTAGGGATCCTGTGATTAAAAAATTACCAATGCCTGAATATGCGACTCGCAAGAGCTTCTTAATACCAACTACTACTAGTATTGTACTTATTCATCTTTTTGCATTTGCCTTAGCGCCCTTTACTTTTACAAAGATTGGCCTAATCGCGTTTTTTGTATTGTATGTTCTTACTATGCTTGCAATTACTATTGGTTATCATAGAATGCTAAGCCATAGAAGTTTTAAAGCAGTACCTCTAGTAAGATATTTTTGGACCTTTTTAGGTGTGCTCTCTCTTCAAGGTGGTCCGATTGGTTGGGCTGCGACTCATCGGGTTCATCACACCAAATCAGACCAAAAATTAGATCCTCATTCACCAGTTGTGAATAGTTTCTTATGGGCACATTTGACTTGGAATTTCTTTTCTCACCCTACAGTAGATACAGAAGAAGATTTTCGTAGAATTGCACCTGATTTATATAAAGATGCAGGTATTATTTTTTTTCAGAAACACTTTTTACTTATAAATATACTTTTTGGCTTTTTTGCTTTTGGACTTGGTTATTTTCTTGGTGGTTGGAAGACAGCGTTCTCTTTAGTCGTTTGGGGTGGTTTACTGCGTATAGTTTTTGTATGGCATGCGACTTGGCTTGTTAATTCTGCAACTCATGTATGGGGTTATAGAAATTATGAATCTAGCGATCGTAGTCGTAATAATTGGTGGGTGGCGCTATTTACGATGGGAGAAGGTTGGCATAATAATCATCACGCTAAACCGCGTGCAGTTTGTAATCAGCACCGTTGGTTTGAGATTGACCCTTCTTATTACGTGATTTATATATTGTCTCGCATGGGACTTGTATCTGACCTTGTACCTTATCAAAAAAGAGTTTGGTAATAAAGAGATCTCTTTATTAATTTGTCTTGTATTTTAAGTAATCTTCGTAACCTATCTCTTTTAGGACAGGTTCTGTAATCTCTAGTGCTTGGTTTATCTCTTCTTGAGTTAGCACTTCTTTAAAGTTATCAATGGAGCTACTGTCGATCTTATTCCAAAGAAGGTCTGTTGAGTATTCGTTACCATCTTTCTTTACACTGGAATCCTGCCATATTTTTGATTCATCAATATTTATATCTAGGAATTCGCTTAGCTTTTTAAACTCTGTCTTTTTGACGAAATCTTCATATTTTAATCTATAAACTTTTGAGTATAAATTTTGATCTACACCTTTATGAAATGCTGATTGATAAGAATCCTTGTAGTGCTGCATGCAGCCGATTAATTCTTTTTTTAAGTCTGGGCTTCCTCTTTTTAGTAGTACTGTTTTTAATGAAGCTATAGTATCAAGTGGGTTTCTTATAGATATTACAAACTTAGCCTCAGGGACTAATTGGAGTATTAAAGGAACGTACTTCATTAAGTAAGGATCTTTTAAACAAAGCACTTCTGGCTTGCCTAAGTTTTCCCAAATAGTTATTAACGCATATCTCATTAAACCAGCGAAATAAAGACCAAAATTTTGTTGATCTCCAAAAATCCCATAATGGTGAACATCATAAGTTCCTGCAAGTTTATAATATAAGCCTGCTACTGCTGTAAATGAAGAGGCTTCTGGGACATATTGATTCACATTATTAGGAGTGCATAAAGCTGCGTGCGTAACGGTAGTTCCAGATCTTGCAGATCCAGTCACAAGAATTAATCTAAAAGGAAATTTCAAACTTTCTAGTATTCTAGGTGCGTTCGGATCCATTCTATTAACATCTTCCATTATTAAATTATGCCCATTTACCTTACCCAACTTGTGAACTTATCTTGTGTTATTGCGAAATTCAGTGACTACTCAGTCGTCATTTCGAGGCGAAGCCGAGAAATCCAATGCAGAAGCCATAAATTTTATTATTGAAAAATTATTAGCGTTAAATTTTGCATTAGATCTCTCAATCGCTGCGCTCTTTCGAGATGACACCTGAGTAGTTACGAAATTCATCCCACATAAACATAATGGCTTCTTCAAGCTGACTCTGGAACTTAGGAGTGTTACAGATATCAGAGTCAACAAGTTTTTTCCTGATGCTTCTTGTGTATTCAGTAATTCTTTCTGGACTATTTGCAAGTTCGATAGCTAAGTTTATATATTCTTCTTCATTTGCTGCAATAAGCTCATCGAGTCCAAGATTCTTTAAAGCTGAATAACTAATCCGACCGGGTCTCTTCTTCCCCTCTATGATAATAAGTGGTTTTGACATCCAAAAAGTTCTTAGATTAGTAGAAGCACCATTCAATGGAAATGAATCAAGACAAATATCTACTTCATTGCATTTCTGAAAGAATTTTTTCATTTCTTCAAATTCTTCTAGAATGATTCTATCTGCTTCGATTCCTTCTTGTTTAAATATCCCTAGGATTCTTTGTCTATAAGCATCTTCTCCAACTCTTCCATTCTTAATTAGAAGTTTTGACTTGTCTACTCCTCTAAGTATTTTAGCCCAAGTTTTTAAAAGCTCTGGATTAATTTTGGAAGATCTATGGAAACTGCCAAAAGTTATGTAGCCATTCTCTAAGCAAGGAGGGTCCTTCACTTCTATTTCATAATCAGGTTCTTTATAGTAAAAGTAACTACTTGGTAATCTATAAACTTTCTCAGTGAAGAATTTATCTGTCTCAGGTAGGATTATATAATTATCTGTTATTGTGTAATCCATCTCAGGAGACCCTGTTGGAGGTATCGAGTCTAGCCAGTTTACTTGTACTGGACTAGGTTTAAGCTTGATCACATCTAATCTGTCTCCATGTACATGAGTCCTTATATCAAATAAAACATCTATCTCATCATCATATATAAGTTTTGCAGCTTCCTCGGCATTCATCGCATATATATTTCTAAAGAGATCTACATTCTCTTCAATTTTTTTTGTGTCGTTATCTATAACACTTGCATTATGATAGGCAACATAAAAAAAGTTTTTATTACGGTTCTTGAATAACTCTAGAAGCCAGTGTGCAACTGAGTTTTCGGTGTAAGGGAAGATTACTCCAACTCTTGGGAATTCTTTGTCTAGTCTTCTATCATGTTTAAAATTGTGTTTAGTAGTAGGAAATATATTTTGATCACATGCAATAGCAATTTTTAATAAATCTTCATCAGTAAATTTTGAAGAGTGAACAAAGGTCATCATTAAATCAGCATATAAACCTTTACTCTTATGAGGTTGATTTGATATCAGGTTTATTAGTTCTTGCGTCGCTTTATCTGCTTCCCCAATATTTCTTAAGGTTAGAGCATAGACATGTTGAAAACCAATGAATGTTTTTGGGAATAATTTCTTCTGTTCTTCAAAAAATTCTAAGGCTTTAATTGGCATTGAACCTTTTTTAAACGATAAGCATGTTCCAATTATTCCGTGTATTAGATCATTTCTGAATCCAAGCTGATATGCCTTAGAGACAAACTCAAAAGCGGCATCATAATTTTTATTTTTAAAGTGTAATAGTCCTACAGTATAGTAGACATCAGGGAAATTAGGTTCTAGCTCAGTGCATTTTGTGAAATATTGACCAGCAATATCTATACTACCAATATCGGATAAATAAGAAGCTGTATAGTAGTAATGAAGATAGTTCTTTTCTTTTTCTTTTTTGCCAATGAAATTGATTAATTTCTTTTCTATTAATTTTGGATCATATCGTTTGGAATTAATTTGTTTCTCAATCTCTTGAAATAAATTGATATCTTTTGCAGTAATTGTTTTTGTTGACATTGGGGTTTTATTTGAAGAGACATATACTTGATTCCACATAGTATCCTAAACAAAACAGTTAAGATAAATGAGAGGTGATGTCTTTACAGAAGTCTAAGAATTCTTTTGTGAATTGTGAGTTGTTTGTTAATAAGGAGTTTAAGAATTTCTCTTTTATACTCTTCTTGTATTCTTGAATGCGATCTTTATCAAAAGCTAATTCTATGGCTTTTTTTATGTATTCTTCTCTATCTTTTGCTATTAACTCAGGACAACCAATAATATTTAATATATTTGCAGACATCCTGTGTGACAATCTTTGACCATAAATCGCTATCAATGGAGTACTCATAAGTAAAAGATCGTTTGTGGTTGTTCCACCACCAACAGGGAATGAATCTAGCGCTATGTCCATCTCGTTGTATCTTTGTAAATAACCCTCTCTGTCTCTATCAAAAGCTTCTAGTGTAAGCCTGTCTGAACTTATACCGTATTGATTAAAAATTTCTTGATAGTGTTTCAACATTTCTGGATCAGCAAATAAATGACTCTTTAACATTAGTTTTGAGTTAGGTACTGCTTTAAGTATTTCGCACCAAGTAGAAATCACAGTCTTGTTTACTTTTACAAAACTATTAAAAGAACCAAAGGTAACATAGCCATTTTTTATACATGGTGCTTCACTTACTTCAATATTAGCCCTAAGCTTTCCATAGGGTGCGTAAATATTTGGTAGTCGATATACTTTTTCAGTATGATGATCCTCTTCACCTTCTTTCACTAAATATTTATTTGCTAGCATATAATCGATCTGAGGCAGTCCAAAAGGACCAGACTGTCCTAGCCATGAAACTTGTACTGGAGCAGGTTTCTGGAGAAAGACAGTGAGTCTATTTTTATCTGTGTGACCTGAGAGGTCAAATAAAATATCTATTTTATTTTCGTAGATGAGATTACAAGTGTCTTCATCACTCATTTTCATAATATTATGCCAATGACTTACTTTACTCTTGAGATCTTCACTACAAGTATCTTCTCTATTATTACAAAAGCAGTATATGTCGACTTCTTTGTTAAGTGCTTCAAGAAAATCAACGACCCAATAATAAACAGCATGTTTCTTCAAGTCTCCTGATACAAAACCCAGTCTAAGTTTGTCGTTTCTTTTTCTGTTGTGATCGTAAATTAATTTATTATTGATTAGTTTAGAAAAACAATTATTGTATAGATCTTTTGCTGCTTCTAATATCTCTTCATTAGTCACACCAGGTTTGTAGTGTAAGAAATTCAAGAGGTTGCTATAAGAGGCTGTATCTTGTGGTGTGATTGAGATTTGACGTTTTGTAGCTTCAATAGATTCCTCAATTTCTCCGATGTTTGCATAACTTGCCCCTAGGCTTCTATATGCACCTGTTGAATTAGGATAATTATGAATCTCTTCTTTTAATAATTGAATGGCAATAGTGTATTTATTCTCTTGGCTAGCATAATGCTCGGCTATTATTGTTCTCATGAATTCAAGTTTAGGATTGACTTGTAGAGCTTTTATAGCAGTGTTTACTGCAAGGGATGACATATGGGTTGAAAAATAATTAATGGCAAGTAGGTATAGAGCTATAACGTGTTTTGGATCTTTTTTTAAAATTTGCTCTAAGTATTTATTTGATTCTTCTATATTCTTCGCTTTGGAATATTTCACTGCTTTGTCAAGTAATGAGTCAAGGTTTTTATTACTTTTAGTGGAGTTTTTAAATTTCATTTTTTTTGTTCATATTAGTTATAGTCTCAGACCACATCTGAGATAATGCATTTGTGAATTTTTTTGCGAACGTTGTTTTGTCACAAATTGGAGATTTTAGATAAAGATCTCTGATTCTATTCTTATAATCTTCGATTTTTTTGTAATCATTAGCCAGTTCAACGGCTTTTTTTATATATTCTGACTTGTCCTGTGCAATAAGTTCTTCAAGACCAAGAGTGTTTAATAATGAAGCTGAAACCCGGTGTGAGAAGCTGTCTCCGTTGATCGCTATCAAAGGGACTCCCATCCATAGTAGATCATGTGTTGTAGTCCCTCCACCTACTGGAAAAGAATCTAAAGCTATATCTATTCGATTATAATTTTTTATATATTGAAGTTTCTTGGAATCTTTATCTTCTAGGATTAACCTTTCTTTGTTTATACCTTTTTCTTCAAAAAAACCTTGGATTTTTCTTGTAAAGTCCAAATCACTAAAGAATTTACTCTTTAAGAATAATTTTGAATCGGGAACTTGCTTTAAAATCTCAACCCATGTGGATAAAGTTTCGTTATTGATCTTCATAAAGTTATTGAGACAACCAAAGCTAATATAATTATTTTCTAGACATGGAGGCTGAAGAATCGCGACATCATCAAGAGGTGTAGAGAATGTTGAATATATATCTGGTAATCTAAAGGGCTTTTCTAGGTAAAATTGATCTTCGTCTTTATTAACTAAATATTCAGTACAAATCATATAGTCCATTTCTGCAAGACCCATTGGGCCTGATTGTCCGAGCCAGGAAGCTTGTACTGGACAAGGTTTGTGAGAAAAAATATCAAGCCTATTTTTCCCAGTATTTCCAGATAGGTCAATTAATATATCGATTTGATCTTTCTTAATTAAATTAACAGCTTCAATATCACTTAGTGTTATGATGTCTCTCCAATTGAGAACTTCTTTTTTTAGTAGCTCTGTCATCTGGTCATGTTGATTATTGCAGTAACAATATACGTCACAATGTTTATTCAATTCAGAAAATAGTCCATGTACAAAAAATAATATTGAATGTTGTCTCAGGTCTCCTGAAACAAAACCTACTTTTAGTCTAGGTTTTACAAGTGAAAGATTTAAGTGTTCAAAATTATTCTTTTGATTCATTGACTTCGATAATTGTTTTGAATATTGCTTGGCGTAGTCAAGAAGCTCTTCACTAGAGCACTTTGGGTTGTAGTGTGAATGCATTAATAAAATATCCCAAGCCAGTTTATTGCTTGAGTCGTATTTGAGATACTGCTTATGAAGATTAATTGCTTCTTCGATCTCTCCGATGTGAGCTAATGCTTTACCGAGGCTTGCAATAGTTGGTAATGAATCTGGGTGTTCTTCTAATTCTTCTTTATAAAACTGAATTGCTTGGATGAATTTTTTTTCGTGCTCTTCGTAATATTTAGCTAGAATATATTTAGCCCCTTTAAGCTGAGGTTTTTTTTCTAGAACTTTTGATATAAAAGGATATACTTGACTTAACTTGTTGTTGCTAGCCAAGTAGCAGCTTAAAATATAGTTTGCAGAAGTATTTGAGGGATCTTTCTCAAGTATGTTTAAACTTTTTTCTACTTCTTTAAGATCAATCATCATTAAGCTCGAATATAAATTACATCGAACGAAACAGCTTGTCCTGTTTCGTAATCATAGTAAAAATGTCCTATCTGATGGCTGTCTGAATTGATTATTGTGTACATCTTGTAGCCGCAATCATGCATTATCTTCTCAATCTGATACAAGCTGTCAGGTCTAGTATAAAAATTTCCTAGTATTAATTCAACTTGAACTATTTTTACATCACCTTTTTTGAGAATCTCTTGTGCTCCCTCTAGGATCTCTTGCGTAGCACCATGAGCATCAACCTTTAAGTAGTCAATCTTAGTTATGTTTTTTTCTTTGCAATAATCATCAAGACGCATAGTCTGCACTTTAACTATATCAATGCTTTTTATCCCTCTTTGAGAATAGAAGCCGTCTTCTTCAAGCTCCATAAGACTATTAGTTTCAGAGTTATTGTTAATATGAAAATTTGCCTCGCCAGTAAAATTAGTAAGAGCAATCTGCTCAGTGCTAACACTTGAAGAGTTGCCAAACTTATCTTTTAAAATATTAAATGCTTCAGGTCCTGGCTCGAAAGAATATATACTCGCTCCACTGAATAGTTTGAGCATTTCTTCTGCGGTTTGCCCTTCATTTGCTCCGACATCAATGATTGTTGGATTAGCGTTATTTATAAATTTTAAGAGCAGATCATTTCGACACGAAACCTTAGATAGTAATTGAACTTTGTCTATTGCCTTCATTTCTTTTTTATACCCAGGATAAGCTTATTGTCAGGTCTACAAGCTCATGCAAAAGTACTAGCATATCTAGAGTAGATGATATTATCTTCTCGGTTAGTGTAATTAAGCTATGTGGAAAAATTTAAATAAGTCTCCTATGGAATCAGATAAAAAAACAAATTATAATGAGCTTGATTTTGAGGCATTTAAGAATAGAGCCTTAGACTCTAGTTTATCTAAATATGAAAAAATAGGTTTCCCTGATACTTACAGAGAAGGTAAAGAGTCATTAATATTTGATGATCTTAATAACAAGCTTGATTTAAAAAGAGAAAACATCTCTATTCTAGATATCGGTTGTGGATGCAGTGACTTGGTACATCTTCTTATCGAAAATGCCACCAAATGCTCTCAGCAGCTCATACTCAATGACTGTGAAGAGATGCTTAAATTGGTGGAAAATAATTCAAATGCCGTAAAAATTGTTGGTAAATTTCCAGATAACTTTGATTCACTGGAAAAACATAAGGGATCATTAGATGTAATTATCACCTATAGTGTTTTACATATAGTTACTTTGAAAGATAATCCGTTTAATTTTATAGATAAAGCTCTTGAGCTTCTAAATTCTGGAGGAGCTTTATTTTTAGGAGATATCCAGAATATAAGTAAGAGAAATCGATTCTTTCAATCTGAAGCTGGTCAGATTCAACATAAAGAATTTATGGGCTCTGATACTCAAATACCCCCTCCACAGACTGGGTTTCCTGAGTCTTACACAAGGATTGATGATGCGATTCTATTGTCGATCATGGCAAGATACAGAGGATTGGGTTTTGAGACTTATTTACTTCCTCAGAATAAGGATTTACCTTTTGGAAATAGAAGAGAAGATCTTTTAATCGTTAGGAATTAAGAGCATGAGAGTAGTGAACTATAATTCTGATATTCATAAGAGTCAATGGGATGATTTTGTTCAGCGTGCAAAGAATTCTCATTTTATGTTCTATAGAGATTATATGGAGTATCACAAGGACCGTTTCGATGATTGTTCTTTACTGATTTTTGATGACAAAAACAAGTTAATTGCTCTTCTTCCAGCCAATAAAAAAGGAGATACCTTATATTCACATCAGGGATTGACTTATGGCGGATTTCTGACTACTAACAAGGTTGCGACGAAAGATGTTCTTGATAGTTTTGATGTGTTGAAAACTTATTTGAAAGAAAATGGCTTCAAGAAACTTATTTATAAAGTTATCCCATATATTTATCATAAAATACCAGCTCAAGAAGATCTCTATGCACTTTTTAGAAATGAAGCAAAGCTATATAGAGCAGATGTTTCATCTACAGTAGCCTTGCAAGAAGCATTAATCTACCGCAGTAGTCGTTCACGAAGTATAAAAAAAGCACAAGAACATAAATCTATCATTAAAGAATCTAATGACTATAAGAAATTTTTTTCTATAGTAAACTCAAGACTTGAAGAAAAATATAAGGTGAAAGCTACTCACACTGCTAAAGAGATGGAGCTGTTATCGGCTAGATTTCCTGACAATATAAAGCTATTTAGTATGGAGTATCAAGGGGAGATAGTTGCTGGAGCTCTTTTGTATTTAACAGAAACAGTTGTTCATGCTCAATATGTTTTTGCAAAAGATATTGCGCGTGAACTTAGGATGACTGATGTCTTAGTGGATTTTGTAATTAAGAAATATCCAGAGAGGAAATATTTTAATTTTGGAAACTCTAATGAAGACAATGGTAAGATCTTAAACGAAGAATTGATCTCCTATAAAGAAAGCTTTGGAGCGAGAGCTACTATTCAAGAGTTCTATGAACTGAATCTGTAGTAAATTAAGAAAATTTTCCTATGATAGATTCCTTGCTCCTTGTCCTGTTAAACTAGAGCTTGCTACGGAAAATTTTCTTGGTTTACTATGCGAGTGAATCCTTAGGCAAAGAATTGCTGAATAGCTTTAGTTACTATTTTAATTTCTTCTTTAGTATGAAATGGGCATAACGGAAGGCTTAGGATTTCTTCTGTGATCTGTTCAGTGATTGGTAGGTCACCTTGCTTGTACCCTAAGTCTTTATAACAGTTCTGTAAGTGTGGTGGCATTGGGTAGTGTATATTGTGTCCAATACCGTTTTTTGTTAAATGGTCGATTAATTCTTGTCTTCTGTTTGCAAGCACTCTCACACAATAAACATGCCATGTGTGTTCATTGTTTCTGCCTATAGTAGGTAAAGTTAATCCTGGAATATTGCTTAAATCTTGATTGTAAATTTCAGCTAGTTCTTTTCTATTGTGATTCCATTTATCCAGGTATCTAAGTTTGATTCTTAAGTATGCGGCTTGTATCTCATCAAGTCTACTATTGTAACCAACATAATCATAATAGAATTTAGTCTTAGAACCATTGTTTCTTAAATGTAATAGAGTCTGTTGAAGATCATCATCATTAGTAACTATGATTCCACCATCTCCATAACAACCAAGATTCTTAGTTGGATAACAACTAAAAGCCACTGCATGCCCATGGCTACCACACATCTTATTACTCTGACTACTTCCGTGTGCTTGTGCTGCATCTTCAAGAACTTTTAGATTATATTTCTCTGCTATTTCTAGAATCCTTTCCATCTCTGCCATCTGTCCGTAAAGATGGGTAGGAAGAATAACTCTTGTTTTCTCTGTAATTGCTTCTTCGATTTTATTAGTGTCGATATTAAAAGTATTAGGATCAACATCCACAAATACAGGTGTTGCTCCGACTTGTGTTGCTGCAAAAGCAGAAGCTATATAAGTGTTCGCTGCGACTATAACTTCATCACCTGGTCCAATTCCCCAAGCGTTTAGTACAAGAATAAGTGCATCAATTCCACTAGCTACTCCTACTGTATGTTTTACACCACAGTATTTAGAAAATTCTTTTTCAAAGAGTTCAAGTTCAGGTCCTAAAATAAACCATCCTTTGCTCATTACTTTCTTGTGCGCGCTATCTATTTCATCAGCAATAGATTCATACTCTCTAGTGAAATGAAGATACGGGACTTTTTGTAGTCGTATTTCATTGATCTCCTTCTCTGGAGCAGGAATAAATGGACTCTTGCCTAAGAATAGATTTTTTAGTTTAAAGTTTTTTGCGTTTGACATAAGGAACCTTGTAATTACTTGCCCTTACAGAGACAGGATTTAATAGATACTTCAAATGTTTTTAGTGATTTGCTTAGACTAATGAGCTGAGTATTTACTCTTATTTTTTGCTTTGAACTAGGCTCTTTGTACTATACTTTCATAGTGAGCTGTGAATGGTCCTTATACTCTAATAAAAATTACAGTGTAGAACTTTTAGATCTAGCTAATGGTGATTCATTACTTGCTCGCTTGCTTGTGAATCGAGGTGTTGAAACTCTTGATGCTGCTAAATATTTTTTAGACCTTAAATCTGTAAAAGAAACTAGCCCTCTTGAAATTCCAGAGATGGATAAGGCTTTTGAGCGTATCAAGAATGCGATAAAAAATAAAGAACGTATTTTAGTTTTTGGTGATTATGATGTTGATGGTACTAGCTCAGTAGCTCTTCTTTATAGGGCTTTTGGGATCATTGGTTACAAGATAGAATTCTATGTGCCGAGTCGTCACTCTGAAGGTTATGGACTGAATAGTGAGGCACTTAAAAATTTTAAAGAACCAGGA
>Ga0210044_10008217_pt1 | contig 13075 bp, 13 predicted proteins | sample CryGey13umfilter_2_FD_183959 | JGI IMG/M metagenome (GOLD analysis project Ga0210044, IMG submission 183959) | Groundwater microbial communities from aquifer in Utah, USA - Crystal Geyser 4/9/14 3 um filter (SPAdes) (version 2) | ecosystem: Environmental > Aquatic > Deep subsurface >... | reverse complement strand
TTTTATTTTTTCTTGTTCAATAATTTCATATGGCGTGCGGTAGCCAAGTGTTTTCCTTGGACGATTATTCAGCTTGTCTTCTATATCTTTGATGGCTATATCATCTAACATATCAAGGTCAGTGCTTCTTGGCAAGTATTGGCGAATCAAACCATTCATATTTTCCACTCCGCCTTTTTGCCACGAAGAGTAAGGATCGGTGAAATATGTTTTAACTTTATACTCATTTTTAATGTCAATGTGTTGGAAATTTTCTGATCCATTATCAAAGGTAAATGTGCGGGAAAAATTGCTTGGCAGAGATTCAATAGTGGTTCTAATTGCTTCGGTTGTATCATTGGCTTTCTTGCTATCTAGTTGGTAAATTTTAACTAGTTGACTTTTTCTTTCATAGTGGGTAGATGTGCCTTGTTTTCTACGGGAATATTCCATCATATCTATTTCCCAATCACCGATTCTTTTTTTAGAGGAAACTATTTTTGGTCTTTCAGAGATTGACACTCTATCAGGTATGAAAATCTTGGTTTTCCGTTTTAGCCAGGGACGCCTGTGATCTTTGGCTCGGCGGAGATATTCATGCCAATAATCTCCGTTTATGCTCCTTGCTCCGCTATAGATGTATTGATAAATAGTTTCGTAGGCGATAGTTTTTCCAGCCAGATGGGGTAGAGGAAAATGCGCGAGCCGTCCAGCTATTTGCTGTGGGCTCCAATCGTTTTTAAGACGCTCTGCTACCCAATTTCTTAGAGGCAGATTTTGATCTAATTTTCGTTTGTTTGTTTTCCTGGCTTTTCTATCACAAGCTTTTTGTGCGATGATGGCGTTGTAGGGAAAGTAAGGGCTGGAATTGCGCTTTATCTCACGCGATATATCGCTGTTGTTTCTTTTGACAAGTTTAGCTATTTTGCGGTGCGATTTACCAATTTTCAACCAATACTCAATTAGCTGGCGTTCGTAAAAGTTAATACGTTTATTTGTCATTTTTGCTCCTTTCGCAAGATATTGATTATCCTACGAAAGTGTTGCAGTGTAAATGGAATTCGCCCGCTTGAGGCGTGGGTTTGACAAATAGGAACTATCGTGTTATAATGCTTATTAGTCCCGACCACCGTTGTGGCGGGCACGAAAAAGGAGTTGCTTGTTATGGTGTCGAAAGCTATTTCCGTTGACTTTGCGCAAGACCCACTCTCCGAATTCCGTGAAATCAAGGACCTGATAGTCATCGGTCCCGCTGAGTGGAAAAAGGCGGTGCGTGGCGGTGGGTACAAGAATCGTAATCCTCTCTGTCTCTCACAAAACTGGTGTCCCTGCCCACAGGTGCCCTACTCGGTGGAGCAGATGAGGCAACTCGTCGAACTCTCCAAGGCGCCGGAGTGGAACACCAGGGTGGTACTGTGGTTGGCTCTGCCCAAGGTTGGCGGAGTTTTGACCTCCCTCATGGGGCAGAGCGAGTTGTGGGGAGTCGCCCACGACAATCTTGTTGGGGGCCAAGTGCGCTCGGATCCGTTCTGGTCAAATTGGTTCGTTGAGCACAGGTATCCTTGTGCGCTCGAACCCGCAGTCACCGAGCCCACTTGGCTTGTGGGCTACGAATTGCCAAGGTGGACAATCATGTACTGCTTTAGTTACCAGCAAAAGCTGGCACGGGATCGCGAGATGTCGATCATGACCGCTTCCCAGTATGCTCTTATGTGCAACTTGCTCGCCATCAACGGCGTGTGGTTCCATAAGAGAACATGGTCGAGGACATCGTCAATCATTGACGGCTGCCCCCTCAGTGTTGGCTGGTATTCCGAATATGGTCTCGACATCGACTGGCGCTGGTGGATCCCCATGGGTGTCGATAGCCGTGTGGGCGCCTCAGTCGAGGGAGTTCCGTTCTAGCTTGGTATCTTAGCCCCTTGGATCTTTTGATCCGGTTGGTCTTTGGACAAAGCATTAGTGCTGTCGAGGCAGGGCGCATTTGTTTGCGTTCTGCCTTTTTTTTTGTGAAAAAACATATCTTGTGGTATCATCAATATTCCTGAGTTCAGCGCAGTTTACCCAATTATTCGATTTTTGCAAATATTTACTCTCAAATAGACTGCTTTTTGTTTGAAAATGGGACACTGAAAATGGTATTATGATGGCACAATGTTCATCAGAAAAACTAAATCAAGAAAATCAACCTGTTTTCAAATTGGTCAAAAGATAAATGGCAAATTTGTTCTAATCAAGCACATTGTCAAGTACCCCTTTTTTAAACAAGTTGTCTCTGTCTCTGGGGACTGCTAATTGTTAATGATTTTAAATAATATTGATCTCTGAATTTTATTGGGGAAGTTTTTAGTGTGGTGTGAATTCTGTTTTTGTTGTAGTAGTTTATATGTAGATAAATTGCCTCAATCAGTTCTCCCAATGTCTCGTATTGATCCGGTCGACCAAGATCAACTTTGAATTGAGAGTAAGATGACTCTTGGAAGCCATTCTCCCATAGATGACCCTTTTTACTCATTGAGACGATAATTTTGTTATCGCTCAATATTTTAATGTAGTCGTTTGAATCGTATTCACTGCCTTGATCTGAGTGGTGATAGCGCGGTAGCACCCAAGTTTTGCTAATCGCCATATTTAAGGCATCTATTACCAGATAGCGCTCATGATTATTAGCAATACTCCAGCCCAATATCTCTCTGGTGAATAAGTCCATAACCGTAGATAGATAAATGAACTTTCCGTGAAACATAATATAAAGGGGAAGCAAGTTCAACAAGGTTCAACAAGGGGACGTTTCTCTTTTACTCTGGACTTTTCTAATTTTTTCGGATTTGTATGAAATTTCCACGCTCACTAGATTGAGATTTCCACGTCTACTAGATTGAGATTTCCACGCTTACTAGATTGAGATTTTCACGCTCACTAGATTCATCTTACCAGATTCCACCTAATCTCAAGGATTTAGAGAATACAACACAACACAACAACCAACACAAACCAACACAACATTCCAACATTCTGGTTAATGTGGTAATATCAAATTATGAGAATTTATCAACATAGACAAGCAAAAAATATAGAAAAGTATTTTAAAGGAATGGCGAATCATTGGAGAATTGATATTTTAGACACCATTGCCAAATATCCAGGAATTACGGTTGAAGGCATTGCTGAGTATCTAAATGCAAATTTTAAAACAATTTCCGAACATACTCGCAAACTTACCTCTTTTGGCTTGGTTAATAAAAAATATCGAGGCAGGTATGTTTCCCACGAACTATCTCCTTATGGTAAACGATTTAATTCCTTTGCCAAAACATTCCAACATTCTGGTTAATGTGGTAATGACATTTTGGCAAATCATATATAGCTAATCGAATCGCCAGCTTGACTTTTGGTTAAACGCAAGTATAATTGGCAGTGAGAGGGCAAGCTATTTTTAGTTTAGTTAACAAATAAACTAACAAATAAACGAACCGATCGTATCGCAAGTATAATCTCAATATTGTGGAAAAAATTCAAAAACCACGGGGAACCCAGGACATTTTGCCCAGCGAACAAAAATATTGGGACTTTGTGGTTAAAACTTTTGAACGAAAAATTAAGGCTGAGGGGTTTTCAAGGATTGAAACCCCAATTTTTGAATACAAAGAAGTTTTTGAGCGACCGCTGGGTAGCCAAACTGACATCGTAGAAAAACAAATGTTTAGTGTAGGGCGAAAAACCGATGACAACGTCGAGCGTGAGGATCGCTACAATGAGTTAATTTTACGACCTGAATACACTGCCAGCATTATGCGGGCGTATCTAGAAACTGGCATGGGAAGCATTCCCCAGCCGATAAAACTATACTACTATGGACCGCTATTTCGCTACGAACGACCGCAAAAAGGACGACTTCGCCAATTCAACCAAATCGGTTTTGAAATCATCGGTGATGCCAGCCCCTCTTGCGACGCGCTAGTAATTTATTCTACCTATCGATTATTAAAATCATTAAGGCTTAGCCGTTTTATTAAAATTGAAATCAATTCTTTAGGATGTAAAACTTGTCGCAAAGAAATTACTCAAAAATTGATTGAATACTTTAGCTCATTTCGAGCAAAGCTATGCGATGATTGCAAAAGACGACTGCAAACTAACCCTCGGCGAATTCTGGACTGCAAAGAGATTGGATGTAAAAAAATTGCCGAAGGAAGCCCCGAAACGATCGATCTTGCCTGCGAAACTTGCAAAAAACATTTCCGTGAAACACTAGAAAATTTAGAAATTCTCAAAGTGCCATACGAGCTGAACACTAAATTAGTCCGCGGGCTGGATTATTACACGCGCACCGCTTTTGAGGTAAAAATCATTGATGATGCAGGCGCTGGATCAATTGGCGGAGGTGGTCGTTATGATGGTTTATCCGAGCGACTGGGCGGTGGCAACTCGTCAGCTATTGGCGTGGCGTTGGGAACTGAAAGAATTATTGAGCTCATCAAAGAAAAAGAAATTTCCGTGCCAGAAGTGGCTGGTCCGCAAATGATTTTGATTCAACTGGGACCGAAAGCCAAAGCGCGCGCGCTTGAATTATATGATGTTTTACTAAAAAAAGGTTTTCGCGTTTTTATCGCTTCCGGCAAAGAATCACTCAAAGCCCAGCTCCGTCTGGCTGACAAAAAAGAAATCCGTTTTGCGCTAATTCTCGGCGAGCGCGAGGTGTTTGAAAATAGCATTATCATCAAGGATTTAGAAAAAAATTCTCAATCCACTGTGCTCCTCAAAAAATTATTCGGCAAGCTTAAAAAAATTATCTGATAATTGACTCCCTGATTGATCGTTAATTTTATTGCGAATAATCGCATTTTTTTATTTGACAAAAAAGCTATTCGTGTTATGTTCGTAATAAAAAGAATCCTACAGAGCAGACTCCCAGGTATTTTTTTTACGCTATAGGAGATCGGGTATTCACCCTGTCTTGTAATAACCAAAAATATTTTAAACAAAAAATTATAATGTCTGGCAATAATCAAAATAATTCCGTCAACAAACCAATAGAAGTGCTCGTTAAATTTTCTCAAAAAAATATTGAAATCAAAGCATTTAAATGGAATGGGCGCGTGATTAAAATTGATAAAATCAACCTACGGCATACAGAAAAAAGGGGGGAGAAAATACTTTTTTATTTCAATGTTTCCAACGTTGGGGCAAACTACGAATTGACTTTTGACAACCAATCGCTTGGCTGGAAACTAAAAAATATTTATTAATTTTCCTTACACTTACCCCCTGTGCCACTCCATACTTGATACGGGATCCATCCCTCCCGTCATCCCCGTTAGAAAACGGCTTGTTTTCTATACGGGGTCATCCCCAGCTTGACTGGGGATCCAGAGAATACAAAGACTGGATTCCCGTTTTCACGGGAATGACAAAGGATAAGTCGGGAATAACAATCAGCAGAAGTTTTGTGTAAATCGTGTAAAATTTATCTTAAACTAAAATACTAATTTATGCCAAATAATATTATATTACATATTGATATGGACTCGTATTTTGCCTCGGTAGAACAACAAGCCAACCCCGCGCTACGAGGAAAAGCGATTGCCATCGGTGGCAAACCGGGCGAACGCACGATTGTGGCAACCGCCTCGCGCGAAGCTAAAAAATTAGGCATTAAAACCGCTATGAGCACTTGGGAAGCAAAAAAAATTCTGCCTAGCTTGATTATTGTCCCCGGCAATATGGCAAAATACATTGACGTGAGTCAAAGAATTTTTAAAATTCTACGCTCGTTCACACCGTATGTTAAGGTTTTTAGTATTGACGAAGCATTTTTAAAAATTCAAATCTCAAAATCTAAATCTCAAAGCTTGTCCCGAGTGAAGTTGGGGGATGACAATTTCAAATGCAAAATTAAAAAAATTGCCAGAACATTTTACGAAAAAAACGATCTGCATTTATTGCCACCAACTTGGCGCAAGGCGGGGGAGATAGCGCTAAACATTAAAGAAAAAATAAGGCGCGAAGTAGGGGAGTATATTACTGGATCAATCGGCATCGCCCCAAACAAAATCATCGCCAAACTGGCTTCTGAACACCAAAAACCAAACGGTCTGGTAATTGTTCCGCCAGAAATCGCAAATAATTTTTTAAAGTCGAAAAAATTGACTGATATTTGCGGAATCGGGGCAAAAACCGCCAGATCACTGGCTGAAATTGACATTAACACTATTTCTGACTTACAAAAAGCCGATCCATATCAACTCCGTCGGCGCTATGGCATAATGGGACTACATTTGCAAAATTGGGTGAGCGAAAAAGGAGAGAATAACATCGCGCCATATTGGATTACCACCGAGGAAAAATCAATCGGTCACTCAGAAACTTTAAAACAAGATGTAAATAAGATAGATAAAATCCTCGCCCTTGCCTTGCGCCTTACCCACAAAGTTGGGCGGAGGCTCAGAACGCGCAAAATGTGCGCGCGAAAAATTGGAGTGAATATCAGATTTTCTGATTTTTCCAGCCAAGAAAAAACTATTACACTCGCAAGCTATATTAACGAAACCGACCAAATTTTTACCCGAGTAAAAAAAATAATTTTGAAATTGCTGTCGCAAAATTTTGACGGACAAAAAATACGACCGCCTGTTCGCCTCATCGGAATTTGGGTAGCAGATTTGTCGTCGCAAAATTTTATGACCCAATCACTTTTCGCCAAAGATAAACAACAAACCAAACTTTGCCAAGCGCTGGATAAAATCAACGATCGCTTTGGTGAAAAATCTATTTTTAAAGCCCAAACCTTACTCATTGATCCAGAAATTAAAATAGCCCAGGGTTTTGTGGGGAAAGGTAGCGGTCGCGAATAAAAAACCAACTCTTGACAAAAATTCATTTATTTTTTATTATTAGTTAGATGAAAAATGTATTTACAAATCGCAAAGGCAAAAATTTACACTATCTATCGTTGCTTCAATGAAATACCCAGTGGGTATTTTTTTTACCCATTTTTGCTTAAGCCTTGATATTGCTACCACCGGAAAGACTATCGCTACTTGACAAGGAGGTCGCGAATGCCCTGCGTCCAAGCTACTAGACGAAGCTATCTTATTTTGGGAAACAATGATTCTAGCTGGGGATCTAGCCGAATTGTGACTAGTGATAAAATTGACGATGCCATTTATAATTTACGACAAAACGGCTGTATTTCGCCAATTTATCTATTGCTTGTGCCCGCTAACTACCCGCCATACAGAATTTATGACAAAGTAATGGACGACTTCTATGCTTCCACCGGGAAAAAATTCGCCACCGATCACGATCGCTTGAAAAACTGTATTCAATTTCTAGTTTCAAAAAGGAGTTATTATCTGATTGCGACATATACATTATGGTTTCGTCATATCTAAATTTCACTCTCCCGCCCTTACCCTTATAAGGGCGGTTTTTTGTTGGCAAAAAGCAACTAATTATAAATATGAATAAAATTACCCACACCCTTGACAAGTTCGCTATTTGTTCGTAATAATATAAATACGAACAAAAAACATAAATACTCCAAATGAATAAAACAAAAACCAAGCAACTCACTAAACGGCAAAGTCAAATTTTAAATTATGTTAAAACATATTTAGAAAAACATGAATATGCCCCCAGCTTTCGCGAAATTGCCAGTGGCTTAAAGCTTTCCTCTATTGCCACAATTTCCGACCATATTCAGAACCTAAAAGAAAAAGGTTATTTAACTTCCGCTAAAAATTTGGCTCGCTCTATCCAGCTTACGCCCACTTGGGACGAAAGAACTTTTAGTATTCCGCTTCTTGGCACGGTCGTAGCCGGAAGCCCAATCCAAGCGATTCGCACCCATGAAACAATCAACATCCCGCGCGATATGATGAAACCAAATGTTTTTGCGCTCAAGGTTCGTGGCGACTCAATGATAGACGATGGGATTTACGAAGGCGATTATGTTATAATAGAAAAAATTGTTGAGCCGAAAAACGGCGACATCGTAGTTTCACTGCTTGACAATGAAAATGTTACCTTAAAGAGATTTTTCAAAGAAAAGGATCATATCCGTTTGCAACCGGCTAATTCAAATTACGCGCCCATCCGCGTCAAACAAGTGACCATCCAAGGTAGGGTACTGGGCGTTATCAGAAAATTTGCGTAAAATATAAATTGGAAATTACTCAATCAAATTTATGGCTGGCAATTATTTGTCTTTTTGGCATATCGGTAATTTTATTTTTGATGTGGCGACGGGCAGTTAAAATTCTCAAAAAAGAAAAATTTTCCAAAAAATCTTTATCATCAAAATATGGAAAAATGAGCGAACAATTTATGCCCTTTTTGTCAATTTTCCCTTATAACAGCCAAAATTTCAGATTTTTAGGTAGCCCGGTGGATGGAGTTCAGTTTGAAAATGATAAAATTATTTTTATGGAATTTAAATCCGCTGGCTCTGGGCTTTCGCCAAGACAGAAAGAAATCAAAGGCATTATTGCAAAAAAACAAATTTACTTTGAAGAATTTAGAATCAAAAATTAAAGTCAGATATCTGACATCTGACATCTGAAATCTAAAATCTGACATTTGACATCCAAACCATGCCATATTCAAAAAAAACTTGGGCGAAAATTATTTCCTTTATCTTAAATCCCGATATTTTAATTTCTTTAATTCTAATTATCGGTGTTTCGTATAGCCCGGCTTCGATGTCAAATAAGTTCTACGCCAGTTTTGCGATAATTATTTTCAACTATTTCATACTTTTTTACTGGAGAAAACTTTTAGAAGAAACCGGCATTCGCATAGACGATACTTTAAAAAATAAAACTGTGCAAAAAATGCGTGTGATTGTGCTGATGCCTGAGTTTTTAATCTACATTGCTGAAACCGCATTAGTCGCTCAATTTGGTTCTATTCAGCCAATTATGGCGATTATGCTATCGCTTATCACGATTGCGGTTTTATCGGGTCTTATCAGTATTTTCTGGAAAATTTCCGCCCATGCTGAAGGATTTATTTTTTTAGTCGCGGTTTTGAGTTTTTACATTAGCCCGATTTATTGGTCACTAATTGGAATTTTACCAGTTATCTGGTGGGCGCGCCTGTCGCTTGATCGCCATACGCCAACCCAATTAGCAATGGGAACCCTTGTGCCACCGATTGTCACATATATTATTTTCCAGTATTTTGGATTGATATAAAATTACACAAAAATGAAAAACTTAAAACCTAAAATTTTTAAACTTAAACCAGAAACGGATTTTATTGCAGAATTAGTTTATTTTTGCCAACAACACAATATCAAAGCTGGTTGGCTACAGGCTATTGGCGCGATGAAAAATGTAAAGCTAGCACATTTTGATCCTAAGGGAAAAAAGTATAGCGAAATAACTTTAAACAAACAGCTGGAAATCGCTTCGCTGTCTGGAACAATTTCAATTTGTAAAGACGAAATACATTTTCATTTGCATTCAGTTTTTTCTGACAATCTCTTTAAAACCTATGGCGGACACTTAAAATCTGCCATTGTCAGCCCAACCGCAGAAATAATTATTTGGCGATACGATAAAAAACTGACCCGCGCCTTTAATCCTAAAATCGGATTAGATATATTAAACTAATCTCAAAATTTAAATCTCAAATCTCAAAATTTGAATCTCCCCGAAAAGTATCGCTAAAGAGCGGGCAAATCTCAAAATTTTTTTGTTGAAGTATAGTTTGTTGACACTTGACAAATATAACACTTCCGTATATATTTAAAGTATAGGTCGAGACAATATATGTTAAATACTAAAAATATAGAGGAAATATGACTAGAACTAAACGAAAAATTATCAAATTTTCTAACTATAGTTTTTGTGTCACATTGCCCAAAAAAGCTATTGACAAACTTGGCTGGAAAAAAGGCGACGATGTAAGCGTCAACTTTGATGAAAAATCAAAACGGATAAATATTTTCAAATCGCGCGGTGAAAAAACCGCGGTTCAGCAAGTTAGCAAAACAACCAAAATTGCTGACAAAAAAAGCAAAACCAAAACTACCGCTAAATCAATTCCGCGACTTCGCTGGTAAGCGCGCAAAATCCCCAAATGTTCGGGGATTTTGTTTTTTTGTAATGTATGCTATAATGTTTTAAATAGGGGACATGGAAGAGCAAAAATATTTTGATATCAGACGGGTCAGAATCAATGACGACCCACCTCTAATAACTTTTCGCCACAAGATAGGCAAACATTTATCCAGGCAAAAGAATATTTTAAAATTACGGTGGGAGTTTTTAGATTTGAGTTTGAAAGGCGTTTTTATTTATGGATCTATTATCATCGTGGCGCTTACTTCGGCTATGCTAACCACGCGAATTATTTCAGCGCAAATCAATAAAAAACCAACCCTTCAAAAATCGCCAACCTTTAGTCAATTTGAAGTGGAAAAAACTGATACCGCCCAGACCGATGCTCCAAAAAGCAACGAGCCCGCGCTTGAACCGACTAAGCCAAATTTATCAAGCAATGAAATCAAGGCAATTGCTCCGCCAACCGAGAAAACAACAGCACAAGAAATAAGCAAGCAATCATTTAATATCCGCGTGCTCAACGGCAATGGCAGAGCTGGCGACGCGTCCAAAGTTAAAACCGAGCTCGAAGCCAAGGGTTATAAAGTCGGGGCGGTGGCAAACGCAAATTATAAATATACAAAAACGCAAGTTTATTATTTATCAGGCAGTCAAAAAATTGCTGATTTAGTTGCCAACGACCTAGATCGCGAAGAAGAAATTAAAGAAGCATCGCAAAGTTTAATCGGCGAAGGTTATCAGATATTGGTGGTGTTGGGGGCGAAGTAGAACTGATATTAAAGGTTAAAAGTTGGATTTTAGAATATTTTAACACCGATACATTTAAGTTTTGGAATTTAAACCGATAAAATGGATTTTAGTCAAATCAACTCGGACCATATCATCGGCGCGGTGGTTGGTTTTATCGCTGGATATTTAGCCAGAATGATTACTGGTAAAATTATTAAATACATTATTTATTTAGCTGTTTTATTGGCAATCGCAATTTATTTTTATTCAAAAAACACCAACGCGCTTTAGCAAGTTTGTCGGCAAATCTTTAACCTGAACTTGTCTTAAAATGTGCTTGCTTGATAGGTGAACAAATTAAAAAGTTGATTTACAAAAGATATTGAGTAGAAGTAAGGGCAACAATTAAGGCAATCAAATAAATAAAAGTTAGAATTAAAATAAGCCAATGAACAAGCGATGAATATCTGACCAGATGCCAAAAATAATACGGCTTGAAAGACGCGCGAAGCTTGTTGTGAATTGGGCTAAAATACTTGAAAAACGTTTTGGTTGACGCTTGGACTTGCGCTAAATTGTCCTCAAGATATTTGAGCCGTTCCTCAAATGTTGACAGATTATTGAATTTTTTATTTTGAAACATTAATTTTATTATAGAACTTGGGTATTGCTGATTTTTTTTGGCTTAAAAGCGCATTCAACAACAGACCATTAACGCTCTTTTTCAATTTCCACGATTTTTTTCTCCAATACAGCAATTCTTTTTTGCATATTTAAAATGCTTTTGGATAATATATTGACCTCTTTGTCGCGGTTATCAAAATTTTTTTCTAAACAATCAAGGCGGATTTTAATTTCAGCAATTTCTCTGTGGATCAAGTTGAGCTCGTGACTGATGTCATTAATTTTGGACTCAATGCTTTGAATTCTCTGATCCATTTTATCGAGCCTCTGATCAATCTGCGCGAATCGTTCGCTCACGCGATCAAATTCATTTTTTATTAAAACCGCCAGAGCATCAATGGTCGTATTGTTTGGTTTTTTATTCATTATATTTTAATAGACTTATTATGAAATAATTTTTCGTAGCGAAATTAAATAATTTTGAGCGAAAACAATAAAGAGCGAGGAAAGCATAGCAGAGTTATGTTGACGAGCGATGAATTGTTTTTTAGCCAAAATTTGTTAATTGTAGTAGAAAAGATTATTTCATAATAAGTCTAATATTAGACCGAAAATTTTTATTGTCAAATTACTGCGGGGTCGGAGTGTTGGGGGCTTTATTAGTATGGTAACTGGCAGTGTAGTCAGAGAGGGTGGGGGTGGAAACGCCATCAGTGGTGGTAAGACGGGATTGGACTTGGAGATAAGTTTCGCCAGCATCAATTTTAGTTTGAGAAAGAGTGAGCTGGCTGGGGTAAGTAGTGGCTAAGTCAGCCACATCGCCCGAAGCCCAAGCTGTCCAACCGTCAGTTGAAACACCAGATGAATTGACGAGCTGAAAACGATAATCAATCGCCGTATTGGCTGGCTCTGTTTCAGTGGTATCAAATCCATTGTATTCAACTACATATCTGCCCGGGTCGCTAGAAACATCTCCGATTTGGGTGGGGGAGGAGGTGTGGGTGGCGGAGGGGGTGTCGGTGGCGGATCCTCTTATATATATTTCAATTTCTTTCACACTTAAATCGTATGATGGAGGGATGCCGTTGCAATTAGGTGGTGTACAGCTAAAACTAAATTCAATATAACGTCCATCATTATCGGTTGTTTCGTTACACTCGTTCCAACCATTGGCTATACCGCCAACCCCGTCTGCGACACTACATGTTGTGTAATCTGTATAAGAAATATCATTTACACTGTAGTTTATACCGATATGTTCACCTACCCAAACCAACGAGTCAAAATTTGACACCCATGCATTAATACGAATTTTATTAATTAGTGTATTTGCGCCCAAATCAACCTTGACAGTTTGGTAAGTAGAATCTGTAATATTAGCTGACCATGCCGTTTCTGTGCTACCGTCCTTAACATTATTTGCTTGTTCGCTATTGGTAGAGGTATTGATAATGTATGACGATTGGGGGATTAAAAAAGACATAATATTATCAATTACTATGTTTCCCAAGTAAGTAAAAGTATCTGCATTGACAAGTGCGCCAGCTTCCCAATTAGCCTGTGTGGTAAGAGTGTTATTACCAGATGATGCCACAATATTAGAATCTTTTTTTTGCGATACAAAATCTAACTTTAATACATAAATACCCGAGATTGCGAAAATTAGCCCAAAT
>Ga0210044_10008216_pt1 | contig 13076 bp, 18 predicted proteins | sample CryGey13umfilter_2_FD_183959 | JGI IMG/M metagenome (GOLD analysis project Ga0210044, IMG submission 183959) | Groundwater microbial communities from aquifer in Utah, USA - Crystal Geyser 4/9/14 3 um filter (SPAdes) (version 2) | ecosystem: Environmental > Aquatic > Deep subsurface >... | reverse complement strand
GCCACGGCGAGCGGCGGCGGTGCAAGGATAGTAGATAAATTCAGCAAGAATGGGGCAGCTGCGAGAAGGACGGGCAAACCAGCTTAAACTAGACTGATTTCTGTCTTGACGGATGGGGCCACTATAGTCTATATCCTGCAGCTTCACGTGCGAATTGCCTCTCGCGCCGATGTGTCTAACGCCGATCCATGTTTTTCTTGATCTCACTCATCGATTGATCCTTTTCAAAAATTGGTGGTGATAGTAACGATGGTACCCTCGATGAAGTGTTATCTTAGGCAAAGCACGCCTTTACCTTAATGTCCCAATACCCAACCACTGCCCGTACTTTCACCACAAATACCAAACTGGCAACAGCCAACGTCTCATCGCGAGTCATGTTTACCTTTCATGGTTTAGTTAGTAATGCTGACTTCAACGTGTAAGAAAAGTTGCGATAAAGCCCCAATGACACCTATCGCAATATCTGAGAATATCTCCATGATTCGTTATAACTCCCTAAGAGCCAAATTGCGTGAGTGATGCCCAACGTTGGAGTTCAGCGGCCTCCGAAGGCGATCAGCTGCAATAACTTGTTAGCCAACACTTTCGATGCGCATGCATAAGCTGGCATACACAAGCAAGTGCAAATGCTCTCCAATCAGACATCCACTTCCCATCCCAAGCTGCTGCGGGAGATGTATGAGTCAGCCATTATCACCACCACTTCGGCCCCTTAAACGCCCTGATCGCTTTCAAGATTGCCGGGCCAGCACTGATCAAAATTCCCGCAGTGATCAGAATCACGATGATCCCAAGCCCAATCACCCATGAACTCGGCTGTTCGCTCATGCATTTCATGAATTGCTCGTATAGAAAGAGTGTCGTTGAGATACTGACGAGCAGACTGGCCAGCGTAAAAGCGATCACACTCATCGGTGCCACCCCGACAAAGGGGATGACCGACATAAGCAATGCCGCCACGAAAGCCGCCGCCTGGATGGCGAGCGTTGTCGAGAGGAACAGTAAGGAGTTCTTCAGGCTATCGTAACTACCCAGACAACTTCCCAGCGATCCTTTGCATGACGCATATTCATCCAGACTTGCCATTGCAGTTCCAATCAGGACGAAAGCGGCTGCCGAGGCGGCCGCAGCGAAACCCAAAGGGACAGGCGATCCGGGAGCCGAAAAGAATCCTCCATTGAGCACCATTGCTGTAGCGAGGCACCCCAAGGCAACGATTATGGAGGTTTCGGCCCCGGTCAATAGACCATTAAACATGGATAAGTCACACATTATTTTCTCCTTGATTCATCTCCCGTCATCGGCGACGAGAAATGCCATAGGCCATGCCGGCCTTATGCTTTCCTATCAAACCCCATACCCTTCAAGATTCGCCCCCACATCGACCCAGCAGGCTACGATTGGATGACCATTGATGATCATCGGAGGACCCGCACGATGAGAACGGAAACCGGCACACCGCATCAGCCGCTCTACGCCCACTGTCGTTACTGCGATCAAGCCTTTCGCACCGTTCTCTACCGCGCAAGCAATCGTGCGACGCAACAATTCCACTGCGACCTCGGACGAGAATTTGCCTTGGGTTGGAGACATCTGATTGGAGAAATCGACAGCTGCAAAGCGGGACAACTCCCATATGTCCGCACTGGATGGCAGGGTCTGTCCATTGAGCAATTGCGGGAACACTTCACCAAGCAGATATGGTCGATCGGTCGGCAACAATCGGGCACAACCGTTTACGCCCCCATCGTCATTCTGTGAAACGACATACACCGTATCAGGTCGGTCAAATTGATCGAGTTCGATGCCTTGCTGGGTCTGCAATTCCCAGCCCAACATTTCGATGAAGACCTTGTGGCGATAGTTTGAAACTTTCGAAAACAGCTCCCCGGACAGCTCACCCGACACCCCTGAAATTACTCTCATGCCAACTCCCTGACTGTTGTTTTTTAGCGCAGGTAATTAGATGGGATAGGCCAAAACGAGGTAACTATCAAAGTTACTAGGTTGAGCCGAGAGGATTGTTCGACTATATGTCGAGCAAGGGATGAAGCAAGATTAACGGTCGTATCGCTGCTTGATATGTTCCATCACGATGGACTGCCAATCCATTTCGTCAATGCGCAGCTCTTGCAGTAGCAGGGACTTCTCATGACCAAGATTGCGCTTGTCGCTATCTTGCAGCATGACGTTGCTGCGCGGCGCCCCCACCCTGCGCAACCTTACGGCTCCTTGGGCAAATTCCATTTCCCAATCCCAGCCGATGGAAATTTGCGGTGTGACTATGCTCAGCCATTCCGTATATCCGGTGATTGCCGCCCGAGTTGCGCTGACCGCCAATACAGCGACATCGTTATCGTCGAGTCCGGACAACAGGTGCTCCAGTCTGATCTTTTGCAGCTCGGCAAAAGAAAGGCGGATATATCCATCCGCTGAAACCTTCAGCATGGCGGACGACGCCCCCAGAATGGATTGATCGGAAAGTACACTGTGGAAATTGTCACTCATATGGAGATGGTATTATTCGACGGATCAATATTACGCATTATGTCTAGCTTGCGATATTGGAAGAATTATCAGGTAACCTGTAGTCATAACCGGACTTTCGTGAAGGGCGCACCATGGATTCGTGGCAAGAAGAACAGCTGCAGTCATTGCTGAACGCCAAATCTGAAAGTGAATTTTTCAAAGCACTTTCAGATAGCGTCGCCAAACTTGGTTTCGAAAAGTGCTCCTTCGGCTTTCGTCCCCCATTGCCAGTCTCCTCCCCCAGGATAATTCTTCTCGACAATTACTCCGCAAACTGGCACGACCGTTATGTTCAGAACAACTACTTGGTTGTTGACCCAACCGTTGCGCACGGGATGAGATCGGTCCTGCCTCTGATTTGGTCCGATGGCTTGTTCGCCTCTTGCCGCGAATTCTGGGAAGAGGCTCAATCCCACGGACTTCGAGTCGGCTGGGCACAGTCCTGCCATGATGCTCGTGGCGTAGGCAGTCTGCTCACATTAGCTCGCTCTCACGACAACCTTTCCCCCACCGAGCTGGCAGAGAACAACTTGAAGATGTCATGGGTCGCGCAATTGGCGCATGAGGGGCTGTCTCACCTCCTGCTCGACAAGCTGATGCCAGAATCCGGCGTAACGCTGACCGCCCGCGAATGTGAGGTGATGCGCTGGACAGCGGAAGGCAAAACTTCCAGCGAAGTCGGAGATATCATGAACATCTCCGACAGTACGGTGAATTTCCACATCAATAATGCAGTCGGGAAATTGGGGGTATCCAATAAGACAGCCGCCTCCATCAAGGCAGTCGTCTTAAAATTGATCTAGCCGGGAATCGCCAGAAGCTCCGCCTCAATAACCCAATGGAACGCCCTTGACCGCACTGTTAGGCATCACCAAGACTGGCTCAATGGCACTAGCGATACTCTTAATTGCGTACACAAGGCACCAACATAGAGAATTTGTCCTACTACTTTGTAACTTGTAGCCAGAAAGAAGGTGGCTCCCACGCAAAGCGCAATGAACACCACAATGTCGAATGGACAAGCCTCATTAAACTCTTCCATCAATCGTTCGAATTCCTACGCAGCTTTGGATATATAGGAAATCCGGTCTCCCTGAAGCTTTCAATAAGAGTTTTTCTAGATTGTTGTAACAGCCCCCAACATTCGTGAGCATGGGCAGAAGACTGGCGAGTCTTGTTCCCATATTGCTTTTGCTTGTGCTACTTGCTCACGGGCAATCATTGGTAATTCCTAACGTGTATATATAAGGATCTGCGCGCTTTTGCACAGTATCCAGCTTGAACGTAAGGTTAGATTTACCGGAAGGAATACTTGGTGCCATCATTTTGATAACACTTCTCCATTGCCGCCCGACGGGCGCGGCACGCTCCGCAAACACCACACTGAACCCCCTTTATTGGTGAGACACAGCTCCATGTTTTTGCAATCGGAACACCCAATAGCTCTGCGTGGCGTAGGACATCTACTTTGCTCCAGTCATGAAACGGCGCTCGAATTTGACAGTTTTCGCCGATTAGCTGGATGCCTGAATTCATGAAGTCTATAAATTTTGGTGAATACTCCGCAGCTTCGTCTGCGTCTTCCTTGTGTAAGGCAATCCAGATTGTTGAGATTTGGTGTTGAATCGCATAGGCCGATGCCATCGACAGGACAACCGCCGTACCAAACCGCAGAACGTGTGCTTCACTGTGAATGGTAATCATGGCACCACCGGATGCCGCCACAAAGTGACTTACGTCAAAAACTTGAAGCGGAACTTCGAGTTCCTTTGCCACAGCTTTAGCGGACATTAGCTCTCGTTGATTTGGGGCAAGTCCAGTAGATAGATGAAGAGCCAGTGGCTTTAGTTTTTCATTCTTCACTACATGATGAAGAAGCGTAGTTGAGTCCGGGCCTCCAGACAGTAATACCAGAGCGTCATAGCGAATGCCTCGGTCGCCACGGAATTTTTCCATTTGAGTATCCTTTTAAACGTTGGTTGGTGGGGAAATCGATTGTAGAATTCACCAGCGCTGCGCGGCTTTATCGCGCAGCGCCCATGTGGACTGCCGGGTTAGCGACTATTTGCCGCACACAGGGCAACCACCCGGAGCGGGTGAAAAATTTATAGTGTTCGACAGCGACTCCATGACTGCCCTCTTTTCAATGACAGTAGAGGTTTCAATCTTTTTGACAGTTTGCTCGAACTCTTTTTTCTCTGCGTCTGACAACTGTGCAAACGCTTTAATCAACTTTGCAAGATTTGAATTCATGTTGGATACCTTAGTAGTTGCCGCAACCATCACACTCTGATGGCTTTGAGGTGGTTGGAACAAGTTTGCATATGTGACAAGGTTGCTTGAAGTACATCAATGCCTCATGAGTAGCTAACCGCTTTTCTTTGTCTGTAATTGACTGTGCAATATCTTTGAATTCCTGCCTATCGTTTTCCTCTTTGGTTTTCTTGTACTCCTCCTCGATGTTGGTTGGTGAATGGTCTGCCAACCACCTCCATTGGTTGTATAGGGCTGTATTGGCGCGAACTGAATCTATGGAGGTTTCGTAGTTCTCATCCCATCTTGCAACGATTGACCAAGTGGAAAGAACTAGTTGAATCGTACCCACGATGCCAGAAACCACGATAAATACTGGAACGGTTTTAGAGTCTGCGCCAAAGGAAAGGACGACACCTCCAACAACTACCGGCACAACGATGCCCAAGAAGGTTATCCAAGTGCGAAGGGTCTTCAGCTTTGCGGCACGCTTTTCAAAAATTCGTGTAGTCCCGTATGCGTAGTAAGCGCGGTTGCTGCACTCTTTAATAATTGCTGCTAAGTCCATGGATGCCTCTTGGGTTTTGGGCGATAACAGTTATTGAACAGACGCACCCGTTCGCCCTATTAAACATGGTGAGGCGCATTTTTGCGCATACACTTTTTCAAACCTTAGAATCCAAATAGCCCGCTTATCTAATTGGCACTGGATTGATCTCTTTCCACCCACCCACCTCTTTCCCTAGAGGATATGGGATGGGCGCAGGATCTTTGCACTGCCCGTCACTTACAGGAGCCTCGCCATATAGTTTCAACAATGCCGTTTGAAGCGATGCATTTTCTGGGTACACAGGCTTGTAACTTAGGAATGTCCTAGTTTCATTTTCATACAGAGCCTTTGCGGTCGCTGTGGCTAGAAATTGGACAATGTTGCATTCTGAAAATGGTTTTGGTTTGCAGAAGTTCGCATACGCATCATTTATCGCCATATAAAATCCGAGCGCAGAGGGGGCTGGTTTTGTGACGCGCGGGTATGGCGGGTACCCTTTAGGAAGCGAAGTTGTATCCAAAGCAAGTCTCTGCAAGGCATCACCAAAGCTCGGATCGTGCTGCGCATAGATGGTACGACCAACCTTTTCCATACTCATCATGCCAGCACACATGACGCACGGCTCAAGAGTCGTGTATATCGCAGCCTTATCGAGATAGTATTGATTCGTTGCAAAAGTATATTGCTGCATAGCACGCACTTCACCGTGCTGCGTTCCATTGTTGAAACAACCCACGTTGTTGCGTGCCCACCATGCCTTTCCATTCGGCCAGTCAATCAGGACAGAGCCAATGTTGTACCCGCGCATGAATTGACGATTGGTGGGATCCCAATTGATCTGCCAATCTTTATAGACGATGGCGATGGCAGCCCTAGTGGCCATCCAGTCAGCCTCATCTGAACTCGTAGGAGGAATACGCTCTTCTGAAATTGCTGGAATGGGATTTTTACTCACACTCCCTTTACTCAAAGTTGTTTCGTGAGCACAACCAATCAGCGATCCACCAAGCATGAGTACCAGAATTGTGTTGATTATTTTTGCCATATCCTTCCCCTTTTCAGAGTTACCAATCTTTGCGATGGAATGTTTGTAGCCTTCATTGCATGCCAGTACTCATGAGCATCAACCGTCTAATTTGCCATCGCCCGATCCATTCAGACAATATGTCCGACATGAGCAATCTTATCGGTTGCAACAGACTATTTGACCTATCAATATTCCTAGGTTGTCTAAGGATTGTTTGGCTGCTCAGATTGCACTCCTTATCAAATTTGGAGGATGACATGACAGACACTCTAAATATTCGACAACCTCAAGATAAATTTCGCATCAATGTGAATGAGCCGTGGGAGGTTCGTTATTGGACACAGCAGCTTGGTGTATCGGAAGAACAGCTTAAACAAGCCGTCAAAGCGGTCGGCCCCATGACTTTAAAGGTGAAGCTCTTTCTGAACGGCCACTAAAGCCGCACTCCATGATGACACCATCATCGTGTTGGAAATGAAGTATCCTCAACGCCAAGCCAAATTCTTTGCGTTAGGGTGAAGTGCACTATGAATCAGCAAACATCAAATTGTGATGTGCCTGAACTTCTCCAAACACTGGAGGAGATGATCCGTTATCTGATCGCCAGCATTGAAGAAGCTGGCAACGATATCTCCACAATCATTCAAGCCAAGGATGATGTCAGGAATGCTCTTGAGGCTTACTACTCCCGCCTCAGAGATGGGGCTGCTGAAGATGAAGCGATCATCTTGACGCGTCGAGAATCCTTGTCGACTGCTCGAACTGATTGAGAATCCTCCGCCGCGTAATGAGAAATTCAAAAAAGCCATGACCAACTATCAGAAGGTAAATCTCGGCGGCTCGGACTCCACCATCGATTGGTCCCCACAGAAATCCTGAACTCTCGGATATCCATCATGAAAGCTGATGAAGTCAAATCTTTGGCAGTCGCCGTCTTCGAAGATGAAGACAAGGCAAAACTTTGGTTATCCACCTTCAATTTGGCGCTTGGTGGCACACCCGAATCGATGCTGAAAACTGAGCATGGGGCCGACGAAGTCAATAAAGTACTGAACTCGATTGCGCATGGCGGCGTCGTTTAGTCGGCAACGATATTCGCCAACATCTGGGATGTATGGAGCACTGATTCCGAGAGGTTTACAAGATGAGTTGGGTGACGATAATAACTTTCAGCGCTTACGTGATCTTAATGGGTTACATGGTGCTCGGTTTAGGCTGGCCTGTATGGGAAGCAGGACTAGCCATGATTGCCGTTGGACTGGGAGTGATAGCGATCATCTTGGTGATATTCGCCTTTCTGAACCGCGAAGGGCAAATGATCGCCAAGGAAGCATTCATCCAAAGCTGCAAAAAAGATTGGCAAGAGCTATGTGATTTGCTTCTGTTTCGGAAGAGTCGGCATTAACTCAGCTTGGTTTTGTGGCACTTCGTGCAGGTCCATCGAACCACAGTCATGGTCTGCCCATCCGGTTGCCAGTCGTGATCGCAGTGTGACTCATCTTTTATTTCTGCAAGGATTTTCTGATCGCGAAGCCAGTCAGCTTTGCAGTACTGATACTTCGGGAACTCTGCATCGAGAGTAGTTTGCCCTAGAAGCAGTCGTCGGGCGAGACCGGCAACCATTGCGAGATCGGCTTCATTACGAACTTCCAAAGGTGCGACAAGGCTTACACCAGTCGCCCAGTCCAAGCGCTCCCGTTTCCACGATGGGGCAACTTCGAAATCGACACCTTCGGCTTTCAGACGATCTTCGATCGTCTGTAGATTGTCGTAATACTGCTCCTGTGCTTCTGATGGCTGGCGACTGGTATAGCTAACGATCTTCTTTCGCGACTTACCGACCGCACGATGGTTCGTAGTGCTTCCTTCGGAAAGCCAATCATCGCTAGGATCTTCACCCGCTTCCATTCTTGCTTGATCGCGAATCATGTCTTGGAAGATATGGCGTGGGTGTTGCCACCATACGATGACGCGCCGACCGTTCAGGATAAAACCAACGTCATCCCACCATGACAAATCATCCTGTTTGGATTCTGCATAGGAATGCAAAACATGTATACCAGCCGCCGTGAGTTGCCACGGATGGTTGCGATGCAGTTGGCGTTGCATTCGGCCATAGCGTTCAAGTTTGGTATTTTTCATTCAGCAGCTACTAATCTGTTATAGCGAGTGTGTCTGTATCTTACACTGGGGCAGTCACAGACTTACATCCAAAAGGAGCATAAGCTGCTGAGTAAGAATCTGCTACTGTGCACTGATGTGCCTTCCCCCAATTTTGCATGATGCCAAAATGAGTGATCAAATATGCATTAAATACACTTATACAAACTTATACTCAAAGGTATAACTTCATATAACTCCATGTAACATTGTAAGAATGGTCAGATTTTTTCAAACAACGAAGCGGTGTCCGCACTGACCAGCTAACCAGTCCAATTGCATCGCCCTATGAGTGGACTCCCAAGCACGATGTATCAGTGCGTCGTTTGTATTTGGGTTGTGGCGACAATAGAATCGGAATCGTACTCTACTCGTGCGCACTCACGTTGTTCGGTGTTTGGGCGAACAACGTGTTGAACGATGCAAGTAATTGTGGAACTCATCATGATGAACAGCTTGTTACAAGCAACACCAATTATCGCTGTCACACTGCTGGTCGTAGGGCTGGGAGTGTTCGCCGTCAAAATGTTTGAGCGTGAACTTAGAAATAAGGATCACGCTCAACACCGCCGAAACTCTTAACACACAAGCTAAACAGCGCGCATTGAGCTTTCTCCAATGCATTGCTTCATATTGTCCGCTATGTTGGACTTTGAGCCCGAGAATTGTTCAACTACGTCCGACATATTGGACATAGTGCTATCTCATGTCGTAACCCGCCGCTGGAATGAAAGCATTGCTTGCAGCCCACTCATTGAAGACCGGCATTAGCTCTTCAGGTAGTCCCAGTACGAAGTCGATGTCGATCGGGTGTGATGATTGAAGACTGTTGGCAGTCGCCAGGAGCAGCGATTCTCCCTGCCTACGGTCCTTGGCGACCTTCAACGGGTTGCGCTCTGGTTTCTTTGACAGCCAAATCTTGAGAAGCGCCATGTATCTCGGATCCGGGACAACTAGCGGGCATGGCTTACCATCCGAAGAAACAACCACGCTCCTGATCTGTCGGCCAAGCAACAACCACTCCTGCTCGGGGAATACCGCCATCGAAGAAAATACCTCCGACTTTGAGAGCGTCTTGAATAGACTCGGGGCAACCAGCATCTCCACTTCGTAACCCATGCTGTCCAAGGCTTGGTACGGTTTTGATTTGTTGATCCTGAATGACGAATCGGCTTTTTTTAGAGCGCGCATCAAGGGAGATCCATCCGCGACACCCTCTGTTCTGCACCATGCCAAATCGAAGTCCTCAGTTGGATCCTCAGGCATCCTTATGCCGCAGGCAAGCTCGTAGGCTGGGAATGCGTTCGTACCCACCACAACCAGTTCTACTCCTAGATTCCCAGCAATATCCAGTTCCCGCAATATCTTGGCTATTTTGGTGGGCAGCGTAGGTAGCCGCAGCGCCTTGTATTGAGCAATGATCTCACCCATCGCAGCGCCGATATCGCGTAATGATTGATCAAGCAAATCGCGACGGCCTGTGTACTCGGCAAGTGTTTTTTCTGTTTCGGGGGAACGAGCACCGATCGTAGTAGAGCGATCGCCATTCTTCACCGTCAGATATTCAGATGTTCCTTTTTTGGTGAAGAACATCGATGTCGGCATCGACTCACGCTCGCGGGTGATATCAAGCCACGCTGAGTACCTTTGCTCAAGATTGATTGCGATGCGGAGGGATTCTTCAGATAGTCTTCTCATGCCTATGATTATAAGGTTTTTCCACCCAGATTGTGGAATTTATAAAATTTCTGGTGGAAATCTCATCCCAAGTCACAACTCACTTCCTACTGGACTTCCGCCAATCCCATGGCGGTATAGGTTTGCGATCAACCCACAACCCCTTGGACTCTTGTTTGGCTTGCTCTTCTGCTACTGCATATAGCTCCCTGTCATCCGCAGATTGCTCGGCTTGGTACTTTTTGTAATGCCAAGCCATACCAATCTCGACCTGCTGAAGATTGGCATCATTTCCATCTATTAATACTTTCCCAACCTTGCGACCATATCTGTCCAGTTTGCTGTATTCGACAACCACCTTTCTGTCATACACCATGTTAGACAGAACTTGCTTTGACCTCTCACCGAACGGCTGTTTCTTTTCTGGAGCGTCAATCCCCATCAAACGGATCTTGTGTTGTTGGTTAGTGGGATCCAACACTGTGATTGTGTCGCCGTCGCTTACTTTCACTACTCGCCCCGCCAGAGTATCCGCTAGTGCATGAACTGTCGCCAGTGCAAAAACTATTAGTAGCAACATTTGACGTTCGTTTTCCTTGAACATTATTTTGCCCAATTTTTTCGCAAACAGAAGCCAATCAAGACAGTGCTAAATAAACTGTCCGCTGAACTTTAAACTGCGTATTCGTACCATCCAAAATGGCTACTCGATCACCATAGTCTCGCCACATACTTTGCAAATTTAATCGGGTTGATCTACACATCCCCTACAATTTCTCTCAATCAAAACCACGATATTTTTTTGTAGCGCGGCAATATCTATTGCATCTTGGTCTTGTGACTGTGAATCTCTACAAAATAGTTGGAGTTTATCTTCGTTTGGCCAGCTTTTCCTTTTCACTGTCTCCTCTAGCACTTCCAGAAAATCATCCCCAAGATGTTCTTCATAGCCTGAAGAGTGGAGAAGCAATATGGGTAGCATTTCTTTATATTGTGATTTGCCTTTTGGTGGTTGTGGTTCACGCAGTCTTCGCTGTGCGTCAAACAAATATAGGTAACGGTCATTTACAACAACCTGATAGCAAATAAACCTCCGACGAAGCATCTTCCCATCATCTACAAATGAGAATTGGCGCATCATCATTTTCTTCTCACATTTTACTTCTGGGAAATATGAGGTCATTTGACCATCTTCCGGCCCAGAGCCAACGATAACAGGAGAAATCTGCCAACTTTTGTTAGCTATTGCTATTGCCTTCATTGAGTTTATGAATGCACTTAAGTCAGCCGTAAAAGCAGAAGCAATAATAGTTTGCTCTGTGACTGACTGCTTTCTCGCAGAGCTTTCACCGGATGTGCGAGCTCCCGTGCTTCCGTTTGGAAGCCCTGTTTCACTAGGAACTACTTTGGTTTCTGTCCTATAGATGCAATCCTGCAGCTTCACACGTTCAGGTATTATTCCAGCTAGGCCTACGTAATCACGTAGGCCTAGCTCAGTTCTCAGCTCAAGTGAGTTTGCACTAGGAGGCTCATTGCTCTTACTTTCGCCAATTAGAGGATCGACATCCTTATCGTCACCGCCCTCATCTTCGCCCTCGGCATTTTTGGTTCGTTTGATTTTTGATACGGGAGCATCTATTGGCGCAGGATTTCCTCCTGGCTGAAATTCATCGCAATAACTTAGGCTCTTGTACGGGAAAGGACCGCTACAGGAGTCAATTCGGTATACAAAGAAAATATATTCAGTTGTTGCTGTCGTCTTAACGTATCGCCCTGAAAGTTTTAAAGTGGTTTCCCCCTCAAATGGAAAAAGCGTTTGAGGATAGCCGAGCCTATGGTCATCAGAATTAATTTTATCTGCCGTAATTGTCGTATGGACACGTTGCGCAGCTTTAAGCGCAAGTCCTGTAGGATCAAGCAGTATTCTGCCTAGAATTGATGCATCCACGCCCTTGTAACCGTGCCTATAAACAAATCTTCCATGCCCTGTATTTGGGTCTAGAAATTTTTTCTCATGGATTTCATTTACAACTTTTTTGTTTATGGTTTCATCCGCGAACGATCCATTAAAGATGTTCTTACATGAATGCGATGAGTTCGTTAAATAAAATCTGATCAGCTCCATCTCATGGATGAACACCTCAACTGGTAGCAGGGTTCCACTAAGTTTTATTTTTTGATTTGTCTTTTGATTTGAGGATTGAAGTAAGTGGCCTTTAAGTTGTTTGATTCCAGCCTGCTTTTCGATTTCATTAAAACGATTATGTATGAAACTTTTCTCTGCCCGAATATCTGACAGCGAACACTCAATCACCGATGTTGGATCTGACACATTTAACTTCATTACAATTTGTTCTGCGGGCAATGGCCATTTGCTGCTTGGAAGTTGCCTACCGTTTTGAAAGCACTGACCTAGGAATAGCGAAGGTAAGTAACCTACGGCTATACCCGCAATAAACTGCTCTTCACGCTGCGGATAGGGCTTGGTGTTGGACGATGTGGGGTATGGGTTTGCTAGTGGTGTAAAAACACATTCAATGAGTGGATTGTCGTATTCGGCGATGTTGGTTTTAATTCCTCCGAACATCTCCAGGCGCAATACCTGGTTGGTATGATTTAGCTCTTGAAAGGGCTTCAACTCTTTAGATTCCATGCAATGACACTCTAGAAGTTGAGTAGGGATAAGTCGCAAATATCAGCCTTCCGGTCGCACTGAATACTCCGCAGTCGCAAAATGCTTTCCGCTTTACACCGCCGACAAGTGCCACCGCGCTCGCGGTGTGATGCGGGGCGCGATAGGGACGGCGTTTCCAGCATGCAATGTCGAATTGGCCGCCGAGCGATTGCATGGCCGCTGATTCCAGCGCTTCCTCTTGC
>Ga0210044_10008213_pt1 | contig 13077 bp, 9 predicted proteins | sample CryGey13umfilter_2_FD_183959 | JGI IMG/M metagenome (GOLD analysis project Ga0210044, IMG submission 183959) | Groundwater microbial communities from aquifer in Utah, USA - Crystal Geyser 4/9/14 3 um filter (SPAdes) (version 2) | ecosystem: Environmental > Aquatic > Deep subsurface > Groundwater... | reverse complement strand
AGCTGGCCTTCTTCATAATCGCCATTTAACCATTCTTCCTCAAGGTTTTCTTTTGCCGGGGCCAGAGTTTTCTCCTCGTCTTGAGGATAATCGTCTCTGGCAATATTAATTTTTTTGTCGTCAACGTTAGTTAAACCAGCCAGCTTTTTAAAAATATTAGGCATATAATTTTAGAATTTATTAGTTTAGATAAGGTTATTATAAGATTTTAATTTAATTTTAGCAAGCCCTGTTAGAAATAGAGACGCCCCGTCGCGGCGGGGCGTCTCTACTAATCAGATGATGAGGGACAGGCGGCTCTATTTGGATATTGGATATATAGTGGGCTCAGTAGGAATCGAACCTACCACCTCGTCGATGTCAACGACGCATTCTACCAATGAACTATGAGCCCAGATAATTATTAAATTATTTTTGGTGGGCATGGATGGACTCGGACCATCGACATCCACATTATAAGCGTGGCGCTCTAACCAACTGAGCTATATGCCCAATTTTTAAAATGGTGCCCGTTGTTTGAAAATGCGCGAACCTTTTTTGAACCCCGTTAGAAATTTTTGATAGCTTTGTTTTACCACAAGCATTTCATCTTAAATTTAGAGATTTTCTTTTTAAATTAACTTTGTTTGTAAAATTTCTAAACGGGGCGAAGGGAACTGACCGCCCCGCAAATGCGGGGCCAGATTTTTTTCGGCGGAAATTTACAAAAAGGGTGGTGGCTGGACTTAGAAAGATAAAAATTTTTTATTTACCCCGTTAGAAATTCCTACAAAACATTGAAACCCATTAGAAGCTTAAAGATTTCTAACGGGGTAAAATTTTGCACTTGTTTATCTTTTTAATCTCATTTATAATTGTAGATGAGAAAAGGTAAAATGTCCAATGATTTTCTAACGAAGCGAGTCAAAAATGTGGTATACTGTAAATACACAAGAATTTCTATACTTTATTTTAAGTTTTTGCTATAATTAAAAGTAATATGACTAATAAAATTACAAAACCTCATAAGGCATCAATACGAGAGAGAGAGAGAGAGTAAAATCGCTCCGCGATTTTACTTTGCATCTTATAACAGCAAATATTTTTGAGCGTCGTTTTTGGCGACGCTTTTTGTATTTACAAAAAGGTCGAAAAATAAAAAAAGTTTCTATAACCCCGAAGCAGAACCCCGGACAAATTGCTTTGCAATTATACGGGACAGGCAAGTTCGCTACGGGGCAGGTCGATAGAAACATAAAAAAATTAATAAATATAACTGATCAATTATGCACAAATTAATCCGAAAATTGTTAGGAAAATTGAATATCGCGATTGCCTTAACGCTGGCGATGGTGATGGCTGGAGGATTGGGGGGCGCGACTTATGTCTTGGCGTCATCAACATCAAACTTCACCCAGACGATTAACGCAGGAACGCTGGTGGTGGATATTGTGGACGGCACCAGTTATGTGACAGTAGGGAGTCCGACTATGGCAATGAGCGCGGCAACCTTCAGTTTTGCCTGCCAAACCAAAACTGGTTCGTTCGGTACGGCTTCGGAGTCAATTTATGTCAGCAACCCCGATGCGGCAGACAATGGCTGGGCAGTATCGTTGGCCGGCACTGCCACGTCTAGTGTTTGGGCCAGCGCAGGTACTGATTTTGACTTTAATGATGGAGGTGGTTCTGGTTGCACTGACACCGTTGACGCCCAGGATACCGATGCGGTCGGAGGCCAAATGACAGTCGACCCCAGCGTTGGCACCTTGGCCATTGGGCAATGTGCCAGCTGTGTTACCACCAATGTAACCAAGGGTTCTTCGGATGCTTTCAATGCGGTAACTGGACCGGTGAACACCATCACCATTCTTACGGGAGCCGCGGCATCCGATGACATCGGCGATTGGAAATTAACGGGAGTCAGCATCAGCCAGAAAATTCCGGCAGAACAACCGGCCGCCAGTGATTACAACATCAATATGGTGCTTTCCATTGCCGCCAGTTAAGGGTTGTTAAAAAATTATGCAAAATCCAAGCATCAAAAAAAGGTCGATGCAAATTCTTGTTATCGGCCTTGCAATGTTAACATCCGCTGTTTTCGCGAGCAGTGTTTTTGCGATTGAATACGGAGGTTTTGGCGGCAGGCCGGCGTATCCGAGAGCGGACAATCCCCGAACTGAATCAATATTTGTTCACACGCTTGAGCCGGGCGATGTTCAGGAAGAAGGCGTGCTCACGGTTAATAATTCTGCCGAGCGGAAAACAATGTTGGTTTATGCGGTTGACTCCACTCCGTCCACGGGCGGCGCGTTTGCCTGCGCCCAGAAGTCGGAAACACCCAAAGATGTCGGCGCGTGGATAACGCTTGAAAAAGGAGAGGTAACGCTTGAGCCGGGAACAAATGAACTTGTGCCTTTCACGATTCGCGTTCCTCAAAACGCAAGCGTCGGCGAGCACAATGGCTGTATTGTGATGCAGGAAAAGAAAGAGCCGGTGAAGGGTCAGAGTGGCGCCAGTTTGTCTTTTCGTACGGGACTTCGGGTTGCCATTACCATTCCTGGAGAACTTGAGAGAAAACTTGAAATTGTCGGATTTACCGTGACCAAAAAAGATGACGGCAGTTTTTTGCTTCACCCTTTAGTGAAAAATCTCGGCAATGTTTCCATTGACGCGGACGCGCAGGTAATAACCAGTTATTTCTTTGGCTTGACCCATATCACGCATGGCGGACAATACCCGATTCTGCGCGGCGATATATCGGACTGGAATTTTGAACTCAAAAAACCCTTTTGGGGCGGCTGGTATCGCTCAAGCTTTGTCGCGGAATATGATGCCAATCCAGAAGCAGGAGTCGGCGTTAAAAGCGGCAAAACGCTCACTCGACTTGAAGGGCCATCGGTTTGGTTTTGGAGTTTTCCGACACCCGTAGCTTTAGCCATAGAAGTCATCGTTCTATTAGTTTTGGCGTTTGGCGGATTTCTTTTCTGGCTTTCGCAAAAACGCAAAAGGTGGATTAAGGAAAATTGGGTTTTCTACGAAATAAAATCCGGCGAGGATATTAAATCCCTTGCCGAGCGGTTTGATGTGTCGTGGAAACTGCTTGCCAGGGTTAACAAATTAAAACCGCCTTATGCGCTTAAAACAGGACAAAAAATTAAAGTTCCGCCGACAAAATAACGAGCAACAAGATATAAGAGATAAGCAACAAAAAAACTGGCGGGCAGTTTTTGCTTTTTTGCCGCAAAAACATATCTTGCGGAGGGTTTTTATTTTTCTTCTTATCTTTGCGTGGCTTTTTAATGGCTGGCCGCAAATCCAAGAAGTCCACGCCGCCACACTTCCTACTCTCCGACCAACTGCCGACGGCACTATTGATGCGGAGGTTGTCCATGATGCTGGTACCGCCGCTCCTTTCTATACCCACATTGATGACGACCCCGATTCGCCGAATACTGCTGATTGGGTAGCCAATAGTCAGAACGAAATTGCCGCATCAGCGTTTTTTGATGTCACTGATACTCCAGCCGATTTTGATACTATGAACACGTTGGAGATAAAGATTGACTTTGAGGCAGTCGGTTTTGCTGATGATACAGCTGTTTTGTATGCTCAAATGTATCAATCGGATGAGTCAACAACTTTGTCTGATGAAATGCAATTGGCCACGCAGGCAACCGCCACGGGGCTTATTACTGTTTCGTTTACCAATGTCACGGCAGGATCAAAAACAATCTGGAACGGGGCCCGTATTCATTTTCGGTGGACATATACCAAAAATAAAGGGCCAGATAATGCCCAATTAAAAATTACTGCCACAGAACTTAATGGAACATATACCGCTTCTGCCGGCACTTTAACCGTTGACATTGTTGATTCGGACGGTAATCCAGTTGCCAGTCCTTCAATGGTAATGGGAGCAGTAACATTTTCCTTTGATTATCAAACCGCTAACGGCACATTCGGAGTTTCTACGGAAAAAATAAGAGTTGAGAACACTACTGCTAATCCTCAATGGAGTTTGACAATTGCGGCAAATGGCGGTTCAACTGCTTTTTGGGATAGCGCCGGCACAGACTATGATTTTAATGACCCAACTGCCGATGCCGGCGACGGGGGCGATGCCGACAGTTTGGGCGGCCAGATGACAATAGGTGCCTCTGGCGGGACACTCGGAGGAACATGCAGCGCGACAGATATTACCAAAGGTTCTTCGGCTTCTTTTTCCGAAGGCGCTACCGATTCCATAACCTTGCTCACTGCCGGCGCTTCGGCTGATACAGGTTGTTATTGGGATTTTACCGGTGTTAGTGTTTCGCAAACCATTCCAGCAGAACAGCCGGCGGCTTCAGATTACAGTATTAATATGACATTAACAGTCACGGCGTTATAGGGGCCCCGCTAAATTAATGCAAAATGAAAAAGTTAAAATTACAATTCAAAAATTATTTCCCACCCGTTTTTTTAATTTTTGTTTTTTGTGTTTTGAATTTTGCGCCGCTAAGCGTTTTTGCTTCTGGGACAACCAATATAACAATTGAAATTCTTGCTTTGTGCGGGAATAATATTAAAGAAACTGGAGAGGAGTGCGATGGCACTGATTTGGCGGGACAAAGCTGCACCAGTAAAGGATATACCGGCGGCACATTAAGTTGCAACTCAAGCTGTAATTTTGTCACCTCGGCCTGCACCTCCGGCGGAGACGGCGGAGGTGGAGGAGGTGGTGGAGGCGGATATGTCGCGCCCGCGACCAGCGCTATTTTTAACGGCCGGGCATATCCCAAAAGCGCGGTAACGCTCCTTAAAGACGCCCAGATTGCCGCAACTACCATCGCGGACGCTAACGCTAATTTCTCGCTCAATATCAGCGGTCTTTCCGGAGGCAATTACATCTTCAGTGTTTATTCCGAAGATAATAAAGGCAATCGGTCATCTCTTTTGACTTTTCCCGTGAGCGTTACTTCCGGCGCTACTACCCAAATCAGCGGTATTTTTATTGCGCCAACGATTGATGTTGACAAAAGCGAAGTAAAAAGAGGCGATGATATTGCGATTTTCGGGCAAAGCGCGCCGCAAGCCGATATTGTTGTCTCGGTAACTTCTGGAGAAGAATTTTTCGGCAAAACCATTTCTGATAAAGATGGAATTTATTTGTATAATTTTGATTCCAGTTTCGTTGATTACGGCGCTCATTATACCAAGTCAAAAGCCTCTATCGGCAATTTGGCCATTAGCAGTTTCAGTAATTCAATCGGTTTTAAGGTTGGCACGAAAAATGTTCTTGCTCAACTGCCGAAAAAAATAGAAAAAGGAGACCTGAATAGCGACAACCGAGTAAATCTTATTGATTTTTCCATTGCCGCTTATTGGTATAAAAGACCTTCGCCGCCATCTTCAGTAGATTTAAACGGCGACGGGAAAATTGATTTGGTGGATTTTAGTATCCTTGCCTATTATTGGACTGGTTAGGCAAGGCGCTAAACAGACGCAAAACTATGACACGCGAAACAGACGCAAAATTATTATACAAGGAAGAATCTTATATTATTCAAGGAGGTACTTTTGAAATTTACAAGCAATTTAGAAATAGGCATAAAGAAATTGTTTATCAAAGAGCATTGATGGAATATCTTAAGAACAAGGGATTGGCCGTAGATAAAGAAAAACAAATCCCAATTTATTTTCAAAATAAAAAAGTTGGTACTTATACTCCTGATATTGTAGTAAATGATAATATTTTTATCGAATTAAAATGTAAACCGATTATTACTAGAGATGACATAAAACAATTCTGGTATTATCTCAAATGTTCCAATTATAAGGTCGGGTATCTTATAAATTTTGGCTCATCAAAAGGAGTACAAATAATTAGAAGAATTTATGACACAGCAAGAGATAAATAAAAAAATTCGCGTCAGTTTAGCGTTTTTCTTTAGCGTCAGTTTGGCGCTAATATTCTCTCTAACTGTTCAGGCAGCGCAATTAAACCTAGTTTCCCAAATTCAAGAAATTAGTGTAAATCAGCAGTTTCAGGTTGACCTAGTTTTGGATACTGAAAACGAAGAAATCAATGCGATTGAGGGGAAAATCACTTTTCCGCGGGATCTTTTGGAAGTAAAAAAAGTAAATGACGGCAACTCAATAATTAATTTCTGGATAGAAAAACCAAAAAACGCGTCGGATGGCCAAATTGCGTTTTCCGGCATTACTCCCGGCGGATATAACGACAGTCAAGGGCTGATTTTCTCAATCACATTTTTAGCCAAAAAAGAAGGCAACGGCGCGATTAAATTCGGCGAAGTAAAAGCGTTGCGAAATGACGGACAAGGAACGGAGGCGGCGCTTACTATTTCCAATTTTCAATTTTTGATTTCCGTTCCGCCGGCTGGCGAACCAGTTCCTCAAATTACAACTCCAAAAACCGAAGACCTCAATCCGCCAGAAGAATTCACGCCGCAAATTGCGGCAGACCCCGTTATTTTTAAAGGTGAATGGTTTTTAGTTTTTGCCACTCAAGACAAGGGTTCGGGTATAGATTACTATGAGATCTTAGAGACAAGGAGCAAGATACAAGGAATAGGGATTGGTCAATGGTTGAGGCGGTGGAAAGAGGCAGAAAGTCCGTATTTATTAAAAGACCAAAATCTGAGGAGTTTTATTTATGTCAAAGCTATTGATAAAGCCGGGAATGAAAGAATTGTCAGGGTTGAGCCGGGGTATCCGGTAAAATGGTATAAGAGATGGGAGATTTGGTTTATAATTATATTGGGAGTCGTTATTGTTTACGCGATGAGCAAATTTTTATGGAAACGACTAAACACGAAAAATCACGAATAGCAACGCGAAAAAGCACGAAGTTTTTAGTGTTTATTAGAACCCGAAACCACCTGAAAATTTATTTTTGTTCTTGACAGCAATAATTCTCGTGCTAAAATTGTAGTATATGGCGCAAAATGTTAAAAATCTCGTTCAACGAACTATTCTACCCAAGGTAATTAAACATTTGGAGGCCCCTGAAATTACTATTATTACCGGTAGCCGGCAAGTAGGAAAAACTACTTTACTTTTCCAGTTAAAAGATTATCTTCTTAAAAAAGGAGTTCCTGAAAACAATATCTTGATTTTTAATTTGGATATTTTGTCCGAATTGGAATTATTTACCAGCCAGGCAAATTTTATTAAATTTCTTAAAGAAAGAATTGGTAAGGGGAGATTATTTGTTTTTGTTGACGAGGCTCAGCGAGTTAAAAACGCTGGTATATTTTTTAAGGGAATTTACGATCTTAATTTGCCCCTTAAACTGGTTTTGACCGGTTCTTCATCCTTAGAAATAAGAGCAAAAATTCATGAATCTTTAACTGGAAGAAAACGAATTTTCCATTTATATCCTTTTTCATTTCAAGAATATTTATCGGCAAAAGACAAAACCTTAGAAAAATTAATTTCTAAAAAAGAAATATCTCCTTATAGCCAGAAATTATTACAGGAAAATCTTTTGGATTTCATTATTTGGGGCGGATATCCGAGGGTTGCCTTGGAAACAAACATTGAAGAAAAATATCAAATTTTAAAAGAAATCCATTCAAGTTATTTTGATAAAGATATAATTGGATTTTTAAAGATTAGAGAGCCAATCACTTTTACTAAATTTTTAAACCTTTTAGCCAACCAAATCGGCCAATTAGTTAATTTTTACGAATTATCTAATACTCTCGGAATTACTTACCGAACGGCAGAAAAATATTTAAACATTTTAGAAAAAACTTTTATCCTAAATCGAGTTATCCCCTTCTTTAAAAATTATCGCAAGGAATTAACGAAAATGCCCAAAATCTATTTTTTTGATACCGGGATTAGAGATTTTGCTATCAATTCCTTCAAAAACTTTGAAGAACGAACGGATAAAGGCCAGCTTTTAGAAAATTTTATTTTTTCAGAAATTTCTAAACAAACTGATATTAAAATCCATTTCTGGCGAACCAAAGACAAGGCAGAAGTTGATTTCGTCTTAATCAATCATTTAGGCGAAATATTACCCGTAGAAATAAAGGCAACTTCTTTAAAAACTGGAGAAATTTCTCGAAGTTTTCGGAGTTTTATAGAACGATATCGACCAAGACAAGCTATTGTTGTTAATTTTGGTTTTCATGGCGAGATGAAACTTAATAAGACTCAAATTGTTTTTATTTATCCTTATGAAATTGAAAGAATTATTAATTTATAAACAAGGAGCAAGGAGCAAGAGATATGGAACAAGGAAATAATTTAGATAAAATTGCATATCGTAAATTGATTGCTTGGCAGAAAGCTGATGAATTAGCTTTTCAAATTTATCGCGCAACTAAAAATTTTCCAAGCGAGGAGAAATTCGGTTTAGTTTCACAAATGCGACGGGCTACTGTTTCAGTAGCAGCCAATATAGCTGAAGGTTATACTAGGAATTCAAAGAAAGATAAGGTTCATTTCTATAATATTGCCGTTGGTTCATTAACGGAGATTGAATACTATCTTGATTTTTCTTTTCGCCTTGCCTACATATCCAACGAACAGCATCAGTTATTAGTGAAATTGAGAGAGGAAGTTGGGCGTTTATTAAACGGACTTGCGAAGGGTACAAAGAGTAAGTGGCAAGGAATAAGGGACGAAGAGCAAGGGACAAGGAGCAAGGGACAAGGAACAAATACTGAATCAAGGATCAAGAAACAGGGAACAAGGATGTCATTGTTATTTTTCCTTGTTTCTTGTTCCATGTTTCTTGTCTCTGCGTCTGCGGCGCAAGCCGTGACGCTGTATTTTTCCCCCTCCTCCGGGTCTCATGCGGTTGGCACGACTTTCTCGGTAAGCGTTTATGTATCAAGCGCGGATCAAGCTATGAATGCCGCATCGGGAGTGATTTCGTTTCCAAGCGATAAGTTGGAAGTTGCCTCGCTCTCAAAAACCGGCTCAATTTTCAGTTTGTGGGTTCAAGAGCCATCATTTTCCAATTCTGCCGGGACGGTAAATTTTGAAGGCATTGTTTTGAATCCGGGTTTTACCGGCGCAAATGGCAAAGCTATCGCCATTACTTTTAGAGCTAAAGCCGCCGGCAACGCACCCCTGACTTTTTCTTCCGGTTCCGCGCTTGCCAATGATGGCAAGGGAACGAATATTTTAGCGAGTTTAGAAACTGCTTCCTTTTCGCTTGGTATTGCGGAACCGGTCGCGCCAGAAGCGGAAACTCCGCCAGAAGCGGAAACTCCGCCAGAAGCGGAAACTCCGCCAGCAGTGGTTGGAACGCCGGCAGCGCCTCAGGTTTCTTCACCTACTCATCCAGACCCTAACAAATGGTACGCGGTAAACGATGCGAAATTTACATGGTCATTATCCTCTGGCGTAACTGGAGTTCGTTTGCTTGTGGGGAGAATTGCCAACGCCGTTCCAACGGTAACCTATATTCCCGCTGTGAATTCACGAGAGTTGCCAGATTTGGCTGATGGTATTTGGTATTTTAGCGTCCGTTTAAAAAATAATGCCGGCTAGGGCAGCGTCTCGCATTTTAGATTCCAGATTGATACCCAGCCGCCGGAGCCATTTACTATAAAATTTATTGATGGCAAAGAAACTAAAAATCCGAAGCCAACAGTAGTGTTTGATACTACCGATTCTTTGTCGGGCGTTGATTATTACAAAATAAAAATCGGCGAAGGCGATTTCTTTACGGAAACCCCGAAAATTGTGGAAAACAATCCTTATACTTTACCTCTCCAAGCTCCCGGCAAGCGAAACATTTTAGTTCAAGCATTTGATAGGGCAGGAAACTACGCGGTGGCAACCGAAGAATTTGTTATCAAGTCGCTGGACGCGCCAATTATCACCGAGTACCCCAAAGAATTAGCAAGTGGCGAAATTCTTATTATTAAAGGTTTTGCGTACCCGAATTCTCAAGTGGTAATTTGGCTTCAAAAGGAAAAAGACGAACCGCAGAGCCAGATTGTTAAAGCGGACGATGGCGGAAATTTTACTTTTGTGGCCGAAGAAAAATTAAAGGATGGCATTTACAAATTATGGGCTGAAGTAATTGATGCGAGGGGCGCGAGAAGCAAGCCAACTGAAAAAACAACTATTGCTGTTGAACAACCGGCAATTTTGAAGATAGGAACTCGGGCGGTAACTATTTTTGCTGTCATTGTCCCACTCGTTGCTCTTATTATTCTTTTGCTCGCGCTCATTTGGTACGGCTGGCATAAATTTTCATCCTTCAGAAAGAAAATTCGCAAAGAGACCAAAGAAGCCGAACAAGCCCTACACCAAGCTTTCAATGCCCTAAAAGAGGAAACAGAAAAACGGGTAGCGGAACTGGATGGCAAGCCCGATTTAAGCGAAAGAGAAAAGAAAGTCTGTAACAGTTTAAAAAAAGCTTTAAAAATTTCCGAAAAATTTATTGGTAAAGAAATCGAGGATATTGAAAAAGAAATAAAGAAGTAGTAAATATAAGAAGGTTCGCGTATTTTCAAACAAAGGTACGCGTGGATGGACTTGAACCATCTACCTACGGATTATAAGTCCGTCGCTCTAACCGGATGAGCTACACGCGCCAGATAAAATAAAAAAGGAGTTATTCCTTTTTTAAAACTTACCATTATTTTGAGATTTTTTCAAGGGTTTGGATTTATAAGAAAAAAGCCGCTGTAAGTCTCCTTATTTGTTATAGCGGCAATTTATTTAATTTTTCCTCAATAGTTTTGATAACTATTTTCTCCGCTTCGGCTAAAGGCAAATTAATTCTGGCTTCAGCCAGGCTTTTGGCGCCAGTCGGGTTAAACTCCTTGGCTAAAGCAAGGGAATCAATATTTTTTGTCGCATGGATGATAATTTTAGTTTGCGCTGGAGCGCCAGTTCCGTTTGCTTCATAGATAATAACAATTACTTTGGCTTGGGGGATGCTGATAATTAGTTCATCAATGACATCGGCTAAGTCTTTTTCGCTGGAATTAGTTTTAGAAAAATTAGCGCTATTCAGAGTTGACCAGACTAATTTATTATCTAAAGTTGACGACAGCCGCGCCAGCACCCGGCCCCAGAGTTTTAAGACATTTAAGCTGCGCGAGCGGTAAAGCTGATTGACAATCTCTTCTCGGCGCGCGCCCATAGAGATGAGCTGGGAAGCGGTCAACAGTGCATGAGGCGTAATATTGGGCGTTTTAAAACTTCTAGTCTCCGCAATAATGCCGGCGAGCAGGCAGGTAGCGATGTTTTCATCAATCAGCTCGCGCGAAAAACTTTCAAAAAGAGAAAATAATATTTCGGAAGTTGCCACAGCGGTTAATTCAATGAAATTTATTTGGCCGAATTCTTCGTTATTGGATTTATGGTCAATATTAATAAGCGGCACTTGATAAAAAAATTCCGTGTCATTATCATAAATTTTGCCCAGTGATTCTAAATCGGGCGAGCTGACAATGATGATTAAATCATATTTGAAACCGCCGGAGTGAGCTTCAATATCATCGGCCGTAAAAAAGCCGTCCTGGGGCGAGATAATAAAATTTAGCTTATTTTCTTCCTGCTGGTATTTAATTTGGCTGACTTTGGTATTAGTGATATCCAGCGAGATGATAAATTTGCGCAGATTATCCAAGGAGTTGTTGATTTCCTTGTAAGCCGGCAAAAATGAATAAAGCTGGTCTTGACTAAATTGTTCGGCTGCAATCTCCACATTTTTATCCATCTTTTTTAGAAATAAAAAAAGAGCCAGAGCAGAAGCGACCTCGTCGCCTGACCAGGTTTTTTTAAAGGTTATTAAAATATTTTGCGCTTTTTTTATTTGTTCAAAAATTTGCTGTTCCTGGGTTAGCATATTTAAAAGTTTTATTTAAAAGTTAAAAGCACGAAGTTGTTTGGGGCTAGCTAATTAATATATATTAAAAAATTTCAGGTGTCAAGGCAGGGAGTTTCACTGGGAGTTTCGCCTGTCAAGGGGAAATTTTCGGAAACCTCACCCTTTTATTCCCTCTCCTAGTCAGGAGAGGAAGGAAGAGAAGGGTTTTTTTCTTGCAAAATTTAGCTAATTTTGGTATCGTTAAAATAAGAAAATATCAATTAAAATAAGAAAAATAAGAAAAATAAGAATTACTTGTTTAGATAAAACAAATTACTTTATCTTCTTAATCTTCTTATTTTTCTTATTTTGTTTTTATGTCAAATAAGGAACTGCCTAAAAGCTATAATCCGGCTGATTACGAAGATAAGATTTACCAAAAGTGGGAGAAGTCCGGCTATTTTAATCCTGACCAATGCATTAAAAAAGGCATTGCTGATAAAAAGGCGTTAGCGTATTCTATCTCTATGCCGCCGCCTAACCGGACCGGTGTATTGCATATTGGTCATGCGGTCATGCTGGTAATACAAGATATTTTAATTCGCTATCATCGGATGAAAGGCGAGCGGACTTTGTGGCTGCCTGGCACCGACCATGCGGCCATTGCTACTCAAACTAAAGTTGAAAAGATTATAAAAAAAGAAGGTATTGACCGTCATCAAATGGGACGGGAAAAATTTTTAGAGCGAGTGAGGCAGTTCGCGCAAGAATCACATGATACCATAGTTAACCAAGTTAAAAAAATGGGTTCTTCCTGCGATTGGTCGCGGGAGGCTTACACTTTTGATGAAACTAGAAACAAAGCGGTGCGCTCGGTTTTTAAGCTGATGTATGATGACGGCTTGATTTACCGCGGCTATCGCATAGTAAATTGGTGCCCTTGTTGCCAGTCAACTTTGGCTGATGACGAAGTTGAATATAAAGAAGAAAAAGGAAAATTATATTGGTTAAAATATGGTCCGTTTATTTTGGCGACAACTCGCCCTGAAACGAAACTGGGCGATACTGCTGTAGCCGTCTATCCGGGTGATAAGCGCTACAAAAATATGGTTGGCAAGAAATATATGATACCGGGAGTTTTGGGAGAATTTGAAATTACGGTGGTGGCTGACAAAGCGGTTGACCCGAAATTCGGCTCTGGCGCGATCAAGGTTACTCCGGCCCATGACTTTACTGATTATGAAATAGCGCAAAAATATCATATTCCCCTAAAGCAGATTATTAATGAAGAAGGCAAAATGATG
>Ga0210044_10008211_pt1 | contig 13079 bp, 11 predicted proteins | sample CryGey13umfilter_2_FD_183959 | JGI IMG/M metagenome (GOLD analysis project Ga0210044, IMG submission 183959) | Groundwater microbial communities from aquifer in Utah, USA - Crystal Geyser 4/9/14 3 um filter (SPAdes) (version 2) | ecosystem: Environmental > Aquatic > Deep subsurface >... | reverse complement strand
CATGCGCGAATTGCCCGCCGCCCGAACGGTCGAAGAAATTGAAGCCCTTTTGCCATGGAATTTGCATGCGGTGGATTTAACCATCGAAATGGTGCGCTGAATAGCGTGGGGTTCGTGGAGCGCTTACTCTGCACTCACATGGACTGCACGATGCTTTCTTTTCCAGGGAAGACAACCAAGATGACCGAGGCGAGACAAAAATCGCCGGAGTCATTGGAAATTTAGATAAGCCAGAGGTGACAGCATCTTTTCGCCTCTGTGCGAACGGGGTGTTTCTGCCGCTTCCATTTGAAAGCCCGCAAGGGCGGGAAGGAAACACATGATCCATAACATAGATTCACGCCTGCTCACGCGGGCGATAAAGGTGGTGTTGGTCGGAGCGGGTGGCACTGGCTCGCACGTCTTGCGACGGCTGGCCAACATTCATCTTGCCATGATCGAGCTAGGGCATCCGGCAGGTTTGGATGTCATTGTTATCGATCCAGACACGGTGTCTAAAACCAACGTGGGGCGGCAGAATTTTTGGCCCTCCGATGTCGGGCAGTCGAAGGCTGAAATATTGGTCAACCGCTGCAACTTGTTGATGCAAACAGGATGGGTAGCTGAAGCCGCGAAAGTCACTGACGATACGCAGTTTTCCAATCCGGACATCGTGATCGGTTGCGTCGATAACAGGAAGGGCAGGGCAGCGATACTCAAGGCGCTCAAACGCAGTGTGTATTCATCAGCCTACTACCTGGATATTGGCAATCGTGAGCATGATGGACAGGTGGTGTTGGGCGAGGTCTTCGGGGCGAGCTACAAACGGGAAAATCGTTTGCCTCACGTTGCAGACCTCTATCCAGACATTATTGACGGGTCGCGAGACGATACGGACGATACGCCCAGTTGCAGTTTGGCTGAGGCGTTGGAAAAGCAGTCCCTGTTCATCAACGACACGATGGCGAATGCGGCATGTAATTTGTTGTGGGAACTGTTCCGTTACGGGCAGCTCACGCATCACGGCCAATTCGTCAATATCAGGTCAGGGCGTGTAACGCCGCTGGCCATTGATCCCGAAACTTGGAAGCGTTTTGGGTTTGAAGCAAAGCTCAAACCAAAGCGGCGCAGTAAGGTCGCAGAGGTGAGGGTGGCGCAGGACAGGTAGCAACGAGTCCCATCCTCGATTTTTGAGGATAGGGTCACGATGAATCCCCTTGTTGGTTAATAGCCAAGAGGGGGCTTCACCAAGTTTTTTGCAGACTTGGTGAAGCCTCTTTTTGGCTTCCTTATCAATTAACCCAAGGAGATCATTATGTTAGTCGTATTTTTGGCTTGCTGCATCACCGGTTACACTCTTAGCCGTCCGATCATTCGGATGCTGGGTCTGTAAGGAGATTCATCATGTCGCTATCTGTCGAAATGGAAGTGTTTTTTGAAAAAGTGGCCAGCAAATTTTAGTCTGGCCTGTGACGTGTACCATGTTTTTTTGACTGGCAAAGAAGTAACGCCAGATGTGCGAAACAAGGTGCCGCAAGCGCTGCGTCTTGCAGCCTGATCGTAGGTCGCAGTGTCAATAATTCAAAACCAGCGCATTTGTTGTTGCGCTGGTTTTTTTTGCACTTTTTATGCCGATTCCAACGAACTCCGCCACCCACTACGAAACCAAACACACCATCTGTTACGAATACAAACCTGCCACTGAATTCAACTGAAAACAGCTACCTGAAGTATTACAAATAGTGTCGTTATGTTATGTGAACGACCGTTAGCTGATAGAGGTCAGGTTGTGCAGTGATTGGCATCCATCAAGCGAGACGGAACGGCCATTCGACGGACGCTTTGTGACCGTCTAATTGGCCTAAGCGGAAGTATTCAGGTTCTATCGTCAGCGTCCACTATATGGCGGATAGCAGACGAAGGTTTCTAGTCAATCAGGGGTGATTCAAGCTTTTACTTCGCCATACAGCATAAAGTGGGAACACTATTTACTCGTCAACGAAGTAACAAATTTTCGAATGATGCAGAGAAAAGGCCTTGCTTTGTGATAACATTTCGATACGAGTAACGAAATTTCGAGGTCGCATGATTCCCGTCGGATACGCCTACCTAATCCAACTGCTTGGTCTACAGGTTCGCCAGCTCGAACGCCCAGCCGCGATTACCGGTGCTGTCAACAAGCGAATTGACTCAGCGACGCGAGTGCTCTTCCCTCGCGGTGTTGCCATTGATGACAGTATCACCGGTCATCTTGAGTTCGCGCTACGGCACGAGGGTGTCAACCTGGAAGTAATTGATGCCGTGTTCGAGCATCTTGCTCCGAACGAGCTGGTAGAACGGCTCGCGGCCACGCCAACCGGTGCACACATCCGGCGTATCTGTTTCCTGTGGGAATGGCTGACGGGTCAATCCCTGCCAGTCGACGCCGTATCGACGGGTGGCTACGTCGACCTATTTCCTGCCGATCATTATGTTGTGGCCGATGAGCCTGTGAACAGTCCCAAGTTCAGGGTGCGGGATAACGCCCTGGGTACGCGCGACTTCTGTCCGACCGTGCAACTCGCATCCGTACCGACTACCCCACCATTCGCAGACCTGCTTGCCGAAGCTGACCGTGCCTTGGCATTGGTCACTGACCCTGCACTGTACGAACGCGCGCTGAGCTACCTTTACCTGTCTGAGACCAGGAGCAACTTCGCCATTGAGCGGGAAACGCCTAACGCCGATAAGCAGGAGCGCTTCGTACAGCTTCTGCAGCACGCCAGCGATACCGAACTCGTCACTGAAGATTGGCTGGTTGAACTGCAAAACCTTGTGGTTCGCGATGTATATAGCCAGGAAGCCTCATATCGAACCCGGCAGAACTGGCTCGAAGATAGCACGGGGCGCGTAACGTTTTTTCCGCCGGCACCGGATGACATGCGGAGAGCCATGAAGGGATTGGAAGCTTTCATCAACGGGACCCGTTGCCGGAACCCGCTACTAAAAGCGGCTGCGAGTGGCTTTGGCTTCGTGTACCTGCATCCATTCATGGATGGCAACGGCAGGCTGCACCGCTTCCTGATACACCATGCCCTGGCCCGAGCACACGCAAGAGAGAACGGGGTTGTAGTGCCGGTGTCTGCTGTGATGCTCAAGAACATTCCGGACTACCTCTCCGTGCTGTCTGGCTTCTCCAAACCAGTCACGCGTCTGTGGAGCTATACACGCGGCGACATCACTCCAATCGTCACGGAAGCGGCGAACGGCCGGAGCTACCGCTACATCAACTTCGATCGCGAGGTGACATTCCTCCATACCATGATCCAGAAAGCAGTGCAGGAGGAAATCCCGCGTGAGCTGGCGTGGCTCGTCGGCTATGACATTGCTTTTCAGCAGATTGGGGCCCAATTTGACCTGCCGAACAAGGATATCTCAGCCCTTATTCGCATGATTCACTCCAATCAGGGCAAACTCTCGGGGAACAGGCGCAAGCAGTTCATTCACCTGCCTAACGATGTTCTCGACCGTATCGAAACTATAACTCGGGATGCATTTGGCAGCGAGACTGAGCATAACGATAATTCGATGATCTAGCGCCTGATCGACACTTTTGCAACGAAATTTCGAACGCCGACAGGCTTTTTCGAGTCAGTCAGTCTGGACGCAGTAATCCTCACAATATTCCGAAGTGTCCAACAAGTCCGGCGACCTTTGCGGAAGAGATGGAATTTGAATCGCCCCCGAGTCACTAGACACCTTCGTCTGCAATTCCCCCGTATAGTGGATGATGTTTGACAGCCAACCATTCAAAACCAGCGCATTTGTTGTTGCGCTGGTTTTTTCGATCAACCGCGTATTAAACCCGCCCCCCAAATACTCCAGATGTTTAAATCGAAACCGGCCAATAATTCCAAAAAATACCAAGCACAGACTGTAAATATTGTTTACAAGCTCTACTATGTAAATGTAATATACAAATACAGGGCTGTAAATTATCTTTACAGCCCCTGATATGTATTTTTGCAAAGTTCATAACGGAGGAAAAAGTGAACTATTCCATTAAGACCCTCAGCCAGCTGCCCTTAATGCTCAAGGGGTTTCGCAAGGCGCGAGGGCTCACTCAGGCTGCCATGGCTGAAAAGTTGGGAATCACTCAGCAAAGTTATGCCTACTTTGAAGCCAATGCGGCGACAGCCACGCTTGACAGGCTTTTTATGGTGCTGCGCATATTGGGTGTTGAAATCTCTCTAGACCAGGCCGCTTCCGTTACGAGCAAGAGTCTCCCCCCACCTGTTGCCGTCGGCGAGAATATTCCTGCTTATAAACCCTCGAATCAGAAGATCGGTAAAACAGCCAGTGCAGAAACGATTAAGGAAAAGAAACCGTCAGCGGCTATAAAACCGGAGCGCATTATTTCCACCACACAGGAAAATTGGTAATCGTGGGGCGCCGCTCAACGACACAAAAGTTGAACATCTGGATGAACGGCATCCCGGTGGGGTACTGGGAGACCACCCGACAAGGCGAACGACTGCGCTACTTCGATGATTGGCTAACGGATGAACAGGCCCGCCCGTTATCCTTATCGCTGCCCTTCCTGCCGGGCAATGCGCCTTACCAGGGGCAGATCGTTACTGACTATTTCGACAATCTCCTGCCCGACAACGATGCCATTCGCCGTCGCCTGGCTATGCGTCATCAAACAGGGGGCATTGATCCCTTCCAATTGCTGGCGAAGCTAGGCCGTGACTGCGTTGGCGCAATACAACTTCTTCCCGAAGAGGAGACACCGTCGGATGTGTATGAAATCAGGGGCGAGGTGTTGAACACAGCGCGGATTGCTCAACGACTACGCAATACCACGTCGGCTCAAGCCTTGGGGCAACATGATCACGACGAGGACCTGAGGCTTTCCATCGCGGGCGCGCAGGAAAAAACCGCCTTGTTGCGCCACGAAGGTAAATGGCTCCTGCCTCATGGAAGTACCCCGACAACGCACATTTTCAAACTGCCCTTAGGTCTGGTCGGCCATATGCAGGCCGATATGCGCACCTCGGTTGAAAACGAATGGTTGTGCTCGAAAATCGTGAATGCCTACGGAATTCCCATAGCGCGGTGCGAAATTGAACACTTCGAGGAGCAAAAAACGCTTGTTGTCGAGCGATTCGACCGAACACCATCCAGCGATGGTAGTTGGATTATCCGTCTTCCGCAGGAAGATATGTGTCAGGCAACGGGCGCGTCACCGCTACGCAAATACCAGTCAGACGGCGGACCTGGCATCGCTCAGATCATGGAACTGCTGCTCGGGTCTGACCATGCCGAACAGGACCTGAGGCGCTTTTTCAAGACACAGCTCATTTTTTGGGTGCTTGCTGCCACTGATGGCCACGGGAAAAACTTCAGCATTGCTCATCTGGCAAGGGGGCGCTACCGCGCCACACCCATCTATGACGTACTTTCTGCCCATCCCGTGATCGGAAAAGGAAAGAATCAAATTCCGCCGCAGAAAGCCAAACTCGCCATGGCGGTGCGGGGAAGTACAAATTACTATTTGATCGAGAAAATCCAGCGACGGCACTGGATTGCCCAGGCGCAACAAGTCGGGCTTGGGGCTGCGGCGGCAGAACAATTGATTGAAGAAATTATTGGGTCAACAGAGGCTGTGATTACTGACGTGAGCAGACTGTTGCCCGACAACTTCCCTATGGATCTCGCAGAGGCGATTTTCAGTGGAATGAAAAAGCATTGCATCAAGTTGGCTACGGTTCGCAGTTGACACACACCTGATACAGAAACCCACAATTTAATCAGTCCGTGAATAACCGCTTTCTTGCGTACTTCGGAAGTTGATCTTGATGCTATGTGACGTGCTGTTGCTTTATCCGTATTGAGCCAAGCCAAGCATCATTCCTGATAATTGCTATTATCAGGAATGATACTTTTTGCGTTTAAGTCGGCAGTTTGCATTTAAGCTTGGTGCAAAACCAAGTCAAAGTGCCTGAAAACATGAAATTTGTGTCTTTACTCCGAACAGTCGCCGAAGAATTTTCTGTTGCCTAATGTATGGGGGGGCAGAACCGGTCAACCCAATCCCCAGCATAGCGCAATAAACTTGCCATAGAGAAGCGGATTAAACGTGCTATTGAAAAGCAATATAGACGTGCTATAGTAATGCGCAATAAACTTGCCAAGGAATATTATGTCCACCCCAAATGAAAAGCTGGCAGAGTCGTTGAAACTCTTGAAAATCGAGCAAGATCGGGGGCTGCACGTATTTCAGAGTAAAGACTTCAGTCGTGTTCATCGTGATCGACTGGTTGCGGCAGGCTTCATGAAGGAAGTCATCAAGGGTTGGTATATCATTTCCAATCCGGCAGAGAAGACAGGGGAGTCAACGGCGTGGTATGCGTCTTTCCATGAATTCGTTACCGGATACTGCAACGTCCGGTTCGGCAACGACTGGTACCTGTCGCCCGAAGCCTCTCTACAAAGGCACGCCGGCAACACAACAATCCCTCGTCAGCTGATGATCCACACCAAAACCGGATCGAACAACAATCTCACACTCAAATTCGAGACAGGTCTTTTTGATTACCGTTCAAAGGACTTTGCCTCCGGGGCGGATATTGTCGTCAAGGACGGGATTCGTCTGCTCTCGTTACCGGCATCGCTGGTACGTGTGTCACCGACCTTCTTCGCGACGAACCCGATTGATGCGCAGATCGCGCTATCGCAGATCTCGGATGCATCCGAGATTCTGGTCAAGCTACTCGAAGGTGGCAATTCGGTCGTCGCCGGACGAATCGCCGGTGCGATGCGCGCAATGGGTCGCGCCAATGAGAGTGATCGTATCGTTCGAACCATGCGTGATGCGGGTTATGCGGTCACTGAGAATGACCCCTTTCAGGTTCCACTTGCATCATTGCCGACCCTGGCGCGAGCGGAATCAGCGTGTGCGATTCGAATCAGGCTGATGTGGGAATCGATGCGCGAGGAGGTGATTAGCGCATTCCCGCCGGCACCGGGAGTGCCGGATGATGTCGAGTCCTACATTGCGGATGTCGATGACCGTCATGTCGAGGATGCCTATCATTCATTGTCTATCGAAGGGTATCGTGTGACGGAAGCGCTGATTGCCAAGATTGCATCCGGCAAATGGAATCCTGAAGAAAATAGCGACGACAAGAATGACCGCAACGCGCTGGCAGCCAAAGGCTACCATCAGGCATTTGTTGAGGTTCGCAAGAGTTTGTCGAGTATTCTGGAACGGAGTGAGCCTGGCGAGGTGATTCGGCGCGACCATCATGACTGGTATCGAAAACTCTTCGAGCCTTCCGTCATGAGCGGTATCCTCGAAGCTAAACATCTCGCCGGCTATCGTTCCTGGCCGGTATTCATTCGCTATGCCCGGCATGTTCCGCCCTCCTATGAATCAGTGCGAGATGCCATGCCGGTTTTTTTCGACTTGATCTCGAAGGAGCCACAAGCGGCAGTCCGCGCAGTGCTAGGCCATTTTATCTTCGTCTATATTCACCCTTATGGGGATGGCAACGGACGCATGGCGCGGTTTTTGATGAATGCTATGCTCGTATCTGGCGGATACCCGTGGACGGTCATCCATGTCGAAGATCGAGACGGTTACATGACCGCGCTTGAACAAGCCAGTGTGAATGGAAATATCAAGCCGTTTGCCGACTTCATCAGCACAGCCGTGCAAAGACAAATGGATAATTCCAGCAAATTATAAGGATTTGACCGTATGAGCAAGATCCGCGCAATTCAAGCTGATATCACCACGCTATCAGTTGACGCCATCGTCAATGCTGCCAACTCATCATTGCTTGGTGGTGGCGGTGTGGATGGCGCAATTCACCGTGCTGCCGGGACGGAGTTGCTAAACGAATGTCACCTGCTGGGCGGTTGCAAAACGGGTGATGCAAAAATCACCAAGGGGTATCGACTACCAGCCAAGTTTGTCATTCACACCGTTGGGCCTGTCTGGCGTGATGGAAATAGCGGGGAACCTGAGCTATTGGCAAGTTGCTATCTACGTTCAATGGAAATAGCTGCGCACTATGGCATTCGCACGTTGGCATTTCCGAGCGTGAGCACCGGTGTTTATGGTTATCCGGTTGAATTGGCAGCAAGGGTAGCCATTAATACGGTGCGTGCGCAGTTACAGAATTTTCCCAGTATTCAGGAGGTGGTGTTTTGCTGTTTTAGCGGTCGTGATCTTGCTGTTTATGCGCAAGCTTTGAGTGAATAAAACCGATATGGCATGCCGAAAACACCACAATGTTTACGTGATTGAACTGTCGAATGACGTGCTACACGAGGGGAAGTTTAAAAAATGCAATCCCCGTTACGTAACAGGAAAGCCTTGTGTGTACGTTGGTATGACGGGTTTAGATCCTGACGTTCGGTTCGATAAGCACAAAGCGGGTATTCAATCCAACAGGTATGTCCAATTATACGGTTTGCGGTTGTTGCCAGACCTGTATGAAGGGTTTAACCCGATGGGTTATGGCGAGGCGTGTGATACGGAAATCGAGATAGGGATTGATTTACGGAGTGCCGGGTTCGGAGTTTGGCAGGCGTAGGTCACTTTTTTACGAAAATCTTGAATCAGCATGATCAGAAACAGTCGGTGTAAAATACGAAATTCGCGGTAGCGGTTGAATAAACAGGAAAAAGCATGACATTGACTAAAGCAGAACTCGCGGATTTGTTATTTGAAAAAGTTGGCCTGAACAAGCGTGAAGCCAAGGATATGGTGGAAGCGTTTTTCGAGGAGATTCGCGTCAAGCTTGAACAGAGCGAAGAGGTTAAATTATCCGGCTTCGGTAACTTTCAGTTGCGCGACAAACAGCAACGCCCCGGTCGTAATCCCAAGACTGGCGAGGAAATCCCTATTTTGGCGCGTCGAGTGGTGACTTTTCATCCCAGTGCGAAACTAAAAAGTTTGGTTGATGAAAAATATCACGGTGTGCCAACCGCCTGATTTTGCTGAAGGTGGAAAACTTTGAACAGGCATCTGCTTCTGGTTCTCTCGCAAACACACACGTAATTATTTGGATGAACGATGGATAAGTTGAACGATATTGAAATGGATGGGGCTGCTGATGAGCTGGAATGCTTGCTGGATATGTCAGCGTTACATATTCTTCGCACGCAAAACCCGGAATCGTTTATTCACTGGTTTCGTGACTCGGCGGCAGACATCGCGCCTAACATGGTCGGACAGTTACCTGATGACCAGCTGGCGCGCCGTGCATTGCTGTACAACATGGCCCGGATGATCTGGAATAAAACCCCATTGCCCGACAATCATTTTTGTCCCAGTCCGCTCCATAAGCATGAACGTAATTTCCCTTGTCCCTGCGGCTCTGGCAAAAAATACAAACAATGTTGCTTACCAGCTGAAGCGTTAGACAGCCAAATGGAAGGTTTCAGCATGTTGCTGCACGTGCTGAATCAGGTGCCGGTTAAACAGTTTGCCGAATTGCCGTTTACCTATATGGACCTTGATGAGCTGGCTTATGTCGCTCGTACATGGATGGACAAAGGCAAAACCAAGGATGCGGTCAAATTGCTGGAAGGCCTGTTTGCGCATATAGAGAAGCTGGATCAGCGGGCGGAATACGCCTTCGACCTCTTGCTGGATTGTTACGATAATCTGGGCAATCCGGTAAAGAAGACGCGTATGCTGGAAAAAGGGCTTGAAGCCCCGGATAAATACCTGCGTGCCGCCGCTATGCAACGAGTCTGCTGCATTCACTCTGATAAAGGTGACTATCCTCGCGCATGGCAAGTATTTCAGGATATTCAGCGTCTGATTCCCAATGATTCTTCACTCGCGCACCTTGAAGTCGTGCTGCTTCACGGGCAAGGTGAACATAAGTGTGCCGCTGATCGCGCCCAGTTCTGGATTGCTCGATTGTCACGGGATAATCGCGCAGAACATGCGGATCTGATTGAGTTTCTCAAACACGCTGCGACTAATTTGGGTAGTGCCATGCTGGACTTGGCTCAAGACAATATTCCCGGGCTGGGTAAATTAACGCAACTGATCAATGCAATGCCGTCGCCCAAGTGCATGTACCTGCTAGAGCCTTGCGATGGCAGTGCGGGACCATTGCAGCCAGACGCCAAACTACAACGATTGAATGACAAGTGGTTTGAGATATTTCAGCCGTTTACGGATGATCATGTTGGAATTGATTGGCACCGTTCACTCCAATGGTTGGCCTGGCTGGAAAAAAATCCACTGGCATGGCAAAGCTTTGAGGTGATTGGCGAACTGTTTTTAGCCCTTGACGAAGGTATGCAGCCGTTCCCTGGCTTCGCTGAAAATATTCTTTATCCGTTGATGAAACGCGGCTATGACCTGTTGCACCTGATTTTGAAGCAGCAACAGGCAGAAGGTCTCCGGCTTGAGTGGGGCTGGATGGAAAATCGCAATGCCTTACGCATGGTCGATGCACTGTCACAGTATTTCGAGGCGCATGAGAATCTCAATGATGCAATTCTGATTATGGAATGGCTGGTCATCACTCTCAATCCCAATGACAACCAAGGGAAGCGGGAAGAGCTGCTGCATCACTATCTGCGTCAAGGACGATTTGTTGATGCCATCAAGCTGGCTGAACATTACCCGCGTGACATGGCGCCTGTGCAATACGGGCATGCCCTTGCGCTGCTGATGGCAGGTCGGGAAAGTGAAGCCATGATCACGTTGATTCAAGCGCGAGAGGATTACCCGGAAGTTTGCAAAATGTTGATCAATCCCAAGCCACGTCGTCCAGCTATTCAGGAAGGGATGGTGACAGTGGGTGGCAAGGATGAAGCGTGGTTTTACCGCGAGGATTATCTGGATATTTGGCAGCAAAGTGGTGGGTTGGCGTGGTTGAAAAAACAAGTGAAGGTTAAACCGGCATCCTGACATTGGCATCGATGAATATATCGTAAACCATGCCACAACAACGATGGGCTGAAGAATGAATATGCAAAAAATAACTTGTGATGATTGTGGTCAATCTGTGCCAGGCTACGATGTCATCCATTACGGATCACCGGACGAGGGATTCCAAAAGCTGTGCACTCAATGTTTCAATGCTGCGGTGGCGTTACGTAGCGGGGTGGACGGTTTTGAAAATATCAAACTCGAACCTATCGGGATAACCGACTGTGCAGGTGAGTTGCATCAGTTTTACTTTCAGACTCGCTTGTTGGGGAATATGGTCACTATTGACGGGTTTGAACTGCTGGATGGAAATCCAGAGGGCTATAAATTCCAGGTAATTGGTGAGCCAGAGGACGACCTGTTTGTCCTGCTGGGACAATTGGTTCAGAAAATCCGTCGTACGCTTTCCATCAAATACCTTGTTCGCGATGAACGGCATGGTCTTCAAATCAAGGATATGGCCGTGTGCGGGCGGATTGAGAGCAGCTATCCCGAGGTGGAACGTGTGCCGGTCATGATTATCGATGGTCGTGAAATATCATGGGATAAGTTTGGTCAGATGCTGATGAGCTACGAGGGGTGGCAGTTCCGGTTGGAGATTTGCGATCGTAGTGATGAGTTGTGAGGTTGATAGATTGCGGGTAAAAATGATGGCTTGTTATCGTCAGTAACGCGGGCTGAGCAACTCAAGCGTATAGTTCGTGCTGCCCGAAAATTGTACTGTAATATTGATCTTGATGGGCCGCTTTGCGGCGATGAATTTGTGAGTCTATGTCTCTCTTAGGTGCCATCTGCCGACTTCCATAGGGCAGAGCTTGAACGGCTGGTGTCTGTAGTACAGCGGTCGCTGGCGGGTAGAGTGCCTGATAGACAGCAGCCAGAAGCGAACATCGCCAGTGAACCTCTAATTTCGATTGCAGTGTAATCACACGCAATACACAAAATTCCGTACACTTTCAACTCTGGGTTCCAAAAGGTGATATGCGTGACCAAATTGCATGTGCTGAATGAAATACTTACTGAGTTCGACGAAACAATCAGTAGTGAACTGAATGTCGATCCTCTTGGGCTACTGGTCATTTGGTCTTCTTATGGGCAGGACATTTTCCGGCGTCGCATCAGCTCCATCTCTAATGATGTGCGGAACTTTACGTTGAACCTTTTCAATCATGCGGTGATTCGATCGCTGATCGAAGATGATGGTGTGGTCTTGGGTAAAGGTCTGCGTAGTGACCCTGCGTATGGCGGGAGGGGCAAGGATTCCGCCGCTTTTAAACAGGCCTGCCTGATCTACCTGGAAAACGCATTCACCTACGCCATGATTGCGGCGCAGCATCAAAAGGACGTGGAAACCACGGGCGTACTTGGCATTTCCAAAGCTCGCCGTCGCTGGGATGAAACGCAAGGCAATCCACGACTGCTTTTTAGCCACGAATCCAACGCCCATGTGCTGGTGCGCCAAAATTCACTCGGGGTGAGTGGGCGCTACAAGACACCCCTGGTTGAAATGAAATTCTTTGACGGCGCTTATGACTATGCGTTACCAGAATCGCGTCCCCAATGGGAGAAAGCGCGGGCGCAATTGCTTGCAAAATCAAAGCCGCTGGCGTGCTTGCACAAGCTGGTTCGAGAGCATCTGACCGAGCTGCTTGCCGACGTGCGCCGTATACCGGAGTGCAACTTCTCAGACCTGCCCACTGAACTGAAACGCGCCTTTGTCAGTGCGTTCTGCTCACCCGTAGTGGTCGGTGCGTATACACGTGATTTCTGGCTCGCCGTCACAGAATTGAATCAAGGCGCACCGGGTGCCTTGTATGAAGTGCTCAATCAGGAGTGGACATCCGCAAACCAACGCCAGGAACGCCAAACCGCTGATGTATTTGCACAGGCTGCCGCGAACCGATTGCTCTCTGCTGATGACAAAACCAAGCTGGAATATGTGCGCTTGTTGGAGCCCTTTCTAGCCTGAATATTGCACAAATAGGGCGAATAACAATGCAAGTATTTGATATAATTGGAATTATTAAGAAACCGATTCGTAAAAAATGCCTACTTGTACTCGCCCTGCCGCTGATTTTACCCCAGAACAACTTCGTTTTCCTGCCATTCCTGGCTACACAGTTCGTGCCGATTTCACGGGAGGCGAACTCTC
>Ga0210044_10008206_pt1 | contig 13084 bp, 5 predicted proteins | sample CryGey13umfilter_2_FD_183959 | JGI IMG/M metagenome (GOLD analysis project Ga0210044, IMG submission 183959) | Groundwater microbial communities from aquifer in Utah, USA - Crystal Geyser 4/9/14 3 um filter (SPAdes) (version 2) | ecosystem: Environmental > Aquatic > Deep subsurface > Groundwater... | reverse complement strand
CATTATCCCCAAATTGTTGGATTCAACGAATACGGTAGCAACGATGTGTATTTTATGTATAATTTGGAAAATCAAGAATTTAGCACATCAAAGTTTTATGAACCTGGTAATCCATCTGGATTTAATATACAATCATGGAATATAGTATCTGGAGCCTGTGGAAATTAGCTGATAAACCAAAACCAAACAATAATCTTTTTCCATCAGATTTCTGGCAAAACTGTCTGGCAGTTATTCCTGAAGAAGATAGCGATAATAATGCTAATATATATTACACAGCACATTTAATTTGGGGACCGAAACCAAATTTCAATGCCGCAGGATACAAAGTTTACCGAAGCATAAATAATAGCAACAATTTTGAATTGATACACACAATTTCTTCGTCAAATTTATTTGAATATATTGATGATTCATCAATACATAATTCAACAGACACATCGAAATATTTTTATAAAGTAACGGCATTTAATAATACAGAAGAAACAGAAGCAACAAACATTGTTGCGGTTCAGTATTTAGCACCTCCTCTCAATATCACATTAACATGGGAAAATAATTATTTAAAAATAAGCTGGGATAGAATAGATGTGGGAAATGTTGAATCATACTATATCTATAAAAAGGTCGAAGGATGCGAAGAAGTTTTAGCAAGAACAGAACCACAGGCAAGTGGCGGTGACAGGCAAACGTGGACAGATTATAGTGTAACGAAACCCAAAAGAACAGATCCAATGTTCAAGATAGATTATCGAATCAGGACGAAAACCACAGATGGAATTTTTAGTAATTACAGTCCTAAAAAAGGTATATACGGAAACACAGGAATATGGAAGAAAAAAATTGTTGAAGAAGAGGATAATGTCAATTATAAATTATATCAAAACACACCAAATCCTTTCAACCCAAGCACAACAATAAGATTTACAATTCCCAGTAGCACAGAATACTATTCTGTGCTACAAAACGTAACTCTGAAAGTTTATGACATTTTGGGAAACGAAGTTGCAACTTTAGTAGATGAAAACAACCCAGCGGGAAATTATGAAGTTAAGTTTAATGTTGAACAGTCTTCAAGCTTGTCAAGTGGTGTATATTTCTACACATTGAAAGCAGGTTCATTTACAGAAACAAAGAAGATGATCCTCATGAAATAATTTAAAACATCAGCGTCATACCATATAATTCGATCATAGAGGACAGGGCTTGCCCTGTCCAAAATTAATTTATTCAATTCCAAAGTTATCCTTCAACATCCAGCAGATGACGGATCAGGATGACATTTCGGGTGTCATGATGAGCTAGTCGAACCATGACAACGTAATTGTCGCTCTGAACTAGTCGAAGAGTGACACAAATTTCGTGTTCACACGTCGAGGACTGAAAGAAAAAACTGACGGATTCTCCATCATAAAAAAATCTTAAAGAATCACAACCATCATAATGATCTGCGTTCTATTAAAATTTATGTATTCATCATTCAAAATCTTGCAATCCGCAGAATTTGTTGCAAGTTGAAAATTTCGGGAACCTCCACACAAATTACAAGTTTTACAGGCTGTTCATCCACTTTATTCAAATCATTCTGATATACTTTCCTTGAATGCCCACTAATGTTTTAGTATTTTGGCAATGTTAATTTATGAAGATTAGGAGCAGTTATTTATGTCTGATATTAAGAGTGCAAATTTGGATTTTTCAATAATGCAGGATATACCGGCACTTCTTCCCGTTTTACCTCTGAGAGATAATGTGATTTTTCCGTATATGATTTTTCCAGTTTTGGTTGGAAGAGAACAGTCAATCAGAGCTGCAAATTATGCACTTGATACATCGAAATATATTTTCCTTTCTGCACAAAAGAAAGGAACAATTGAAGAGCCAAAAACCGAAGATATTTATAAAGAAGGTACAATTGCCAAAATTATTCAGATATTAAAACTTCCAAACGGTTTAATGAAAATTTTAGTTGATGGAATAATTCAGGGCAGAATAATTGATTTCACAAACAATACTTCTTTTTTTGAAGCAAGGATAGAGGTTGTGCTTCCCAAAAGTGAAGACCAGAGAGAGCTTCACGCACTGCTTCGCCAAATGACAACTTTATTTAAAGAGTATGTGAAGATTAATAAAACAATTCCTGCTGAAGCTGTTGCGGCTTTTGAAAATATTGATGAGCTTGACCGAAAACTTTATTACGTCGCTGCAAATATTAATCAGTCAATTGAAGTAAAACAGAAAATACTTCAAAGCTTTTCACTGCAGGAACAATTCTTTGAAGTAATCAAAATACTGAACTCTGAAGTTGACATACTGAAGATTGAAAAAGAAATTGAAAATAAAGTTCAGGAAAATATTACCCGGACGCAGAAAAAATTTATCATTCAGGAACAAATCAGAATTCTGCAGGATGAACTTGGCGAGGAAGATGATATTTCACCTGAATTTAAAAAACTGAAAGCCAAAATAAAAAAAGCAAAAATGCCAAAACCTATTGAGGAAAGGGCTTTTGAAGAATTACAGAAATTAAAAAAAACTCCTCCGAGTTCTCCTGAATCTACGGTAATCCGAAACTATCTTGACTGGTTCACAGAGGTTCCATGGCATCAAAAAACAAAAGATAATCTTGATATTAAAAACGTAAAGAAAATTCTTGATGAAGATCATTTTGGGCTTGATAAACCGAAGGAAAGAATTGTTGAACATATTGCCGTTTTGAATTTGGTAAAATCTATGCGCGGGCAAATACTTTGTTTCGTTGGACCTCCGGGAGTCGGAAAAACATCTTTGGGTAAATCAATTGCACGTGCAATCGGCAGAAAATTTATAAGAATAAGTCTGGGCGGAATTCGTGATGAGGCTGAAATCCGCGGACACAGAAGAACTTATATTGGTTCAATGCCGGGAAAAATTATTCAGTCAATGAAAAAAGCAGGAACAGTTAATCCTATTATTTTACTTGATGAAATTGATAAAATGAGTATGGATTTTCGCGGCGATCCTTCTTCTGCAATGCTTGAAGTTCTTGACCCTGAACAAAATCACTCTTTCAACGATCATTATCTTGATGTTGATTATGACCTTTCGCAGGTAATGTTTATTACTACGGCAAATGTCAGATATAATATCCCGCTTCCGCTTCAGGACAGAATGGAAATTATTGAACTTCCGGGATATCTTGATTACGAAAAAGTTGAAATAGCTTTTCGTCATCTTCTTCCTAAGCAACTCGTAGCACACGGACTTGACAAATTCAAAATCAATATCGGCAGAAATATTATTCAAAAAATTATTTCTGAATACACGAGAGAAGCGGGTGTTCGAAATATGGAAAGAGAAATTTCCAATGTCTTTCGAAAAACTGCAAAAGAAATTGTATCTGATAAGAAAAAAAGAAAAATTGAATACGCAATTTCAGTTGAAAAAATAGAGAGGTTTCTTGGTGTCCCAAAATTCAAAACAGCCACTTCAGAAAAAATCACTCATGCCGGAAGTATTATCGGTTTGGCATGGACAAGTGTTGGCGGGGAAATATTGAGAGTTGATACTGCAATTATGCCCGGCACTGAAAAAATGAATATCACCGGACAAGTGGGAAATGTGATGAAAGAATCTGCACAGGCTGCGCTGAGTTACTTGCGTTCTAATTACAGAAAACTCGGATTGCAAAAGGATTTTTACAAAGGGAAAGAAATTCACATTCATCTTCCGGAAGGTGCAATTCCAAAGGACGGACCTTCAGCGGGAATCACTTTGACGATGTCTTTGCTCTCTGCTTTCTTGAATAAGAAACCTTTGAACAATGTTGCAATGACGGGCGAAATAACTCTGCGCGGAAATATTCTTGCAATCGGCGGACTGAATGAAAAACTGCTTGCAGCCAAACGCAGTGGAATTACGACAGTGTTAATTCCTGAAGAGAACATGAAGAATCTTTCTGAGATTAAAAATGAAATTAAGGACGGATTGAAAATTATTCCTATTGCAAACATTCTGGATGCTGTTCCGAATGTTTTTGGAAAAACAAAATCCAGCGGAAGAAAGTAAGATGTTAGAAATTAATCTTAATTTTGAAAATCTGAATGAAGAACAAATCTACGCTGATTTGCTTGTTAATCTTGGGACACTTTTTCCTGATTCCGATTTTGTTATTTCGGTTCTTTCAAATTTCACTGCAATGCTGAAACAATCTTTTGGAAAAATCAGTTGGGTTGGGTTTTACTTTGTAAATCAGGATTATTTACACTTGGGACCTTTTCAGGGAAAGATTGCATGCACACAAATAAAAATCGGCAGCGGTGTTTGCGGAACTTCTGCACAGGAAAAGAAAACTGTCATTGTTGAAAACGCAAATAAGTTTCCCGGACATATTGCCTGTGATTCAGATTCAAAAAGCGAAATCGTTGTACCAATTGTTCATGAAGGTTTACTTTTGGGAGTTTTGGATATTGACAGTTACCGCTACTCTGCCTTTGGTGAAACCGATAAAAAATATCTCGAAAAAATGATTGCTTTTTTAACACCAAAAATTAACAGAAGTCTTAAACTAAATTAATGAAGAAATAAAATGAGTTTTGTAGTAACAGCAAGAAAATGGAGACCGCAGAAATTTGAAGAAGTTGTTGGTCAGCAGCATATTTCTCAAACAATTAAAAATGCAATAGCCAATAACAGAATTGCACATGCATATTTGTTTGCCGGTCCTCGCGGAATTGGAAAAACAACGACGGCAAGAATATTTGCCAAAGCATTGAATTGTCTGAACCTGAAAGATGGCGAGCCGTGCAATGAATGTGCTCATTGCAGTCAGTTCAATTCCGGACAATCACTTGATATTATTGAAATTGACGGAGCTTCAAACAGAAGAATTGAAGAGATTCGAACTTTACGTGATTCAGTAAAGTATGCCCCAATGAGCGGGAAGTACAAAGTTTACATCATTGATGAAGTTCACATGCTAACAACTGAATCATTTAATGCTTTGCTGAAAACTCTGGAAGAGCCGCCCGCACATGTTGTATTCATATTTGCGACAACAGATGTACATAAAATGCCTTTGACAATTATTTCACGATGTCAGCGTTTTGATTTCCGAAGAATTGAGATTAATGACATAAAAAATCTTTTACGCAAAATTGCAGATGCAGAAGACATTAAAATTGATGATGATTCGCTGACAATAATTGCAAAAAAAGCTGATGGCGCTCTGCGCGATGCACAAAGTCTGTTTGATCAGGTTGCATCTTTCTGTAATAAAAATGTGACAAGCGAAGAAATCAACAAGATGTTCAATCTAATTGAAGAAGAAATTTACTTCAAAATCAGTGATGCAATTTTGGCCAAAAATTTTCAGGCAGCATTTGATGTCACGCAACAAATTTATGATAACGGATGGAACTTCATTGATTTTGCAAATGAATTAATTGAACATTTCCGTAATATTCTAACCGTTGTTGTGCGAAAGGATACAAAACTGATTTCTACAAATGAAACCTTTGCGAAAAAATATCTTACTTATTCCAATATATTCTCAGAAAGTGATATTCTTAGGATTCTCACATTTTTAAGCAAGTACCTGTATGAAATCAAAACTGTATCTAACCCAAAATTAAAAACTGAGATTACTATTAGCACTTTAATCGGCTTGGAAAGTTCGAAATCAATTTCTGATATTATCAGAGCCATCAATAGTGGAGAAGAGATTTCGGTAAAAAAAAAAGTAGTTAAAGAAAGCCCTCAGAATACATACCGTAAAGAAGAAGTTTCTGAAGAAAATATCAGTTATGCAGAAATTCCTGTTGCAATTGCAGAAGAGCCGAGTAACCACAAAAAAGATTCCTCTTCTCCGCTTTCTCTTGATTCGATAAAAAGCAACTGGAAAGAATTTTTGCGATTGATTGAAAGCGAAAAATTTACACTTGCTTCTCATCTTGCATTTGCAGAACCGATAAAGTTGACTGATAATAACATAACTTTAAAAATGACTCATGCTGATGATGTTGAAATTATCAAAAACAACAATAGTTACTTAAAATTCCTTTCAGAGAAGTCGGAGACTGCGTTCATGACCAGGCTGAATTTTGATTTTTCTGAAGAGATAGTAAAAAAGAAAAAAACCGAATCCATTTCTTCTGTAAAAAAAAAGAATACCAAAGCAAAAGAAGAAACCATTGATATTAATCTGAGCGAGGATGAATTAAAAATTGTTGAAGCTATAAAAAAAGAACTGGGTGGAATAGAAATTAATTAGAACAGAGCCATTCGAATTTATTTTATATAAAAAAAACGGACAAGAAATTTCGCCCTGTCCGTTTATTAAATAGAATTACAAAAATATTATTTACATCCCATCAATAATTTTGTTCAATATTTTGCTTGGGCGCATAACTTCTTCAGCTTTTTTATCATCGGGGAAATAATATCCTCCGATATCCACCGGTTTTCCTTGAACAGTAATTAACTCCTTTGCAATTTCTGATTCCTTTGCAGATAGTTCTTTAAAGATATTTTTAAACCGTGATTTTATTTCAGCATCTTTATTCTGTTGGGATAATGCTTCAGCCCAATACAAAGTCAAATAAAATGAGCTGCCACGATTATCTAATTCTCCAACTTTTCTGGATGGCATTTTACCATTTTCAAGATACTTACCAATTGCCTGATCGAGTGTTTCTGCCAATACTTTTGCTTTTTCATTTTTTGTTTTTTCGAAAACCATTTCAAAAGATGGAACAAGTGCACAATATTCACCGAGTGAATCCCAACGCAAATGATTTTCTTTTAGCAGTTGTTCAACATGTTTTGGAGCTGAACCTCCAGCACCGGTTTCAAATAATCCGCCGCCTTTTAATAATGGAACAATGGAAAGCATTCGTGCACTTGTACCTAATTCAAGAATCGGAAACAAGTCTGTTAAGAAATCTCGAATTATATTTCCGCCAACAGAAATCGTATCTAAACCTTTCCTCGTTCTTTCAATTGTATATTTCATTGCATCAACAGGGTTTAATATTTTAATCTCCAATCCTGCTGTATCATAATCTGTCAAATATTTTTTTACTTTTGAAATCATTTCTCTGTCATGAGCTCTGTTTTCATCAAGCCAGAAAATTGCTGGTGTTGACGAAACTTTAGCTCTTGTGTAGGCAAGTTTAACCCAGTCTTTAATTGCTTCATCTTTTGCCTGGCACATTCTGAAAATATCACCCACTTCAACCTGTTGTTCCAATAATATTTTTCCTTTTGAATCCACTATGCGGACAAAACCATCTCCCTTTACCTCAAATGTTTTATCATGTGAACCATATTCCTCAGCTTTCTTTGCCATCAAGCCGACATTAGAAACCGCCCCCATAGTAGCCGGGTTAAACTGCCCGTTTAATTTTATGTCCTCAATCATTGCTTGATACATTGTTGCATAGCTTCGGTCTGGAATCATGGCAATACAATCTTTCAACTGATCTTTTTTATCCCACATTTTTCCGCCATCACGAATTACTACAGGCATTGATGCATCAACAATCACATCATTCGGAACATGAAGATTTGTTTTACCAGTTCTTGAATCAATCATTGCCAACTCAGGTTGATATTCATAAACTTTATTAATATCGGTTTCAATTTCTTTTCTTTTTCCCTCAGGCAGCTTTTTCAATTTTTCAAGAACATCAAGCAAACCATTGTTAAAATTGGCTCCAATTGATTTCAATGTTTCAACATGTTTTTCGAGTGCATCTTTATAATAAACCGAAACTGCATGACCAAACATAATTGGGTCAGAAATTTTCATCATCGTGGCTTTAAGATGAAGGGAAAGAAGCACATCATCTTTCTTTGCTTCTTCGATTTGTTCAGCATAAAACTTTCTCAGCTCTTTTACATTCATAACAGCAGCATCAATGACTTCGCCATTGAGAAGTTTTAATTTTTCTTTCAGTACAGACACGTTTCCATTTTCATCAACAAATTCAATATTGATAACATCATCCTTATCCAAAGTCATTGATTTTTCAGTTTCATAAAAATCTTTTTTATCCATGTGAGCAACACGAGTTTTTGAGCCTTCCTTTGTCCAAGGTTTCATCATTTTGTGCGGATGTTTTTGAGCAAATTTTTTAACAGAAGCAGCAGCACGCCTATCCGCATTTCCTTCTCTCAAAACCGGATTGACAGCAGAACCAAGAACTTTTGCAAATCTTTCTTTTAATTTTTTTTCGTCATCATTTTTCGGTTCTTCAGGATAATCAGGAATTTTGAATCCTTTAGCCTGTAATTCTTTTATCGCTGTTTTTAGTTGCGGTATTGAAGCGCTAACATTCGGAAGTTTTATAATATTAGCTTCCGGATTTTGAGTTAACTCACCAAGTTCAGCAAGGTAATTAGAAACTTTTTGCTCTTCTGTAAGATTTTCAGGAAAATTAGCAATTATTCTACCTGCAAGAGAAATATCTTTTGTCACTAATTCAATTCCGGTGTTTTTCGTAAAAGACTTAAGAATCGGTAAAAGACAATAACTTGCAAGCATCGGTGCTTCATCAATCTTTGTCCAAATAATTTTAGAATTCATTTCGGTTTACCTATTAATTAGAAAAATATTTTAATGTTATTCAAAAATACTTAAATACTGATAATAATTAAACACAATATTAATAATAACACAAAATATTTTGGTTAGAATAGATTTACAACCCAAATGGTTTTGAAATACGTAATTATTTTTTTTAACTTGAATAGGAAGTGATTGAAGGATGGGTGATAAAATTGATTTCAAAATATAAAATACAGTTACACAATTAACAATCTCTACCAATAAGTTACAAAAAAAAGCCCAATCGAAAAACGAAAGGGCTTTTTAATTTTAACCTGGCGGCTACCTACTCTCCCACACACCTACGCATGCAGTACCATCGGCGTGTACGGGCTTAACTACTCTGTTCGGAATGGGAAGAGGTGTTTCCCCGTAGCAATAACCACCAGAAATTTTCAAAATAGTGAAAAAATGAGAGTTTATGTTTATGACGTTTTATAATAAAATAATGATTAAGTCTCACGACTTATTAGTACTACTCGACTAAATATATTGCTATACTTACATCTGTAGCCTATCAACCTTGTAGTCTACAAGGAGTCTTTAGTGCCTTACGGCAGGGATACCTAATCTTGAAGTTGGCTTCGCACTTAGATGCTTTCAGCGCTTATCCAATCCGAACATAGCTACCCAGCAATGCCACTGGCGTGACAACTGGTACACTAGAGGTTCGTTCGCTCCGGTCCTCTCGTACTAAGAGCGACTCTTCGCAAGTATCCTCCGCCCGCATAGGATAGGGACCGAACTGTCTCACGACGTTCTGAACCCAGCTCACGTACCGCTTTAATTGGCGAACAGCCAAACCCTTGGGACCTTCTTCAGCCCCAGGATGCGATGAGCCGACATCGAGGTGCCAAACCTTACCGTCGATATGAACTCTTGGGTAAGATCAGCCTGTTATCCCCGGCGTACCTTTTATCCTTTGAGCGACGGCACTTCCATTCGCTACCGCCGGATCACTAAGTCCTACTTTCGTATCTGTTCGACCTGTATGTCTCACAGTCAAGCTCCCTTTTGTCTTTACACTCGCCGCATGATTACCGACCATGCTGAGGGAACCATTGAGAGCCTCCGTTACATTTTGGGAGGCGACCGCCCCAGTCAAACTACCCGCCTAGCAATGTCCCTTTCGCTGATAAAGCGAAGAGGTTAGAATTCAACTAAATCAAGGGTGGTATTTCACCGTTGACTCCACCGAAACTAGCGCTCCGGCTTCAAAGTCTCCCACCTATCCTACACATGACTTAACCGAACCCAATACTAGGGTGCAGTAAAGGTGCACGGGGTCTTTCCGTCCATATGCGGGTAACCGGCGTCTTCACCGGTACCACAATTTCACCGAGCTCGTGGCCGAGACAGTGCCCAAATCGTTACACCATTCGTGCAGGTCGGAACTTACCCGACAAGGAATTTCGCTACCTTAGGACCGTTATAGTTACGGCCGCCGTTTACTGGGGCTTCGATTCAAAGCTTCGCTTGCGCTGACCTCTCCTCTTAACCTTCCAGCACCGGGCAGGTGTCAGTCCCTATACATCGTCTTGATTGACTTCGCAGAGACATGTGTTTTTGTTAAACAGTCGCTTGGGCCCTTTCACTGCGACCTTGTTCAGCTTTATCCGCGGGGATATCACTTACTTAAGGTGCTCCTTTTCCCGAAGTTACGGAGCTAATTTGCCGAGTTCCTTAGCCACGGATCACTCGAGCGCCTGAGTATATTCAACCCATCTACCTGTGTCGGTTTGCGGTACGGACTGATATAACTCTCCCATACGAAGCTTTTCTCGGCAGTATGATTAGGATCAGTTTGTGTCCAAAGGACTCCCGTTCATGTCTCAACCTTAAAGAAGAGCGGATTTGCCTACTCTTCAAGTCTACACATTTAGACCACCTAATCCAACAGGTGGCTGATCTTTCACTTCTGCGTCCCTCCTTATGGTCAAACAAATTATACCAGGTTCAGGAATTTTAACCTGATTACCATCGCCTACGCCTTTCGGCCTCAGCTTAGGATCCGACTCACCCTGAGACGATTAACGTTGCTCAGGAAACCTTAGATTTTCGGCGTTTCAATTTTGCATTGAAATTATCGTTACTAATGCCAACATTTGCTCTTCTATGCGCTCCAACATGGCTCACGCCACACCTTCAATGCACATAGAATGTTCCTCTACCACTTACCTTGCGGTAAATCCAAAACTTCGGCAAGTAGTTTAAGTCCCGAGTATTGTCGACGCTAAGTCGCTTGACTAGTGAGCTATTACGCACTCTTTAAATGAATGGCTGCTTCTAAGCCAACATCCTAGTTGTCTGGGCAACTTAACATCCTTTCTCTGTTAACTACTATTTCGGGGCCTTAGTTGTTGATCTGGGTTGTTTCCCTTTTGGCAATGAAGCTTATCCCCCACTGCCTGACTCCCGGAGAACATATGTACGGAATTCGGAGTTTGTCTGGGTTTGGTACCCTTGTGAGAGCCCTAGCCCAATCAGTGCTCTACCACCGTCATATTATAGTCCGAGGCTAGCCCTAAAGCTATTTCGAGGAATACGAGCTATCTCCGAGTTTGATTGGTCTTTCGCTCCTACCCTTACCTCATCCAAGTGGTTTTCAACCCACACTAGTTCGGACCTCCATGAGGTTTTACCCTCACTTCATCCTGGACAAGGGTAGATCACACGGTTTCGCGTCTGCCGCACATTACTTAACGCCCATTTCAGACTCGCTTTCGCTTCGGCTTCATCTCTAAAAGAATTAACCTTGCAATGCACGAACAACTCGTTGGCTCATTATCCAGAAGGCACGCTGTCATCCGTCCGAAGACAGACTCCAACTGCTTGTAAGCATACGGTTTCAGGTACTATTTCACTCTCCTATTAGGAGTTCTTTTCACCTTTCCCTCACGGTACTTATACACTATCGGTCATAAATGAGTATTTAGCCTTATGACATGGTTGTCACAGATTCCCACAGACTTCCACTTATTCCGTGGTACTTGGGAGAATTAAAGAGTGTCATATTAATTTCTTCTACAGGGCTATCACCTTCTATGGCTGAACTTTCCAAAACATTCGAATATTAATATGATTTTTTACACTCCGACTTAGTTGCAATTCAGTCAATAATTTCCCACAACACCACCAATACAACGGTTGCACCCTTGTAAATATTGGATGGTTTAGGCTGTTTCCCTTTCGCTCGCCACTACTCAGGAAATCATTATTATTTTCTATTCCTTCAGATACTTAGATGTTTCAGTTCTCTGAGTTGTCTTTAACCAGCCTATTTATTCAGCTGGTAATGTTTCGACATTACTCGAAACGGGTTGTCCCATTCGGAAGTCCACGGATCTTAGGTTATTTCCACCTACCCGTGGCGTATCGCCGGTAATCGCGTCCTTCATCGACTATTTATGCCAAGGCATCCACCGTATGCCCTTAGTAACTTAATCAAAAATTTATTATAAAAAATCTATAAACATAAAGTATGAAAATTTTATTCTTCATAACTCTCTCATTTTTTCAAAGAACAGTTCCGATAAACGGAATAAGAATGTGGAGCTAAACGGGATCGAACCGTTAACCTCCGCCTTGCAAGGGCGGCGCTCTCCCAATTGAGCTATAGCCCCTAAATAAATAGGGGTGGTTACTATAACGCAACACCCTAAAGTGGGCCTGAGTAGAATTGAACTACTGACCTCACGCTTATCAGGCGTGCGCTCTAACCATCTGAGCTACAGGCCCAGTCACATAATAAGAAAGAACAGATAAAAATAAAAAAGCGGATGAAAAGAACCTTTAGAAAATCATTACTCTTTAGAAAGGAGGTGATCCAGCCGCACCTTCCGGTACGGCTACCTTGTTACGACTTAGCCCCAGTCACCGGTTTTACCTTAGGCGGCTCTCTCCTTGCGGTTGAGTCACCGATTTCGGGTACCCCCGGCTTCCATGGCTTGACGGGCGGTGTGTACAAGGCCCGGGAACGTATTCACCGCGGCATGCTGATCCGCGATTACTAGCAATTCCAGCTTCATGAAGTCGGGTTTCAGACTTCAATCCGAACTGAGGATGCTTTTAAGGGATTGGCTCCATCTTGCGATATTGCGACCCATTGTAGCACCCATTGTAGCACGTGTGTAGCCCTAGGCGTAAGGGCCATGCTGACTTGACGTCATCCCCACCTTCCTCACTACTTGCGTAGGCAGTCCTATTAAAGTGCCCAGCATAACCTGATGGCAATTAATAGTAAGGGTTGCGCTCGTTGCGGGACTTAACCCAACACCTCACGGCACGAGCTGACGACAGCCATGCAGCACCTGTACAAATGCCATTGCTGGAGGGTTACTTTCATAACCTGTCATTTGCTTTTCAAGCCTAGGTAAGGTTCTTCGCGTTGCATCGAATTAAACCACATGCTCCACTGCTTGTGCGGGCCCCCGTCAATTCCTTTGAGTTTCAACCTTGCGATCGTACTCCCCAGGTGGAATACTTAATGCGTTAGCT
>Ga0210044_10008205_pt1 | contig 13087 bp, 13 predicted proteins | sample CryGey13umfilter_2_FD_183959 | JGI IMG/M metagenome (GOLD analysis project Ga0210044, IMG submission 183959) | Groundwater microbial communities from aquifer in Utah, USA - Crystal Geyser 4/9/14 3 um filter (SPAdes) (version 2) | ecosystem: Environmental > Aquatic > Deep subsurface >... | reverse complement strand
AGCATCCGGCTTATTTCCTCTCGCTCTAAATCATTTAATCGTTTATAATTTATCATAGAAATCTAACTTATCATTTCTAGCGCTTCGCGCCAAATATGTTGCGTTAGATTCTAGTCTAGAAGTAATAAAAAATCAATATAATCTTTAACAGCCAACTCTGGTTTTAGCATTTTCTGACGCAGACTAATCAAGTCTGTCTTTTTTATCATTACCAATTTATCTAATAGATCTTGCTTATTACCTGGTTCAAAAAGCCAGCCATTATTACCCTCTGTAATCATCTCGCTAATACCACCAATATCTGAAGCTAGCACTAAACAATTATTATGATGAGCTTCACTGATGACGGTCGGACTATTCTCATAACACAATGTTGGCATCACTAAAACATCTGTAGAAGATAAATATTTACCAATCTCTGTGTTATCTACTTGGCCATGAAATTGTACATTACCTTTGCCAATAGCTACTAAATCTTTTTTTATAGATCCTGTTCCAATTACATTAAGCTGCCAATTAAATTCACTTTCACTTAGTGACTCGATTAAAAAACGAATACCTTTATGCTCTTCTAGTTGTCCAACGTAAAGAAGATTGAGCTTTTCCTCCTGGATATTTTTGTAATCATAGACTTTAGCCAATGACAAGGGATTTCTTCTGACAATATATACTGTCTTAGTAAATAATTTCTTACTTTGGTAAAAATCATAAAGCCACCTTGATGGACTAATTAGTAAGTCTGGCTTTCTTAAAATCAAACGATTGAGTTGCCAGTAAGACCAACGAAAAAAGCGATAAAAAATATTTTTTTTCTGCTGATAAATGATTGTTCCGCTAGGATCATAGTACTGCACATCGTGGATTGTCTGCCAATACTTAGCCTGATGATCATGATAAGCCTTGGTTGAAAGATAGCCCAAACCCTTTAGATTGTGGGCCCAAATCAGGTCTGGTTGTAGTTTTTTGAGAAGTTTCTTGATTCGGTAATAATTAACTAGGTTAACCTGATCTATAAAGTGCCAAAATAAGCGTAAAATTGGTCCAAATTGGCTTAATTTACTGAAACTGCATAGATTGCCTGCAGCTAAGCGATAAACGTCAATTTTATCGATTTTTTCATGATAAATCCCTGTACCAAAATTATTACTCTGAGTGGTAATAATAGTTACTTGGTGATCTCTGGCAACCAAATCTCGAGCCAACATTTTCATTGCTATCTCTGCACCACCGCGATTATCAGGATCATATAAACTATTAATTAAACAAATCTTCATACAATTTTTCTAATTGATCACCAATGCTCTGCCAATCATATTTTTGTTTTACCTTTTGATAGCCAGCCCGAGAAAATCTAGCAGCAATATCGGGATTAGCCAAAAGATAATCCAGTTTAGTTCGTAATGACTCAATATTGTTGGGACTGGCTAATAAACCATTGATATCATCATCAACAACTGTTCTGACTCCTGGCAAATTGGAAGTGATCACTGTGGTCTGACAAGCCATTGACTCGACCAAAACAATACCAAAAGCTTCACCCATCGTTGTTGAGGGTAAAACTGTGACATAGGCTCGACTATAATATTTCACCAAATCCTGATCTGAACAATTATGAACGAAAAATACTTGATCATCCAGCCTTAAAATATGTACTAGTTCTTGATAGTATTCAACCAAATTTCCATTACCAATAATATTTAATTTCCAATCTTTATACTGAATGCTGGCTAAAGCTTTTAATAATACTTCAACACCTTTGAAATAATGCGCGTCATCGAGTGCACCAACAAATAATATTTCTTTGCGGCGCGCATTAATCTTTTTGTCTAAATCATTTTGCGGCTGATAATATTTGGTATCGACACCATTTGGTATAGCAACTATCTTATCTTGATAATGTTTAAACCACCAAGCAGCCTGACAATTAAAAGCATAGTCACGTGAATGCACTACAATTTTATCAGCTACTTTGATCAACTGTGGTAAGAAGAGAAAACGATACACCCGAAATATCAAATCTTTCAAACCACTAGCATAATTATCCATGTGATAATGGATGATCAACTTCTTTCGCCAAATTATCTTTGCTAAAAAAATGAATAAACCCGTGCCATAGAATGGAAAATGAACATGAACTAAATCATATTTTCTTAATATCAAAAACAATTGAGGTAAAATTGCGGCATTACCAATTTCCAAAAGTGGTAGTAATCTGACAATCTTAACACCTTTTTTTTCTTCGTGCTTACTGAGAGTATTGAGATACTTATATTTTGGTGTCAAAACAGTGACATCATAGCCACGCTTCACTAGTTGCAGACTGTCTTCCATAGCCACCTTGCCCATACCACCACGATATGGCGGATAAGTGCAGACCAGATGAGCAATTTTGTAATGTTTATTTACCATAAAACTATTAAACGTAAAATTTTTAGATAAAAATTTAAGATTGGATTGGCAATATAAATCAACAATGGATTATTGATTGCTTGAAACAATATTTCACCCGTAAACATCTTGAGCATTTTACGGTCCGACAATTTTCGATTGTGCTGCAATAACTTTCTTGCGTGGTTTATTTTGACCCAGTTCTCAGGATAACTAAAATAAAAATATGAAGATACTTTTTGTCCCAGATACTTATGTTGCCAAGCATAATACAATTGACCAAACTCCATCAGAAACCAGGCCGGAAAGAGCAGGATCAAGGTCAACCAATGATAATTGCGATACAAACAGAGCAATCTATTGCGTTCAAAATAATAAACTTGTTTCATACTACGGTCAAACTCATACTTATGATAAATCATGCTAGCTGGCTGATAAACACAGCGATAACCAGTCAACCAAATCCGCCAACCCAAATCAAGATCTTCTAGATACATAAACATCTGATCATCAAATAGTCCAATCTTCTTGAGCATCGACACTCTTAATAAAACAGCAGCCCCAGAAGGATAATTGATTTCCTTGATTTGATCATATTGTCCAGTATCAATTTCCCCACTGGCCTGACCATAGCCAAACCCCAAGAAATGAATTTTATTACCCACTGTATTGAGCTTTTCTTTGGCTGGCCACAGTCTCAATTTACTTTGCACCGCACCAATAGTTTGATCTGACTCAGCTAGAGTGATCAATGGTTGCAACCAATCAGCAGTAACAACAGTATCCTGGTTCAACAAAAAAACATAATCATAATTATGTTCTAGTGCCCATTGCATACCAATATTATTTCCTCCCGCAAAGCCAAAGTTTTCCTTCTGTGGTAAAATCTTGACCTCTGGATAGTTTTGCTCAACAAATTGAACAGTATCATCTGCAGAATTATTATCAATCAAGATTGTATCAAAAAAGGCAGCATCGTATTGAGTTGTCTTTAGTGATTCTAGACAATCTTGTAAATACTTCTGCCCATTGAAATTAGCTATGATGATCGCTACTCTGGCTTGACTCATGATTGTTTTTAGTTTCATTAATAGCAAAATGTCTGACAACTTTTGTAATCTGCGAATCCAATTTGTTTAAATATAAATAAATCTTGAAGATCAAATAAAATATCACCACTATCGAAATATAAATTATCAAATCTACACCACGACCAATCCCTAAGGCAGCGGCTAGATAGCTTGTAATCTCTGGAATCCAAAAAATCACCAAAGCAATAAGCCAAAATAAAAGCCACGCCACGAAAGTAAACCGTGACAATTTATTATGACGAAATTTTGTAATGAGATTATAGAGTATTGTTAGTATCACTATACTAGCTATGATCTGTATCCACATCACTATTTCTTAATTATTAAATCGCGTAGAATCTTAAAACCACCCATAATCCCCTGTCCAAAGTCTGTATAAATGATCTCCACAGGAATCTCTTGATATCTTAAATCATATTTACTGACATGTTGCAATATTTCTGTAGCATGGGCCATACCATCTTGTTTGATTTCAATTGTTGCAGCCGCCTTTCTGTTTAGCGCTCTAAAGCCATTGTGCACATCTGTCAGATTCATACCAGTAAACAGAAAATTGATCACTTTTGCCGGCGGCTGGATAATATATCTCTTGAGCCAAGGTAAATTTGATTTCATGCCCATGTGTCTTGAACCCATCGTGATGTCAACCTCTCCTGAGAATATTGGCAAAATCATGGACTCAATATCCTTAGCTTGCATTTGTCCATCAGCATCAAAATGAACAATCACTTCCGCTCCTTGTTGAAGAGCGAATTCATTACCCGTTTGTAAAGCTGCGCCCATTCCACGATTGATCAGATGACTAAGCAAATAGACATTAGCAAATTTTTTGACTTCTTGAGCCGTTTCATCTACTGAACCATCATTCACTACGACTACTTGATAATCATACTGAGCTAAATTTGCTAAAACAGCAGCAATATTTTGTGCTTCGTTCCAAGCAGGGATGACAATATAGATTTTACTATTAACTGACATTCTTATCTTGATAAAATTTTATTAGCGCGAGCAAAATCAATAGTTTTTATCAATCCTTGTTTTAGTGAAGTGACTGGAAACCAACCCAAATCCTGTTTTACTTTTTTAATGTCTGGTTTGCAAAGAGGAGTCATAAATAATAAAGGATCAGCATATTTGATCTGTGACTGTGAACCTGTCATTTGAATCACCATCTTAGCAACATCTTCTAAAGTATAGACAACATCACTACCAAGATTATAAATATCATTCTTCTCCCCTTCCATCACTTTGATCATGCCATCTACAATATCACTGACATAGGCTAGAGTCGTAGTAAAACTTTGATCCCCATAAATGATCAGGTCTTTATTATCTAAGGCATGAATGATAAAATCAGGTATCATCTGACCATCATTCAAGAGCATTCTTGGTCCATAAGTTCTAAAAACACGAGCAATCCGAATTGGCAATTCAAAATGATCACGATAAGTAGTGGCCATGGTTTCGGCAAATCGTTTACCCTCATCATAGCAAGCTCTTTGGTCAGTAAAATTGACATCACCTCGCTCACTCTCAGTATAAAACTTAGCCTCATCACGCCGTGGACCATAAACTACAGATGAAGAGAGTTGCACAAACTTAGCCTGATACTGTTTGGTCATTTCCAAAACATTTTTCATAATCAAAGAGTTGGCATCTAAAATTTCAATCGCCAAATCCTCAAAACGATTAACTGATGTCGGACAAGCTAAATTATATATTTCTTGAATTCCCTGAAACTCCACTTTAAACTTCTGCAAATCTGGTTGACTAGTCAAATCAATTGGTTCTTTGATGTCGTGTTTGATAAATTTAAAATTCGGATTCTGCATCAAATTACGAATATTATCCACTGCGCTAGTAATAAAATTATCTATACAAATAACCTTATTTTCTTTTACCAACTCGTCACAAAGATGAGAGCCCAAAAAGCCCGCTCCCCCAATGACTAAGATATTTTTCTTATCAAAGATTACTTGCTTCATAAATTTATTTTTTTATATTTTTTTATTATATCCTTAGAACGATAGATTGTTAATAAGATCCACACCCTAAATAGCTAAGTACCGACTACCCTAGATCTTAAATACTATATATTTTGCTGTAAAAAAATTCCAGATATAACCTAAGATAACACCAATAATTTTACCTATTAAATCATAAATATGCAATATTTCCACAGACGTATAAAGTACTGTTTGAGCAATAACAAAACTACCAACCAGCATAATACCGACAAATTTGGCAAATTGCTGCCAATCATGTGCCGCGTTTTGCTGAAATGTCCAATATTTATTCAATAAATAGCTATTAATCACCGCTATGCAGAAGCCAATAACATTGGCCTGCAGATAATGCTCGTGAAAATAGTCAGTTAATCTTGTTAAGCTGATAAAGATAGCAAAATCAATCAACATGCTGATCAGACCAACAGTGGCAAAGCGAAAAGCTTCCCAAAAGATTTTTCGAAAATTCTGGATAACAAAATTATCTAAGACTCTCAACAGCAATGCCTGCAGTGTTGTCCGCATCATAAGCAAAAAATTGTTTAATTAAATTTCCATTAAAATCAAAATATCTGATGTGAGGTCCGCCACCTTGTCCGGGCGCTGTAATCAAATATTGCTCAGTCACAGTCAGATCAACACCCCCAGTAAAATGAACACCATAAGCATAAAAACTTTTGATCAATTTACCTTGATGATCCAAGATCTGAACTATTGGCTGACTCTTGCGTCCAGCTGCCAAAAAAATATTCTGATCATTGATTGCTAGTTGAGTCATCTGCTGATCAACCATCACTGTCTTTTCTAAATTACCGAGTTGATTATAAGATAGTATTTTATTATCAGCTAAGATATTGATCTCCTGATAACCATCATCATCCAAATCCCCGGCAACAATATCACTAACCAATAAAGTGTTAAAGGAATTCAACCACTGCCCATCTACAGAGTATAAATCTATTTGGGCTGTAGTTTGATAATTATGAATAATTAATAGACGATTTTGATAGCTGGCCAAACTTAAATCATTGCTTTTACTGGTGATAGTAAATTGATTTAAAACTTGACCTGTCAGATCATAATTACTAACTTGATAATCATCACCAATTTTTCTTAAAATACTAATCACTGGTTGCTGATTAATACTTATCAATTCAGATGAGATTATTTTATCAGCGGCTAAGACAAGATCGCTTTGATAGCTTCCCTGCCAATCATAAACATGAACATTTAAATTTTCAGCTGTTAAACTAAAAGTAAATAGAAAACCTTGATAACTAATATACTGATTAATATTGGTAAAAATTTTCTCTAAATTTAGTACGCCACCACCCATCATTCCTTCATGACCTGGGTTCACATTATCAATATTGTCACCTTGTTCGATAATCAAAGAATATAAATCTGCATTTGATATAGTTGGATAATAAGATTTGATTAAAGCAGCAGCCCCACTGACTGTGGCTGTGGCCAGTGATGTACCCGACCAAAAACTCTCATACTTAGTACGATACTCACTCAAAGTTGGCTGATAATAGCTCAAACCAATATATTCTTCACCAGGCGCATTGATATCAATGCAATGCTCACCAAAATTTGAATATAAAGATTTTTTATATAAATGATCAACTGAGCCAACACCCAAAATATAGTTTTGTTGACCATCATAGCAAACTGGATATCTAGGATTAATGGTCAAGTCAATTCCAGCATCTTCATTTAAAGTTTGCACATCTTCATTGCCAACTGCAGCAACAATCACTACACCCTGTTGATAGGCCCGTTCAATCGCTTGATTCAATGCACTATCAGTAGCCATACCAACCAAAGATAAATTAATAATAGCGGCCCCATTGTCTACTGCATAATCAATCGCTTTACTAACTATGTTCAAATTGCCAGAACCAGAACCATCAAGAGCTATCAAGGGCATTATACTTACCTGCCAATTCAAACCAGTAATTCCCATATCATTATTGCCTCGTGCTCCGATGATACCGGCGACAAAAGTACCGTGGATTAAACCAAGGCGAGAAAAGTCATCACTAATTTTAGGTACTGGATTAGCTTCATTGTGCACAAAATCCCAACCATGCAGATCGTCAATATAGCCATTATGATCATTATCAATATTGTCACCAGCTATTTCACCACTATTCAGCCAAATATTCTCGTATAAATCCTGATGATCTATATCTACTCCAGTATCAATCACAGCAACTACTGTATCCTTGGAACCAGTAGTATATTGCCAAGCAGAATCTGCTTTAATAATATCTAAATAGACTTGCTCTCTAGCAAATGTATCATTTGTACTAATAGCTAGTACCTGATTCCCGAATATTGTTGCTATAACAAAAAAAGCTACAAAAATAGATGTTTTCATGTGCTTATTATAACAAAAAATTGATTTATTTACTACTTCACGTCATTCTCAGGCATGGCTCAAATAATTTCTCACACTTTTTTGTGATCAATTGTCAGAAATTGCCACGTCCCGTTTCACGGGACTCGCAATGACAAAGGGGTGTAAGCACGTCAGTCATTGCGAACCGAGTCTAACGAGGTGTGGCAATCTCTGACACTCTTTAGTCATTGAGCGCTAAACACAAATCAGTCCATTTTGGATTAAAATTATTTATTAAGTTAATTTTTGTTTGTCGAGATCCAGCTTTGAGTTGTTTTTCTCGATCTATCGCCTCGACAATGTCCTCAAATTCCTCATAGTAAACCAATTTATTGACATTATAGCGATGACAAAATGTACATGAAGACCCTGAATTATCTTTATGCTCATTAATTCTTCTAATCAGATTATTAGTTACTCCCACATACAAAACCATATTTCTCTGATTAGTCATAATGTATACATATCCTGTTCTCATATTCATCACAATTAAAAAAGTCGCATTTACTGCGACCTTTCATATTAATCTCCACCTAAATACCTGCCCGCAATGCTTCGCGCAGCGATGCAGGCGGGCCCTAAATAGCTAAGTTGCTAAACACCTAAATAACTGGCTCCCCATCGGGATAAATTTCCAAAACAGGAATCGTAATTATCCTATCCCAACGATAATGATTACGGTTAAAAGATACACTATCAATAATCCACCGTTTTTGACCATCTTCAATTAAATATACTTTATTGTCATTTGGATACTTAACTAAAACATTATTAAGTTTGGTTGTACTATCAATAATCGCTGACAAATCTGGATAATCCACAACATCCTCGGGCATTACTGGGTAAGCCCATTCATCAACAAAGCCTAAAGTTTCAAACACTTCCTTATTCATAATCAATCTTTTACCACCATCTTCAATAAAATAGTATGTTGCGGCGCCGACCCGAACCAAACTGCCATCACGATATTTTTGTTCGGCGCCGAGCGGCACGCGATATAAAAGTGAGGAAGTCTGTAAATTACCTACTTTCAAACTCCAGGAATGCAAAACTGATAAAGCAGAAACCTGATGTTTAATATTATCGCTAATATAGTAAACTTGATTTGTACCATATTCTTTATAGGCTTTATTATTTTCTATTTCCTCGGGTACCCAACCATTAGTGGAAGCTAATAAACGATAATCCCCCATTTTGGTAATTGCTGCTCTGATCAAACCTGCTTGACCATCGACAATCGTTGGCACAGCCTCCCATTTATTTAATTCCGCATTGTAATAAGCCAATTTTAAACTTTGCTCAGCAAAATTATTCATTCTTGTCTTGGCATAACTGATCTCAATGGTGGCAGGCAAATTCAAGGCCTTGATATTATTGTTACTAATAGTCTCGACTGCACTGATCGTGATTGGTTTCTGATATAAAGAAAATTGACCAGTGCTAATCGATGGCGATACTGGCGTCTCATTTTTTGCTTCTCGAATATTAAGAATAGCATGAGCAGGCATAGCATTTTCAGGAATGCCAATCGTCGCTTGATAATTATAATCAAATCTCTTGATTGTCCGACCAGATGTCTCATTGGTTAATTCCAAGATACCATCCTGCGTTTCAAGATCGAATTTGGCATCAGCCAAAATATTGAGCTGACAGGCTAAAGTTTGAAACTGATGAGTCTCACTGACATTTCTTGCTTCTGCCACATCATAAGTAGCAAGACGATACTGATATAGTTTGCCGCATTGCAAATTCTGCAAAGTATAGTTTTGCACACCTTGACGCCAATATAATAAAGCTGTTTGCTGATCAAAACTATCAAGACCATATTCAATCAGACTACGACCAAGATAAGCAGTTTGCCAGTTGATCTTGACACTACTCTTGGTTAACCCACTTACTTCACCAACTGCTGGGTTTTGTTCACCATTGACATAGCCATAAGCAGCCAAGGGCTCAATATTATAGCCGACGCCAGTTTTGGCTTGGTCATATTGGTCCAATCCACTTCCTTGCACATAGCTTGTATCAGTCGAGTTAAGACGATAAAAATAAGCACTCGCTGTCAAAGGCTGTGCCAAAAAAATAAGAATAAAAAGTATTAATAACTGTTTCATAGCTCTATAAAAATAGCAATTTTTGAGCTAACTGTCAATTATCCAAATTACAAATCCTTATATGTATTTTCATTTCTCAGTTTAATGCTATCAACTATAATTTGCTTATTTTCTTGATGAAAAATAATTCTAAAACGACCACATCTTAATCTTAAAAAATCTGTATTTTTGATTTTGATAATATTAAGTGTTGCGACATCATTCTTTAGCAGCTTCCCCACTATTTCTAATAGTCTAACTCGATCCAGAGCACTCACCTTCTGTAAAAGCTTTTTGATCTTGTCCATCAATTTAGGCTAAATCTTTTAGTACTTTTACCAAGTCTTGGGCTTTGATGCCCTTACCTTGATTATCACGAATAGCATCAAAAACAGTATACTCATCATTTTTTGTAACCAGTTGATCTAGATCTAGTGGCTCAATTTCCAATTTAGAGCCATTAACACGAGCAATAAATTTATCAGTGTTAAAAGAATTACGCCAACTAGCAGGTAGTGTAATTTGTCCTTTGGTTGTTGCTTTTAAAATAGTAGCCATAGAAATTAAATTTATCAATAATGTAAGATATTCCTACATTCCTACGATACTTGATTTAAAAGTTAATGTCAATATTTTATCCACAACTCATTTATTTTTATTCTCTAAACATCATTTGGATGGATGCAAAACCCCTCTAATCAAAAGATTAGAGGGGTTTCTATTTTCAACAATTAAGTAGTTGAACTATCTTGTAGATCCAGAATAAGCAATTGCCCTGACTGCATCCCAAGCAGAAGCTGTCTGAGGTGAATAACCAAAGACATAACGGAAAGTTGTAATCGCTACCTTTTCAGAATTAAGGTTACGATTGGCTGGTCTTAGACCATAAGCCATGACAGTAACAGCGGCATTATCATTTGGTTGATTCATATCTGCATCACGCAAATAGATCGTTTTAAATGACAATTTTGCTCTGTCTTCTTTGGCTGTTGACCTTTCATTAGGCCAACGACCATTAGCGATTTTCACAACATCATTCCATTCTTCAATAGTGGATGGCAATTTGTCAAAAGCTTCTTTATAGCTATTGACTACGCCAGCACGTTCACCAGCTCCAAGTATATCTGTAGACTTGGTGCCATAGGTAACGAAATTGTTAATGACATTGCGCATTTCAGCAGTCAAACCTTCTACGCCAGCAACAACTTTGGAAACGATATCTTCACTATACTGAGCTTCTAAAGCAGTGTCTCTTGTAGCGCCCATCTTAGCCATAACTTGTGTCACATCACCTGAAGCTATAGTAGTAGCGTCGTCAGTCATTTGACCCAAAGTCACTTGACCATTAGCATCAACAGCTGGTTCGCCAGGTGTTTGAGAAACTTCAGCTGGTGTTGTATCTGCAGGTGTTGTATCTGCAGGTGTTGTGTCTGCAGGTGTTGTTTCATCTGGCACTGTTTCGTCAGGTGTTGTTTCATCTGGCACAACAGGTGGATTGCTAGGTGGCGTACCTCCGCCACCGCCGCCTCCGCCGCCACCGCCACCAGTTGGTGTACAAGCAGTTGCTACAGGTGTAAAGATGACAGTTAAATCACCAGTGCCAGTTAATGTCAAAGCAGATCGATCTGATTCGCAAGCAAAACTAATATCTGAATCACTAATATAGCTATACTGATACTTATCAGCTGAGTAAATTGAAATCAAGCTATCATCAGAAATCTCTACGGTAAAGGTAGTTGAATCAGCTGCAATAGAATCAACATTACCCGATGCTGTAAAGGTATTTGCTCCGACTGTTATCTGAAAACCAGTTGATGTTGTCACGGCATTTTCACCAGCGGCATACACTGGCGTAACCAGTGTAAAAGCCATTGCCATTACTAGTGCTATGTAAAATGTATTCTTCATAATTAATTTTCCTAAATTAACTTATTTAGATAACTAAATCGCTATTATCCTAGTCGACCTTTTATTAAGGAAGGATAATAAGCTAATCTAGGTTTAAACTGCGTCAAAGTAAGTACAGCCTAGAATCATAATTTCTGTGGCAGATGTCATCACGCCAGACAGATAAAAATGATCATTATTGGCTGCGGTCACACCAACATCAACTCCAGTACAAAGTGATGTAACAGGAGTAAAGCTTGCATCAAAACCAGTCACATCAGCAAAAGTTACAACGCCAGTACCAGTGTAATCATGGCTCAGAACTACAAATTCACCAGCAGTACCGTTAGTAAAGGAAATTGCACAAGCTGTGTCTGTCTCACCAATAGTTGTCAAGATACCCTTAGCAGCAGTTGCCAAATCAATAACCAGGCCTGAACTACAAGTTCCACCTGTTTCAGTACCCATTACCAAGCGACCATCAGTAAGGATAACATCACCCACTGTCAAAGTTGCACTACCGGCTGTAATACCAAGGGTACCACCAATAACAGTATTTCCTGTATCACCAGCAACTGTAAATTTGTCTGTGTTGATAGTAATGTCAGAAGTAGCACTTCCGATCAAGTCGTCTCCTGCTCCAAGTGTAATGCCACCATTAGCAGTTACTGCTCCTGTAAATGTAGTAGCACCTGTAACAGCTAAAGTACCTGTGATAGCAGTATTAGGAGTAATAGTTACTACTTCAGCGCCAGTCCTAGTATCGAAGACAATAAGATCACTATCTCCATCTACAATAGATAGAGCATCTGCAACATTATCTGTAACTGTCAAAACATTAACAGTAGTTGCACCATCTAAAGTGATAGTGTTTCCAGTAAAATTGTCTGAGAATGTACTAGCCCAACGAGTTCCGGTAATACCAAGACTATCAGTAGAGTCTGTATCACTGTTGATGTTTGATCCTGACGTAATACCGGCTGTAGTTGTTAGTAAGCCAGTTTGAGTTGTAGCGCCAGTAACAGCTAAAGTACCAGCAGCTGTCACATTACCCGTCAGGGTTGATGCGCCAGTAACAGCTAAAGTACCTGCAAAGGTAGAATTTGGAGTTACTGCCATTACTTCAGAACCTGTCGTAGTCGTAAAGACTACAAGGTCTCCAGAAGCATCAACAATTGATAAGGCATCCGCTACATTGTCAGTAACTGTCAAAGT
>Ga0210044_10008204_pt1 | contig 13087 bp, 14 predicted proteins | sample CryGey13umfilter_2_FD_183959 | JGI IMG/M metagenome (GOLD analysis project Ga0210044, IMG submission 183959) | Groundwater microbial communities from aquifer in Utah, USA - Crystal Geyser 4/9/14 3 um filter (SPAdes) (version 2) | ecosystem: Environmental > Aquatic > Deep subsurface >... | reverse complement strand
TACAAAAGAGCTCATGAATTTATTAACCAAATTATCAGGAACATAGGCTTTCTCTGAAATCACTACAACTTGATACAAAGCATTATCAACCAAGTACAAATTCGCAATAACAAAGTTGTGACCATTATCCGCACGGTAATATAACCCCTTATAACCATCAATAGTTATATCCTGAGCCTCAACCGGAGCTTGAATATTCCACAAACTCAAACCACCTCTTAAACCATTCTCCAACAAATTTGTTTTATCCAAAGTATCAAAAAGTTCCTGAGAATATTTTGAATATGTAACCATATAGGCAACACCATCACCTTCCTTTTCACTAACGTAATATGTAACATTCACATCACCACCCTCTGTTGGAACAGCCTCATTCAAAACCTTTGGCTCATTCGGGAAATCAATTTTAAAACCGCTATTTTTCGCAACATACAAATCTGCCTGCATAACGTTAGCACTACCACAAGCACTAATCGTAAAAATTGTTAAAAAAAGAAACAACAAGATTTTAATATTTTTCATATCATAAGTTATAAATTGACATCATTATGCCAAGCCCCGCAAAAAATATCCAACAAAATATGCGATTGTAGCAGCCACCCCACCAATAAACATAGTCTCCATGCCGGACCAAAGCCAAAAACGAACGGTAAACCTAGATTTCACCGCACCAACAACAAACAAAGAGGTTAAAGTGAACACACAGGTAACAAGAAACAAAATATTCTGATCAAACCCTAAAATTCCTTTAAATACATACGCGACCAAAGGCACAAAACCAATCAATAAAAATGATGCAAAAGTAGCCACCGCCCCCTTCAAAGGACGCACATTTTCCAAAGTCATATTAAATTCATTACGCATCATCAAATCAACCCAGGCATGGGGATTGGAAGTTATAATTTCCACTGCTCTATCCAAATCTTTTCCTTTAAACCCATATCCCCCCATAATTTCCACAACCTCTCCATGCTCATGTTCAGTTTTTTCGGTCAAATGTCTATATTCAATTTTTCTAACTTTACTGAATTGCTCAATTTGAGCTTTATCACTGGAATATTTTCCAACCGCCATGGAAAATCCATCCGCAAAAAGATTGGCAAATCCCAAAATCAAAATAATTGGCACACTTAAAGACGCCCCCTCAACGCCGGCAACAACGGCAAAAGTGGTCACCGCACCATCAATACCGCCATAAACAAAGTCCGACACCCAATTATATCTGTCCGCCGCTCCATGATCTTTAACTACTTCTTCATTGTCTTGCATGTGAGCATTTTACTACAATTCCACCCCTACAACAAAAAATAAATATAAAAGATAAAAATTAAACGCCAAAATAACAGAAGCAAAAAGTGATGCAAAAATAGTAGTGATTTTTTTATTAACCAACTCCCCCATCACACTTTTTTGAGCTGTAAAAAGAATAATAGGAATTAGCGGCAAAGGTATTAACAAACTTAAAACCACCTGACTATAAATCAAAATATTCAAAGGCTCTACACCAAGCAAAATTGCGATAGTAAGAGGAATAACATTAATAACTCTTGTTACTATCCTACGTACCCAAGGATTAATTTTAAAACCCATTAAACCATTCATAACCGCCTGCCCGGAAAGCACACCGGTAACAGATGAAGAAATACCGGCTGAAAGCAAAGCAACAGCAAAAATAATAGCAGCAAAAGATCCAAAAAGAGGCGCCAAAGTTACATACGCAGATTCTAAAGTCGCCACATTATTATCTAAACCATAAAAAGCGGCAGCGGCCATTATCAACATCGCAGCATTAATACAACCCGCAATAAAAAGAGAAACAACATTATCAAATAAATGAAACTTCCTGGCCAACTGCTTATCCTTCATGTCCAATTCCATCACCTTATTTTTAATCAACCAAGAATGAACAAAAAGTGCATGCGGCATAACAGTTGCACCAATAATTCCCACAGCTAAAAAAGCCGTTTCCTTGGTCAAAATAGGCTTAACTGAATGCAACATTATTTGCCCAAAATCCGGTTTACTAATAATCACCTCATACAAAAAAGCCAAACCAATTACAGCCACAAAACCAACAAACGCCTGCTCAAGAACCCTAAACCTCTTCTGAGTTAACACCAATATCAACAAAACGTCAGCTACTGCCACATAAGCACCCCATAAAAGAGGGATTCCAAAAAGCAACTTCAAAGCCACAACAATTCCTAAAAATTCCGCTAAATCAGTTGCTAAAATTGCAAACTCGGAAAACAGCCAATATATAAAAACCAAAAATTTATTCTTAACTTTCATCCTGACCAAATCAGGCAAAGAATAGCCAACAATACCAATTTTTCCGGATAAATACTGAAACAACATGGCCATTCCACTAGCCATCCAAATAACCCAAAGCAAATCATAATTAAAATCGGCACCGGCACCAATATTGGTTCCCCAGTTCCCCGGATCAATATAGGCCACACTTACTATCAACCCAGATCCCATAAACATCCAAAGCCGCCTATCCCCTATAAAACTAAAAAATTTTGTCATCATCAAATTTTAAACCTATCCTAAAACAAAAAATCCGGTCATATACATAGCCAAAAGCCCCAGACCATTCAAAGCATCCGGCAATTGACCTATAAGCTCAAAAGATTCCCCCAAAGTATCAAAACCCAGAAATATCAACAAACCAACCGTCAAAGAAAGTAAAAACATGTAAGCTCCACCCCTCAAGCGCCTCAAATAAGGAAAGAAAAGCAATCCGAGCAAAACCGGAATCACCCCAACATATAAGCCCAAAAGCACAAAAGTCTTCACATATAGCATATTAAATTTAGGGGTCATAAAGGCCACATCCACCTCCTTTCCAAAAGTCACACCATCGCTTGCGATCAAAGTGAAAGAAATGGGGTCTCCATCCGTCCAGGGATAATGTAGAAAAACCTTTCCGCTTTCCAGCGGCTGAAGGGTATTCCCAGGAGTCATCTCAAACTGCCAGATTATTTCATGCACCAAAATTTGCGCTACAGTAACCGGCTCAGGACCATCATTAAAAACCTCAAGAGTGATCTGCTCCGGCTCAAAAACTACCCTTTCAATAAACAATTTTTCAATCGGAGGCATATCGGCTTTAAAAACGCCAAGCGGCCCGTTTTTGACGAAAAACCCAAACATCAGGGCAATCAGAACAAGGGGCAAAGCCAAACCGGCAATCAGTCTTAATTTATTTTTAATTTTCTCCATGTGTCATATTGTTATTTACAGGGGCATTGCCACCAAGGTCCTCTACCATAAACATTCCCATCCATCCCAATTCCGCAAACTCAGTTGTGTGCGCATGAAACATATACATCCCGGGCTCCCTGAATCTCATATCCAAAATTGATCTTTCCGCCTGCCCCAAAATAATTATATCAGTATAATTATCGGGCTCTAAGCTGGTGCCTGTCGGATATTCATCAAAAAAATTTGCATGTAGATGAAAAGAATTCACAAGATCAAACTCCAACATATTTGAAAGATGAATTCGCACCAATTCGCCTTTCTTAACCTTTATCGGCTCATAAGCGTAAGCGAAAGCCCGCGTATTTACGGCATATATTTCATTGGCACCATCAAAATTAACATCAAAACCATTCATCACCATCACCAGCTCTTTATCAGGAACAGGCCTTGTATCAATGCGTGGATCTACAATATAAGAGCCATAAAGCCCCTTACTGATATGCTGCGAAACAGGATAACTGTGGCAATGATAGACATGTGTACCGAATGGTTCAGCCTTAAACTCATAAACAAAGGTCTCACCGGTTAAAACCATCTGATCGGGAGCGGAACCATCCATTGCAGCTGGATGAAAACCGTGAAAATGCACCGAATGAGGCTTGGAGCCGTTATTAACAAAGGTTATCTTTAAGGTATCCCCCTCGGTTGCCCTAATCGTGGGACCGGGCACCTGCCCATTGTAAGACCATGCCGGATAAAAAAGACCCGGAGCCACCTCAATTTCCTTCTCCTCAATAACAAATTTATACTCTCTCAACAATGTACCATCAGACAAAGGGGTCTCTTTGTAAAATTCAGCCCTTTCTTCCGGAGGAAGATTATTGAAATTCCATGTCGTCAAAAATTCAGTAACATCAAAATCGTCAGTCTGAAATTCACCTGTTGCACCGATTTTTTCCTGGGCCATCTGCTGTAGTTTTGCAAACTCACCCTCACCGACTTCCGACCGCAGACTGTCAGCGGAACATCCAGCCAAAAGCAGAGTAATTAGTATAAGAATGAAATTTTTAAAACGCATTAAGCTTAATTGTTAGGTTATCCTAACTTTATTAGTACACCCTAACCCAAACCTTGTCAATGCCAAGAAACAAAGATATAGTGACATACATGGAACAAGAAGATTATCTAGAAACAATCTATAAGCTAAGCCAAAAAAACGACCACGTAAGGGTCTCCGATTTAGCAAAAGAGCTCAAGCTCAGCAAGCCATCCGTAACCCAAATGATGCAAAGGCTAGATAAAGATGGCCAAGTTGATTACAAGCCATACGCCCCATTACAACTAACAGACAAAGGTAAAAAAATAGGTAAAAAAATCGCCGAGCGCCACAAAGTTTTAGCTGAATTTTTCACTATCCTCAACATCCCCAAACATATCCAAGAAAAAGACATCCACGGGATAGAGCACTACATTAGCCCCCTCACACTAACAAAATTGCGCGAAGTAACTGAATTTTTGAAGAAAAAAAACTTCAATTAAGCAAATTGACAATTACGAACAACAACTGCTATAAAATCATCAATGGAATTCAAAATCATTACATCTGGCACAACCATTACCACGGCTTAAAAGCTGATGTCGTATTGTGCTGGAACCTAAGCCGACATCAGAAAAAGTCGGGTTTTTTTAAACCCATAATTATATGAAAATCCTTAAATTTGGCGGAACCTCCGTTGGCTCACCGGAAAACATTAAAAAAACGATTGCTATCATTAAAAATGCCCAGAAAACCGATAAAATTGCCGTAGCTGTTTCCGCATTTGGAGGATTAACAGACAAAATTATAGAAAGCGCCCAAACAGCGGCAAACGGAAATAAAGATTATCTAAAAGAGCTGCAAGTAATCAAAAAACGACATTTTGATGCCGTAAAAGAACTCACCAACAACAAAGCATTAAAAAACACCCAAGCAATGCTCCAAGAATTTGAAGATGTGCTTCAGGGTATTTTTTTAATCCGCGAAGTTTCGCCCAGAACCATGGATTTAATCATGAGTTTTGGCGAACGACTTTCAGCCTACATAATCAGTCAAAGTATTCCGAATGCGGAATTTTTGGACGCTCGCACATTGGTAAAAACAGACGAAAACTTCAACAACGCCAAGGTTAATTTCAACAAAACCAACAAAAACATCCAAGACCATTTTAAAAATCACAAAAAACTTCAAATAATAACCGGATTCATAGGCAGCACCGATAATAATGAAACTACAACATTAGGACGCGGCGGATCGGACTACACCGCTTCTATTTTTGGTGCCGCGCTCAACGCCAAAGAAATTCAAATTTGGACAGATGTGGACGGCATTATGACCGCCGATCCGCGCAAAGTAAAAAAAGCCTTCTCGCTACCAAATATCAGTTATGAAGAAGCTATGGAAATGTCCCATTTCGGAGCTAAAGTAATCCATCCGCCAACAATGATTCCGGCGATGCACAAAGGCATCCCCATCTCCATCAGAAACACAATGAATCCCGGTTTTCCCGGATCCATAATCAGCGGAAAACAAAGTCAGAGCAAATTCCCAATCAAAGGGATTTCTTCCATCAATGATATTACATTAATTCGTCTACAAGGAAGTGGAATGGTAGGAATTCCCGGAATCTCTCAAAGGCTATTTGGCGCATTAGCAAGAGAAAAAATAAACATCATCCTCATCACTCAAGCATCTTCCGAACACTCAATTTGCTTTGCCATAGATCCAAAATCTAAAGAAAATGCCCGAAAAACAATTGAGGATGAATTTAAACTGGAAATTAAAGACCAACAAATAGACAAAGCTGTTATTGAAGATGATTTAGCAATTATCGCAATAGTTGGCGAAAATATGCGAAAAAGCAAAGGAGTTGCCGGAAAACTTTTTCAGGCACTAGGCAAAAATGGCATCAACATCTCCGCAATCGCCCAAGGCTCATCAGAATTAAATATCTCAGTAGTAATACCAAAAGAAGATGTTTCCAAAACAATTAGCGTAGTCCATGACAGCTTCTTTTTGTCCGGCACAAAATCGCTCAATGTTTTTCTGATAGGAACAGGTCTTATTGGAGGAACATTACTGGAACAAATTGATAAACAAACCCAAGTATTACAAAAAAATCAGGGACTTCAAATCAACATAGCCGGCATCAGCAACAGCAAAAAAATGCTTTTCAATAGTGATGGAATTAATATCAAAAATTGGGAAAAAGAACTAAACGAATCAAAAGAAAAAGCGGATTTGGAAAAATTCATCCAAAAAACAATCACGATGAACCTGGCCAACAGCGTTTTTGTTGATTGCACAGCCAATGAAGCAGTGGCAACCTTTTACAATAAAATAATAAAAGAAAGTATCTCAATCGTAACTCCAAACAAAAAAGCCGCATCCGGAACCTACAAATGCTATCAAGAAATGATACAAAGCGCCAAAAAATTTAACGTAAAATATCTTTATGAAACTAACGTTGGCGCGGGCTTACCTGTAATTAACACTCTGAACGACCTACTCAATAGCGGCGACAAAATAGAAAAAATTGAGGCCGTGCTTTCCGGAACTCTTAGCTACATTTTCAACAATTTCACAAGAAAAAAATCTTTTAGCGAAGTGGTCAAAGAAGCCCGCGCCAAAGGATATACAGAACCTGATCCACGAGATGATTTAAACGGAATGGATGTAGGAAGAAAGATACTAATACTCGCAAGGGAAAGCGGACTGGCAATGGAAATGAAAGACGTTCAAATTGAAAATCTTGTACCTGAAGACCTACAACAAATCGGCCCTATTGATGAATTTCTCAAAAAATTAACCGAACATGACAAAGATTTCACAACGAAAAGAGACAAAGCCGAAAAAGAAGGCAAAAAACTCCGCTACATTGCCGGTCTTGAAAACAACAAAGCAACCGTTTCTCTTCAAGCAGTAGATGAAAATCACCCTTTCTATTCACTTTCCGGCAGCGACAACATAATTTCGTTCACCACCGACCGCTACAACAGCAGACCATTGGTAATTAAAGGCCCCGGTGCGGGCGCGGAAGTAACCGCCGCCGGCGTCTTCGCCGACATAATCAGAATCGCTAACTACCTTAGCTAATGCAACTCACCGCTCAACAATTCAACGACAAATTAAACAAGAATGAACTCATTATCAGTCTTATCGGCATGTCCAATATCGGTAAAACTTTTTGGGCAAACTCACTGCAATCTATAAACTTTCGTTACATCTGCTGTGATGACCTGATAGAAGAAAAACTTGAACCGGAACTTACCAAACTGGGATACAAAGGACTGGCCGATGTCGCCAAATGGATGGGCCACCCCTATCAAAACCGCTTTCCACAAAATCAAAAACAATATTTGGAACTGGAAAATCAAACCATGCGTGAAATACTCAGCGAAAACCATCAGCAAAACACCGCCATAGACACCACCGGCAGCGTAATTTACACCGATTCTTGCCCGGAACTGAAAGAAAAAACTTTCATAGTCTACATTCGTGCCCCGGAAAGCCACACAGATCGCATGTTTCAAAACTTCCTCAAACACCCAAAGCCAATAATTTGGGGCGAAAGTTTTCAGCAAAAACAAGAACAAGACGAACATAACGCCCTGGCCATGTCCTATCCCAAACTGCTAAAATACCGCGCGGAACAATATGAAAAACATGCCGACCATATAATCTCCTACGAAGATTTAAACTACAAAATGACCCCCGAAGAATTTTTAAATCAAATTCATGCAACTTTATAGCACAAACAACAAGGCCCAAACTGCAACACTAAAAGAAGCCGTAATCCAAGGACTAGCCGCCGATGGCGGCCTTTTTATGCCTACGGAAATCCCAAAATTACCCGAAGAATTTTTTCAAAAAACTCACAGTTTTCAAGAAATTTCTTTCGAAGTGGCCAAAACACTCCTGCAAGATTCCATCCCCGAGGATGACTTAAAAACCATCATAGACGAAGCGATCAATTTCGACGCTCCACTGGTAAACATTCACGACAACATAAACTCATTGGAGCTTTTCCACGGCCCAACACTCGCTTTCAAAGATTTCGGCGCCCGCTTTATGGCAAAATTAATGCAATACTTCATTGAACCGGGAGAAAAAATAACAATTCTCGCCGCCACCTCCGGAGACACAGGATCCGCAGTAGCACAAGGTTTCCTAAACATCCCGGGAATAAAGGTTTTCCTCTTGTATCCAAGCGGAAAAGTTAGCCGCATCCAAGAACAACAACTTACAACCATAGGACAAAACGTCACAGCCCTGGAGGTAGAAGGAACTTTTGACGATTGCCAAGCCATGGTAAAAGAAGCCTTCAACAATGAAGAACTAAAAAATCGCATAAAACTCAGCTCGGCAAATTCCATAAACATCGCCCGCTTAATTCCTCAAACTTTCTATTATTTTTACGCCTACTCTAAAATAAAAAACCCATTAGTTTTCTCTGTCCCTAGCGGAAATTTAGGAAACCTTACTGCAGGACTCATCGCCAAAAAAATGGGACTCCCTGTAAAAAGATTCCTAGCCGTAAGCAACGCCAACGACAGCTTCCCACTTTACATCACAACCGGAAAATACAAAGCAAAACCATCAGTAACAACAATTTCAAACGCTATGGATGTTGGAAACCCCAGCAACTTCGCCCGCATCCTTGCACTTTACGATAACGATATAACAAAAATCCGCGAAGATATTTGGGCCAAAAGCTACAGCGATGAATCCACCAGAAGAACTATTTACGAAGTCAGTAATAATTACGATTACATCTTGGATCCTCACGGCGCAGTGGCCTACCTTGGCCTAACCGAATATCTTAAAGATGATAAAGAAACTCCCGGAATATTTTTAGAAACCGCCCACCCTGCCAAATTCATGGATGTCGTTGAACCAATGGCAAAAGTGCCGATAAAAACTCCCGAAAGACTGGCCGAGTGCTTAAAAAAACCAAAGAAAAGCATAAAAATCAGCAATACATTTGAAGATTTGAAAACTTTCCTCCTAAATGTTAAATTGGACTAAAGAAGTACAATATAACAACAAAAACATGATTCACACACTTCCTCAATTACCATACGCTTACGACGCATTGGAACCGCATATTGATGCTCAAACAATGGAAATTCACTACACCAAACATCATCAAGCCTATATCGACAAATTGAATGATGCATTGGCAAAGCATCCTGAATTACAGGAGAAATCACTTGAAGACCTGCTAAAAGACCTCAACTCTATCCCTGAAGATATACGAACAGCGGTTCGCAACCACGGTGGCGGACACTACAACCACGCTCTTTTCTGGGAAATAATGGCGCCAAACGCCGCTCCGGCTTCAGGAAAATTCAAAGAAGATGTGGAAGCTAAATGGGGTTCAATGGAAACATTTAAAGAAGAATTCAGCAACGCAGCCGCCACAAGATTTGGCAGCGGCTGGGCTTGGCTATCGCTTGATTCAAACAAACAACTGCTTATTACTTCAAGTGCCAATCAAGATAATCCGCTAATGGAAGGGCTGACTCCAATCTTCGGACTTGATGTTTGGGAACACGCTTACTATCTTAAATATCAAAATCGCAGACCTGAATATGTTAAAGCCTGGCTGGACAACGTTGCAGACGGTGAAAAGATTGGCGCAATATACCTTGACAAAATACAAGAATAGTTTAAAGTGACAAGCTGTATAACAAATTCAATATGATAAATACACCTGGCCACAATCCTGATGAACACGAATCAACAGGACTACTACAAAAGATAGCTAGCCTTAGACCCGCAATTGCAGCCGCAGCATTGGCATTGATTACAGCTTGTGCCCCTGAAAGAGCCGGCTCCCACATAGAGATATCAGATCCTCAAGCCAACGCCGAACTTGAAAAACTACGAAGACAATTTGAACACGACACCCAAAAAGTAAAGTATGATTCAAATGAAGAAGAAGACGTCGCACTTGCGGAGATATTAGGTAGAAGAGACATGCTACTTGAATCGAACGGAATTCCGGCAAGAACTGAAAGATGGTATGCATCAGGTGGAAACGGCGAAGGTCCGTATATGAGAACCGAAGTAGACGAAAGATCCTGCGAAGAAGCACCAGTATGCAGCGTCGCATTACCCAGCAGCAAATACCCTGAAATAGAAGAAGAATAAAACTTCCAATAAAACTCAATAGCTAGTACAATTGTCACTAGCTATTTTCTAATACTTAAAAATGATTTATTTACTCCTAATTTTAGCCGTTTTGGTAGCATTTGCTGTCATGGTCTACAACGGACTTATAGCCTTGCGCAACAAAGCAGACGAAGCATGGTCAGACATCGATACACAACTAAAAAGACGTTATGACCTCATCCCTAACTTGGTTGAAACCGTAAAAGGATACGCCACACATGAAGCTCAAACCTTTGAAAAAGTTGTACAAGCCAGATCAGCTGCAATGAACGCACAGGGCGTACAAGCAAAGGAACAAGCTGAAAATATGTTAACCGGAGCCTTGAAAAGCATTTTCGCTTTAGCGGAAAATTATCCGGAATTAAAAGCCAACGAAAATTTCACAAATTTACAAAACACTTTAAAAGAAATTGAAGAACACATTCAATTATCAAGACGCTACTACAATGCTACAGTTCGCGATTTCAACACCAAACTTCAAGTTTTCCCAAACAACATTATTGCCGGCCCAATGGGATTCAAAGCTAAAGACTTCTTCCAGGCTGATGAAAAAGACCGCGAAAATGTTCAGGTAAGCTTCAAAGAAGAAGCGCCGGCTACACCGGCACCGGCCGCCCCAGCTGCTCCAGCTACACCTATTGAACCAGCCGCACCGACAACTCCGGTTACTCCACCTGAAGCACCGTCTGAACCTAGCTAATCCACCTTCTTGCGAATCAGCGATCAGGCTAAAAACTTTGCTCTGTTTTTTCGGTAGAGGTGGTCTGTGTAGTCCAGCATTTTGTATAGGTTGATATGCCAATACCGTTGCGGTGCTTGCTCGTTTTCAATCAGGCCGTTGTGCATAAATTCATGGTGATCTTTGCATAGGGCCACCAAACCTTCATGGTTCTTACTTTCGGCATAGCGGTTGGGATGATGCAGATGCTGATACGGTTTATTGCAAGCGGGATATTGGCATTTTCCATCATAAACCACAGTACGTTTTTTAGCAGCCGGCACATAGCGTTTTTCATCACCGGTGATGAGTTTTGCAGGTTCAAAGTCTGTTGCCAAACTCTTTTTTGGGTAACTTTCCTCTGCCTGCTCCAGTAATTTTTTCATCACTTCTTTATCGTTCAAATTCTTGAATTTTTTCTTGAACTTCAGAAACAAAAATGTCATTTCTTCATCCAATTCCAAAACCATTTTCACCGGCACGGCGCAGCAGGGTTCAATACCATCATTACCCCGCAACTCCTTGGAAAGGGTTTGAAGTGCGCTTTTGCTCATGTTTAATGCTTTGTCCGCAAGCATTTTCTCGTTTGTCGGTGTGGCGATTGTAGCCATCAAGGCAACTTTATGGATTCCTACTTTTTCAATAGCAGCTTTAAGCTGAGGTTTGCCATCCAAATTTTTCTCCATTTTCAATCTTTTTTCAACGGAGCTTCTTCCAATTCCGCCAAACCTTCCCGCGTATTCATAAATGTTATCGGCATACTTTTTCCAGATCCCGCTTTCGTAGATTTCAGGAAGCATGTTCAGCAATTTGTAAGTCAGTTGTCTTTTTTCCTTGCCCAATTTTACAAATTCTTCGTGTAGATTTTTCATATTGTTTTTTGTTATTTGTTGCTTAAAATTTAGCAAAAAATCACAACAAAAACAACACAAAAATGGCTAAAGAAAGCCAAAATAACACATTCCGCAAACCTCAAAAAAGCCCCCGTAAAAAAATCAACAAACACAAGACAAGCAAAAGACCAACACGCCCACCCATCAGAGAGTTTGGCAACAAAATTCAAAAATTCCACGAACGCCGAAACAGCAAAAAGTTCGCTACTAAAGTTTCCGCCGCCGCTTTTCCGTCAAGTACAAAACCCATCCCCGGGGATGAGATTTAAACCACGATTTGACATACTCTTCAAAAAACCTTCATAATACGCCCCTTTATCATAATCATGGCGGAACAAGAAGATAATCCAATATTCACCAACGAAGAGCAACAGACACTAACCTCTATAGAAAGAGGCTTGCAAGCCGTAGATTACAGCGATAACGGTGTTTTGGAAGCCTTAACTGAAGTAATTGCGATATTTGAGGAAATAAGATCAAAAGTCATCACACAACTTGGCCCAGAAGATTTCGCAACCATGGAAATTGAAATCGATCTAACCCAACAAACTCCGGAAGCAAGGCTGTATTACACCACTGAAGCCAAAAACAGCGTCTTAAGATCCATAAACAGATTAAGAAAAAAGCCGGAAAACACCCAAGTTCTAATCCTCACAAAAACAGGTTACAGAACAGAAACTCTCCAAACAATAGACACGCACCGTTTTAAAGCGGGAACTGCTAAACAACTAAGAGAAGCCCCATATTCAAGATCCTCCTATTCAACTATCTACGGATTTATAGAAAAAATCCGCGACAGACTTAAACTGCAGTAGCCTAAACGCACTATAAACCCGCATCCTCTCTTAAAGATTCAATTTCATCACGCAACTCCGCAGCTTTTTCAAATTCCATATTCTGACTTGCCAGCTCCATTTTAGCTTCAAGAACCTTTAACAACCTCTGCATTTCATCCTTCGGAATCTTTTTAATATCAAGCTTTCTGGCGGCCCCTTCCTTTTTCTTTCCCCCAAAATGACTAATATCCCTTATCGCCTTCTTAATTGTTTCCGG
>Ga0210044_10008203_pt1 | contig 13089 bp, 13 predicted proteins | sample CryGey13umfilter_2_FD_183959 | JGI IMG/M metagenome (GOLD analysis project Ga0210044, IMG submission 183959) | Groundwater microbial communities from aquifer in Utah, USA - Crystal Geyser 4/9/14 3 um filter (SPAdes) (version 2) | ecosystem: Environmental > Aquatic > Deep subsurface >... | reverse complement strand
CAATATGACACCGTCTCCGGGCGCAACGGTTTGTCTATTCAACGGTATGAGAGATGCCGAATTGGTAATGGACTTTTTGAAACACAAATATAGCTTTGATAAAAGCGCTATGGAAAAAGAATGTGCAGGCGGATATCCATGCGAAACCAAAGAAGATATTTCTGAAAATTTCTATCCATCATAAAAAAAGTTTTTCTCGGTTAAAACAACATTCCAACATTCTCAAGAATGTTGGAATGTTGTTTTGCTGTTTTGCACACCATTGGCTGAATAAGTTATCGAACAGCCTCTAACCCCACGCAAGCTAACCGCCTCATTTCCTAACTGGCGGAGGAGACAGGATTCGAACCTGCGATACCTTTCGGTATACCCGCTTTCCAAGCGAGCGCATTCGACCGCTCTGCCACTCCTCCACTAACTATAAGGGGGATTGCAATTTACATTGAATTTCTCCATGTATTCGCAACTCAACACCATGCGAACCCTCATAGTGAAAGAATACTACATTATTTATGTATATTTTAAAATTATCTCAAGATAACCCTCCTCATTCCCAGCACATTCTTTTCGCCACTCAAAAATTCTGCTATTATTTACATATGATTTCTGAAAAATATCACAAAACATATCACAATATAGTCGCCCTTATATTTACCGCAGTCGCTGTTTTGCATGGCGCGAGAATAGTATATGGATGGCAAGCGTTTGTCGGTGGCGCGGCTATTCCTTTTTGGGTAAGCTGGGTTGCTTTAATAATTTCTATTTACCTTGCTTATAGAGGTTTTTCGTTTACCAAAAAATAAGAGGCGTTCTCTGAGGTGAAAAGTTGGTAACATAAATCAAGTTTATTGTATGAAAAATACTATGCCCCAAAACGAAAATGAGTGGAAAGAAAAACTTTCCCCAGAAGCCTTTGAAGTGTTGCGTTTGGGCAAGACAGAAGCGCCGCATTCAGGAAAGTACACTTATGTCAAAGACGATGGGGTGTATAGATGTGCGGCTTGTGGAGCACAACTTTTTTCATCCGATACTAAATTTGATTCCGGCTCTGGCTGGCCTTCGTTTGACGATGCTTTGCCGGAAGCTGTGGAAATTCGTGAAGACAATAGCCACGGAATGCGTCGCAGTGAGGTCATCTGCGCTCAATGTAAATCACACTTGGGTCATGTTTTTGATGACGGTCCAAAAGAAACCACGGGCAAGAGATATTGTATAAACTCTGTGTGTCTTGATTTGGAAAGCCAAGAGAAAAAAAAGGAATAAAAGAACAATAAACACCCCCATCCAATGAAGACCCTTGGATGGGGGGCGCATTATCAACAAGAGATTGACAAAAACACTGTATTTGCTATAATTGTCGTATGTAGGTTTCTCCGAGGGTTTTTTGTTTTGTGGGCGTTGCTCCGACAGAAAAAAGCAAGAGAATTTTCGTCACCTTACATCGTTAGAAAATTAGGACGAGAAAATTGTAATGCAAAAGAAATTGTATGTCGGGGGAATTCCGTATTCAACTACGGAAGACAATCTCCGAGCTTTTTTTGCGGAGGCTGGTACAGTTGAGTCTGCATCTATCATCACAGATAAGATGACTGGACGATCCAAAGGATTCGGCTTCGTTGAAATGTCTTCCGAAGAGGAAGCGCAAAAAGCCATTGAGCTTTTCAACGATAAAGATTTCGAAGGAAGAAAACTTACCGTCAATATAGCAAAACCAATGCAACCTAGAGCTCCAAGAGGAGAAGGAAGAAGCAACTGGTAACAAAAAACAAAACCGCCCCGAGCTTGTCGAGGGGCGGTTTTGTTTTGGTTGAAAATACTCAACAAAAATTCGTCATTAATGTTATATTGATAACTATGACTACGAAATATTCCATTTTTGAAAAATTAGAAAGAATTTTTTTGATTTTCGTATTACTGGCTTTTTCTTTTTCTCTTATCGCCCTTTTGGCTCAAACCAAGACCAATAGCAATGAAAATGAAAGCGATACTGTGTCGCAATTAAATTTTTCAAAACCCGCCAAACTTGGACAAACTCAAATATGGATAGCCCAAGCGAGAACTTCAAAAGAAAGAACTGTCGGATTATCCGGTCAAAAAGGTATTTTTGAAAATCAAGGACTACTCTTCGCGTTTTCAGAACCGGGGATATATAAAATTTGGATGAAAGATATGCTTTTTTCACTAGATGCAATATGGCTGGACGAAGAATATAAGGTAATTCATATAGAAAAAAACATAACCCCGGAATCTTTTCCTCAAACCTACACCTCTCCACTCCCGGCTCTATATATATTGGAAGTTAGGTCTGGATTCGTTGATTCCAATAAAATCATAATTGGCGACATCTTCAGGTTTTTATAGCCGTATTGCTTTTGTAAACCGCATAGGCAAATTGTTCTTTGTTTTGGTATAATATAAACCCATAATTACTAATTAAAATCTAATATTTTTAAAAAACAAATGTCAAAGAAAATAAGAGTGGCGGTAAACGGCGCGGGAAGAATAGGAAGGGCGTTTATCAAAATCGCAAACCAAACCCCAGAAATTGAAATCGTGGCGATAAATGATCTCGGTGATATAAAAAACATCGCATACCTTATGCGGTATGATTCGGTCTATGGGAAAAGTCCCTTTGAGATTTCTGTAAAAAGTGATGGAAAAGCCATTTTACTTGACGGAAAAGAAATTTCTTTTTTAAGCGAAAAAGAGCCGGCAAATCTTCCTTGGAAAGAACTGGATATTGATGTTGTTGTAGAATCAACGGGCTTCTTCGTAACTTACGAAAAATCCAAAGCCCATTTGGATGCCGGAGCAAAGAGAGTGGTTGTGACCGCGCCGATGAAAGATGACCCTATAGCAGGGATAGAGGGGGCGACCGTTCTTATGGGAGTTAACGAAGAAAGATTAAAAACTTGCTCAATCAGCTCCAACGCATCTTGCACCACAAACGCTTCAAGTCCACTCATTGCTATTCTTGACGAAGGTATTGGGATTGAGAAAGCGGTACTCAATACTGTCCACGGATATACAGCGACACAATCTTTGGTTGACGGACCATCTAGAAAAGGTTTTAGAGAAGGTAGAGCGGCGGCACACAATATTATTCCGTCCACAACGGGAGCGGCAATCGCCGTAACAAAAGCATTCACAAAGCTAGACAAACTCTTTGACGGAATCTCAATGAGGGTGCCTGTTATAGCCGGGTCTATCGCTGATGTGACATTTATTGCCAAGCGCGATACGACCGTGGAAGAGGTAAATTCAATCTTGAAAAAAGCGGCGGGGGAGGAGAGATGGAAGGGAATATTTGCCGTTACTGAAGAAGAAATAGTCTCAAGCGATATTCTCGGCAGTCAGTATGGCTCTATTGCAGATCTCGGATTTACGCGAGTAGTGGGTGGTAATTTGGTGAAGGTTTTGGCTTGGTATGATAACGAGATGGGATATACCCACACATTGGTTGACCATGTTGTAAAAACTGGATCGTTTGTATAATTAACTTTATGAAAATTTACATAGGAACTGACCACGCGGGTCTTGCTCAAAAAGAAAAAATAATAGAGTACCTTCGCGAAAACGGCTATGAAGTGGTAGACAAGGGCGCTCATGAGTATGATGAAGAGGATGATTATCCGGATTTTGCAATTCCTGTAGCCAGAGAAGTTTCTAAAAATCCTCAAAATTCATTGGGAATTATTCTCGGCGGATCTGGTCAGGGCGAAGCAATAGTAGCCAATCGGTTTTCTCATGTAAGAGCCGCTGTTTTTTACGGGAACGCTTACTCGCTTACAAACAATGTGTCCAATTTGCATTTTACTCGTGAACACAATGACGCTAATGTTTTATGTTTGGGTTCCAGATTTATAACAGACGAAGAAGCGGTGCAAGCAGTACAAACTTGGATTAATACTTCTTTTTCAAACGGGGAACGACACAAAAGAAGAATTATAAAAATAGATAGGGCGCATGAGTGAGATTATTCCAGCAATAATACCAAAAAACTTCTCTGACCTGGCAGAGAAAGTTTCTCTTGTTGCAAATTTTGTAAAAACGGTGCATGTGGATATTAATGATGGCAAATTTGTGAAAAGCAAATCTTGGCCACATTCTTCCCCCAATGATTTTGATTTTGAAAAAATTCTAAAAGAAGAAGAGGGAATGCCGTATTGGGAGAAGGTGGAATATGAAATTCATCTGATGGTCTCTGACCCAGCGTCTGAAATTGATAATTGGATTAGAGCGGGATCCAAGCGTGTTCTTGTGCACTATGAATCTTTCCCGTCCTCCCGGGAATTTAAAAAATTTACGGAAGAATTTAAGGAAAAGTACGGTATGAACGGGTCATCTCTGTTCCCCGAATTGGGTGTTGTACTAAAGACAGAAACACCCATTGAGGTTTTGGCAGTTTTGGAACAATCCGTTAAGCTTATAGACTCCATTCAACTTATGAGTATTGCCACAATCGGTTTCCAGGGGATAAATATTCCTTTTGAGACTTCGGTGATTGACAGGGTTAGCGCTGTAAAAAATAAATATGAAGGAATTCCCGTCAGTGTTGATGGTTCTATTAATATGGAAAACGCACAGAAACTAATTGACGCAGGTGCAGATCGTTTGATAATAGGCGGAGCAATATTCCAGAGTGAAGACATAACTGATACAATAGAAGTGTTTAAATCTTTATAAAAAATGTCCGACCTTGAAGAAATAAAAATAAAAGAACTGGAACTTAAGGCGAATGAAATAAGGCAGTCAATTATAGAGATGCTCATTGAAGCCAAGAGTGGGCACACGGCGGGGCCGCTTGGGATGGCGGATATTTTCACTTACCTATTTTTTGAAGGAATGGTGCATGACCCTCAAAATCCGTCGTGGGAAGGAAGAGATCGGGTTGTCCTTTCAAACGGGCATATCTGTCCCGTCCTATATGCCACCATGGCCCATGCCGGCTATCTCCCTGTTGACGAACTTAAAACTCTGCGCAAATTTGGCAGTCGTCTTCAAGGACATCCGCACAGAGAATATTTACCATCTTTGGAGACAAGCTCCGGTCCTTTGGGTTCTGGATTGTCTCAAGCGGTTGGTATGGCTATTGCCGATATAATTGACAGCGGTATTGATACAAGAAGAACCATATATTGTTTGATGAGCGATGGGGAACTAGATGCCGGAAACTCATGGGAGGGAGCGATGCTTGCTGGAAAATTAAACTTAAGAAATTTAATCGCTATAGTTGACCGAAATAATATTCAAATCGACGGATTCACTGAAGATATTATGCCTCTTGAACCTCTCGCCGATAAGTGGAGGGCATGGAACTGGCATGTAATTGAAATAGACGGTCACAGCTTTGAAGATATTCACAGTGCGGTTAATCAGGCAAAAGCGGTTTTTGAATCTCCGACCGTCATTATCGCTCATACGATTCCTGGGAAAGGTGTGGGTTATATGGAGAGAGATTTTCGATGGCACGGAACACCTCCCGGCATTCAAGACATTGACGGAGAACCAAAGAAAGAAGAGCAAAGCAAGATAGCTCTGGACGAATTGCGTTCTCTTGGAAGAAAAATTAGCGGGTACCATAATGATTGAGGGGGATGAATGGCGAATGATGAGTAACGAATAAGGAATAATGAAAAATAGTTTAAATCCAAAAATTTTTGATAAAGACCACAAACAAAACAGCGAAACCGGGCTTCCAGTCGCTTCGCGAGTTTTTGTTTTGTACGGAGCGAGATGTAGTTTTTTAAAATTGAAGTGATATGTTGAATTCTAATTTAAAACTTAATCAGAGGTTGTTTAGTGATAGTGTAGAGCAGATACCAATTCGTAAAGGATTTGGCGAGGGGCTTTTGGCTGCCGGAGAAATGGATAAAAATGTTGTTGGTCTTTGCGCCGACCTTACAGAGTCTACTCAAATGCATTTGTTTAAAAATAAATTTCCCGAGAGATTTGTTGAGATTGGTGTAGCGGAACAAAATCTAGCCACAGTCGCATCCGGTATGGCGGCTATGGGCAAAATTCCTTTTATCACCTCTTACGCTATGTTTTCTCCAGGCAGAAACTGGGAGCAGATACGCACCACAATTTGTTATAACAACCGCCCCGTTAAAATAGCGGGTTCTCACGCTGGAATATCGGTAGGTCCTGACGGAGGAACGCATCAGGCGATAGAAGATATCGCCATAATGAGAACCTTGCCCAGAATGGTGGTGATTTCTCCTTGCGACGCCATTGAGGCGAGGAAAGCTACAGTAGCGGCCGCCCAAAATGGCACTCCTGTGTACATAAGACTTGCAAGAGAGAAAACTCCAGTCATAACAACGGAAGAAACTCCTTTTGAAATAGGTAAAGCCGGGGTCTTTTGGGAAGGCGAAAATCCTCAAGTAACAATCATTGCCACTGGCGCCCTGGTGTTCAAGGCGCTCATTACCGCAAAAGATTTAGAAAAAGAAGGAATAAGAGCTGTTGTTATCAATCTTCCAACCATAAAACCATTGGATGAAGAGACGATTATCAGCTGGGTAAAAAAGACCGGCTCTGTTGTAACGGTTGAGGAACATCAAATTGCCGGAGGTATGGGTTCCGCGGTCAGCGAATTTCTTTCTCAAAATTATCCGGTCCCTCATGAATTTGTTGGAGTCAGAGATCTATTCGGGCAATCCGGTACGCCCGATGAACTCCTTGAACACTATGGATTGGGTTTTACTCACATAAAAGAAGCCGTAAAAAAAGTTTTAAGTCGTTAACAAACAACATTCCAACATTCTCAAGAATGTTGGAATGTTGTTTGGGAAACTAGGAAAGGACACTTATTTTGTAGTTGTCCGGAGCATCTTCCAAATATTTTTCCAAATCTTTTCTTGAAAGCAATCCTTTTTGGGCTCCAATATCTTGAACAACCGACATGGAGTTTATAGGCCCCCATAAAAGCGCTTCTTCCAGTGGCTTGCCCAGCGCCACCGCCGAAGTTACGGTTGATGAGAATGCGTCTCCCGCGCCAGTCCTTTCTAACGGTGGTTTTGGGTCAGGATAAACCGGGACAACAAAGATGTTTTTTCCATCATCCGCATGCGCACCCTTAGGACCGTCGGTAATTATGGCTATTTTGGGTCCAAGTCCACGGATTCCTTTAAGTAATATTTTTATATCTTCTTCTTTGGATTCAAGAATTCTTTGCGCCTCATCTTTGTTACAGAAAAAAATCTCCGTATGCTCATATATTTTTTTTAATTTTTTCGGTCCTAAAACTATCTGAAAAGTTCCGGGTTGAAAAGCAAGTTTAACACTGGGATGTTTTGCCAGATAATCTCCTATTTCTTCATGGAAGTTTAGAGAATTTTCTCCCATTGAACTTAGATACATCCATTTTGTTTCTCCCATATCCGGTAATTTATAATCATAATTCTCATGTTTGATTAAAATAGTTCTTTCAGATTCGTACCACAAAACATAGTGGTGGTTTGTTGTTTTCCCTTCGTGGATTTTCATTAAATCAAGCATCACTTGATTGCCTTCAAGTGTTTTTAGGCAATTTTTGCCGTTTTCATCATCACCAAGATTGGATGCCAAAGCGGAGGATAAGCCCAAGCGCGCGGCAGAAACCGCCGCATTTGGACTGTTACCCACGGCGCTGACCATTTCCGCAAATTCATACGGAATTTTATCTCCAAAGGAAACACAAAGTTGGCAATTCTCGTTATCAATATCACAATTTACCTTTGCGTCTTTAATCCTTATAAATTCATCGGTAGTTATGTCACCAATAGCTACAAAATCATATTTTTTCATTAGGATAGTATACCAAAAACAAAAGGAACAGTAGAGTGTAAAAAGTGTTTAGGTTTGGAATTTTAATGTGATAAAATAAAAAGATGAAAACAGCAAAAGAATATATTTTAGAAGCGCAAAAAAACAAAAAAGCACTGGGTCATTTTAATGTATCAAATATGGAGGGGGTGTGGGCGGTGTCTCGGGCGGCCAAAAGTCTTAATCTGCCGGTTTTTATAGGGGTTTCGGAAGGTGAAAGAGACTTTATTGGTATAAAAGAAATTAGAGCAATAGTGACCGCAGTAAAGGAAGATCTGGATCACCCCATATTTCTTAATGCTGACCACACCTATTCTTTTGACAGGGTTAAGGAGGTGGTGGATGCCGGGTTTGATTCAGTCATTATTGATGGAGCCAAACTTTCTGCGGAGGATAATTTGAAATTAACTCAAGAATCTGTGCAATACGCAAAATCAAAGAACCCCAATATTTTAATAGAGGGAGAGCTCGGCTATATCGGTCAATCGTCAAAGCTTCTCAATGAATTGCCAGAAGGTGTGAATCTTGACCCTAAATCTCTGACACACCCCGATGTGGCAAAAGATTTTGTAAACAAAACAGGCATTGATCTTCTTGCGCCAGCAGTAGGGAATATACACGGGATGTTAAAGGGCGGAGGAAATCCGGCACTTAACATTGAGAGGGTAAAAGAAATTGGCGAAGCCGCGGGCGTTCCACTGGTCTTGCATGGAGGGTCTGGAAGTTCTGATGAAGATTTTGCCAACGCAATTGAAGCCGGAATATCCATAATTCACATTAATACGGAAATCAGGGTTGCATATCGCGACGCGCTAAAAAAATCTCTACAAGACGAACCCGATGAAATATCTCCATACAAAATTGCCAAGCCGGCTATGGTGGCAATGCAGAAAGTCATAGAAAACAGAATAAAATTATTCAACAGAAGCTAGTATTTACATGGTGGATGAAATAAAAAAAATATTTAAAGGGGAGGTTGTGGTGGATTCTCAAGTTTTGGATAAATACAGCCACGACGCAAGCTTGCTTGAAGTAATGCCAGAAATGGTTGTTTATCCGCATGACTCAAGCGATATTCAAGGCCTGGTCAAGTATGTTTTGGAAAATAAAGATAAAAAACCAAACCTATCAATAACAGTCAGGGCGGCTGGAAGCTGTATGGCGGGAAGTTCTCTAAACGAATCAATAATATTGGATGTGATGAAGCATATGGGAGGTATCACTGGCTTTGACGGTCAAAGTGTGACGGTTTTGCCAGGCACCTTCTATAGAGATTTTGAGGTGGAAACTCTAAAAAGAAATCTCATCCTACCTTGTTTTACTGCTTCAAAAAACTTAAATGCCATAGGAGGAATGATTGGAAATAATTCAGGAGGGGAAAAAACTTTACAATATGGAAAGATGGAAAATTATATAGAAACTCTCAAAATCGTTTTGTCTGACGGAAAGGAATACGAAGTGGAGCCTTTGTCCAAAGATGGTTTGAAAAAGAAAATGGAACAAAATGATTTTGAAGGAAGTGTTTACAAAAAGATTTTTACTCTCATTGAATCAAATAAAGAAGAAATAGAAAAAGCGCGTCCAACGGTTTCAAAAAATTCCGCCGGGTATTATATTTGGAATGTCCTAGCGCCCGACAACGAGGAAGTCGGTAACAATAAATATTTTGACCTTACAAAACTGATAGTGGGGTCGGAAGGCACCCTCGGAATCGTGACGGAGGCGAAATTAAAACTTGTTCCAGTAAAGAAAAAATCCAAACTTTTTGTTGTTTTTCTCAAAGACCTCTCACCCCTTGCCGACCTTGTTAATGAAATATTGGTTTTCAAACCGGAAAGCTTGGAGTCCTATGACGACGCGACAATGAAGCTTGCTATCAGGTTTTTCCCAGAAATGGTTAAGTCTATGAAGGTTAAGAATTTCTTTAAATTGCTATGGTCTTTTCTTCCGGAAGCGTGGTTAATAATCTCGGGCGGAGTGCCCAAATTAATTGTTTTGGCGGAATTTTCCGGAGACACCGACGAAGAAATAGATTCACAAATGGGGGATTTGAAAAACAAATTGGCACATTTCCGCTTGAAAACGCATATTGCCAAAACAGAAGAAGAGTCCGAAAAATATTGGACAATCAGGCGCGAGAGCTTCAACTTATTGCGCAAGCATGTGAAGGGTAAAAGGACAGCTCCGTTTGTGGATGATGTGATAGTTGAACCAAAATATCTGCCGGAGTTCTTGCCCCAAATGAGAGCAATTCTTGATAATTATAAACTTGATTACACAATTGCCGGTCATGCGGGAAATGGAAATTTTCACATAATTCCGCTTATGGATATGAAGGACAAAAAAAATGTCAATATAATTATGGAAGTTTCTGAAAAAATATATGATCTCGTGGTGCGGTTCCACGGCTCTATTACAGCCGAACACAATGACGGAATTATCCGCACTCCATACTTGAGTAAAATGTTTTCTCCCAAAATGCTCGAAATTTTTAAAGAAATAAAAAAGATATTTGATTCGCGCAATATTTTTAATCCAGGCAAAAAGGTGCCTTACGAAATTTTGGGGAAAACAATGGGAGACTTGGAATATCTTAAAAATCATTTGGCGAGTAAGTAGCCTGGCGAGTAAGTAGGCACCCCTCCTTCAACCCGTTTTTGTTGTCTATATACAATATGCAATCTATACCACAATTCTGCAGAATTGTGGTATAGATATGCTGGTGGTTTCTGAAGCGGCATGGTGGCTTTCTGTGTTGGGTTGGAGTCTGTGCGTATATATTAGTGCATTTACGCAACAATCTTAGGTTCGGTTTAATAGCAGAGCTTTTTGTGTCCCTGGGTTGATTTTTAACTGTTCCTTTGTATAATACTTGGACATGTTGGAATTACAGGTAGAAAAAAGAGAAAAAACAAAAAACCTTCAAACTCTACGGAAACAGGGGGTTTTGCCGGCGGTCTTTTATGGAAAGAAGCAAATTTCTACTCCAATTTCTATATATCAAAAACAGTTTGTGAAAATATGGAAACAGGCCGGAGAATCAACAGTGGTAACTTTGAAAATGGGAGAAGGTGAGTCTTACGACTCTTTGATACAAGATGTGGATTTTGACCCTGTTACAGGCACTCCTCGCCACGCGGATTTTTATGTTTTTGATAAAGACCACAAGATTGAAGTTGCTGTTCCCGTTGAATTTGTTGGAGTTTCTTCTGCGGTGAAGGATTTTGGTGGTTTGTTGGTGAAGGTTCTTCATGAACTTAAAATAGAAGCCGTACCCAAAGACCTTCCTCGTGAAATAAAGGTTGATTTGTCAGTTCTAAAAGAAATTGGTGGCAACATAAAAGCAAAAGACATCATTCTACCTCAAGGTGTAACGCTAATGGAAAATCTTGAAGAAGTTATTGTTCTTGTTTCGGAGCCAAAGGAAGAGGAGCCGGAAATAGAAGCCACTCCGGACATTTCAAGTATAGAAGTGGAAAAGAAAGGAAAAGAAAAAATTGAAGGTGAGGGCGTTGATGCGGATACTCCATCCGAACAAACGAAAGAATAGAGAATACTTCGGTTTTTTCTCATACGGTTTTTTGATATACTTCTAATAAGTAAGAGATGCCTTTTGTTGACGTCTTTTATATTGAAACCATGTTAGATAAAAAATTATTTATATGCGGACGAAAAATAATTGTCTCTACTTTATTTTTCTCCCTTTCCCTGTATCTTTTTCCGCCCATCCACACGATAAACGCGCAGGGTATTACTGACGCTCAAGAAGCCAAGCTTCAGGCGGAATATGACGCACTTCAGAAAGAAATTGCCAAATGGCAGGGTGTTTTGGACGAAACTCGGTCTAAGTCGCAATCCATCCAGGGAGATATAACAGTCCTTAACGCCAAAATAAAAGAGGCGGAAGCCGCGATAAAAGCCAAAAATATTGCCATACAACAACTTGGATCTCAAATAAACGATAAGACAAAAACAATAAGCACCCTAGAAACCAAGTTAGCAAAAGGCAAAGAATCTTTGGCACAGTTAATAAGAAAAACCAATGAATTAGACAAGTTTTCTTTGGCGGAAGTAATACTTACCAATAGTGATTTATCGGAATTCTTTAATGACCTGGATTCTTTTGAATCCATCAAAAGGGATATGAAAACCCATTTTGAAAACATAAGAGAAGTACGAACTGCGACGGAGAAGGAAAAACGGCAACTTGATATAAAGAAGAATCAGGAAGTTGATGCGAAATATGTTGTTGAAACAAAAAAGACAACAATAAGCAAAAGCGAAAAAGAAAAACAGCAACTTTTGTCGGTATCAAAACAGCAAGAAAAGAGTTACCAAACCATATTAGCGGAGAGGCAAGAAAGAGCGGCGCAGATAAGAGCCGCGCTTTTCAGACTTAGAGATACGGAAGGCATACCGTTTGGCAAGGCGCTTGAATTCGCGGAATTTGCTTCAAGCAAAACGGATGTTAGCCCAGCTCTTATTCTCGCCATTCTTTCTCAAGAATCCGACCTTGGCAAAAACCAAGGGTCTTGCATACTCTCAAGTCTTGAAACCGGAAACGGGGTGGGTAAAAATACCGGCAGGGTCTTTGAACAAGTTATGAAAGCACCGAGAGATACGGTGCCTTTTGAAAATATTACAAAGCGATTAGGGCTAGATTGGACACTGACTCCGGTTTCATGTCCTCCAGGTACGGTGTATAAAGTGGGGCGTGGTTTCGGCGGAGGAATGGGTCCAGCACAATTCATACCATCCACTTGGGAGTTATTTAAAAATAGAATCGGTTCGGCTGTGGGCGTATCCGGGGCTCAAGCAAATCCGTGGAATCCACAGCATGCGTTTGTAGCCACGGGAATTTTTCTATCAGACTTGGGCGCGAGTTCAAATTCTTACACTTCCCAAAGAAATGCGGCTTGTAAATATTATTCCGGCGCTTCGTGTACGGCAGGAAGGCAACCTCCTAATGTATTCTATGGTGATTCGGTACTGAAAAAAGCGGAAGAGATTCAAGCCAATATTGATTTTTTGAAGGGAGTTTAGGATAGTTTTCAGGTGTCAGTTACTAGCTTTCAGAAAAAACAGGAGAGAAGAAAAAACACCTTTATTTAAAGGTGTTTTTTGATGCTTGGTACACGAAAATGTAAAAATACTGTATTAGAATCAACACCTTGGAATCACTCATAGCATTTGATTAGGTGTTTTGAAATTAATCCCCATGTGCATTCTTCTTTGGTTGTAGTGTTCTAGAAATTGAGAAACGTCCTCTGGAATAAGAAT
>Ga0210044_10008199_pt1 | contig 13094 bp, 12 predicted proteins | sample CryGey13umfilter_2_FD_183959 | JGI IMG/M metagenome (GOLD analysis project Ga0210044, IMG submission 183959) | Groundwater microbial communities from aquifer in Utah, USA - Crystal Geyser 4/9/14 3 um filter (SPAdes) (version 2) | ecosystem: Environmental > Aquatic > Deep subsurface >... | reverse complement strand
ACCACGCGATCCATCTCGCCGAGAAATCTCTCGACGCGTAACTTCTTCATTTTCATTTTGTACCTCATGCTCGTTTGCATGAAATGATTCTACAGGATTTTTACAGTCTTTTGCAGAGGGTTCTATATCTATTCCACTTGTTGTGCTTCCAAATGAAGAAAGAACATTATTTGTAAAGCTCTGCATATTCTGTCCGAAGGACGTCGTAATAGACGTTCCCAGAGCTCTTGGATAAATCAAAGCCTTTGCGATACTCGCAGGACTGGAGTCCCCACATAAAAAATTGGCAAGATAAACACTCAGAAATGAATTGATATTAAATGTAGACGCACGTTCCAGCTTTCTGGCATTGACGATGTGGTTGACTGAAATAGTTTCTTTGAACCAGATCCGGGTTTTTTCCAGAACAAGTCTCTTTTCTGCTGCATCCATAACCATAAGAAGTGATAATCCCTTTGAAAATACTTTAAATTCATTGTTTCCTGATACCACAGGGAAAATCAAGTAAAACCCGCTGTTTTTTTCAGGATGGTCATATTTCAGGTTCGTGCTATAAACACGGATGGAACATGAAAAGATAAACAGGATTGAAGAATTGCTGGCGCATCAGGAGCGGCAGATTCAGGAGCTCAGTGAGGTTGCTGTCCGTCAGGGGGGCGAGATTGATATGCTGAAAAAGCATGTTTTCCGTCTACAGGATAAAATCGGGGTTCTGGAGGATGAAACGCACGCCTCCGGAGGAAAAAGCCTTTCAGCAACCGAAATCGCCGCCCGGGACAAGCCTCCCCATTATTAAAGACCAGAACGCTTTCCCCGTCTTTCTCATAGATATATTAACGATTTAGCCGTATATTGGAAGAATGACAAAGAAGAATCGCACGGGAAATCCTGCCCATATTGTTCTCACCTCCCACCCGCCTAAAAATGGCGGGAAGATCCCTAAAATTTCATGGGGGGCGGCAAACCTGAAAGAACGCGGGCCGCTCATTGCCAGCATGGCCGATCATGCGGCTTCCAATGTTATCGGTGCCTATGCAGGAGCCTATTCGGTCTATCGTGCGGTAGCAGTGGCAACAGGCGCTCTTGACCCGCTGCATGTGCCGGATCTTCATAATACATCCCCGGCGGAGCCGATTGGCCCGCATCCGCAATGGTTCGAGCATGACCGGATTGTCAGCCTTGATCCGTGGGGACATCTGGTTGGAGATGAGTTTGATGAATTCCGGCAACAGGGTCTTGACGTACGCCCGACCATTGCGGTCACCAAAGCCCATATCAATATGCCGGAAATCCATCAGGCCGTTGCCGCAGGGCGGTTAAAGCCCGATGGAAAAATCCTCAAGGAAAACGGTGATGTCCGCGTTACCAAGGCCGCGATTGATCCGGTCTGGCATTTGCCGGGACTGGCGCAACGGCTGGATGTGGATGAAAATGATCTGCGCCGCAGCCTGTTTGAAAACTCCGGCGGCATGTTCCCCGAGCTGGTCACGCGCCCTGATCTTAAAATATTTCTGCCGCCGATCGGGGGGCATACCGTCTATATGTTGGGAGATATTGCCACACTGCATGACCCGGATATCCCGCTGGGATGTCGTGTCCATGATGAATGTAACGGTTCGGATGTTTTTGGCTCCGATATCTGCACATGCCGCCCCTATTTATGCCACGGGCTGGAAATCGCCATTCAGACCGCGCAGGAAGGTGGCAACGGCCTGATTATCTATAACCGCAAAGAAGGGCGGGCGCTGGGAGAAGTCACCAAATTTCTTGTCTATAATGCCCGCAAGCGACAGGAAGGCGGTGATAGTGCTGCCAAATATTTCGAGCGGACAGAATGTGTTGCGGGTGTACAGGATATGCGGTTTCAGGAGCTTATGCCCGATATTTTCAACTGGCTTGGCATTACAAAAATAGATCATTTTGCCAGTATGAGTGATATGAAATATAACGCGCTGGTCAGTCACAATATCGAAATTATCAACCGCATCCCTATTCCGCCGGAACTGATCCCCGAAGATGCCGCTGTGGAAATGGAAGCCAAAAAAGCTGCCGGCTATTTTGTTCCCGACCCTGATCAGATTGCTGATGATGATAAGTTAAAAAATACAAAGGGTCGTCATCTCGATGAATAAAATTATGAAAATTAATGATTCGGACTTTAAGCTTGCAACTGTTGTTTTCATTATGTTATATGATGTCGGATAAAAGCTCTGGAATAGAAGATATAAAATGGAAAAAAATGCCACGCCAATAATAATAGCACTTCCTGGTTCTGGAAAAAGTACGTTATCAGGAATGTTAGCAAAAAAATTTAATAAAACTGTTTTGTCCACAGATCCTCAATTCAGAATTTTTCGTGCAATTCCAGCTACGTCACAAAAAGAAGAAGCAAAAGTAATGCAACGTTTTTTAAAACGTGCGCAAAAAGAATTTCCAGATAAATATCAGGCGTTATATGCTGCTGCCAAAGAAGATACAACAGACAAGATGCCAGAACCTGATAGCCCTGCCTATCCTCAAAAACGCACACATTTACGAGACAGCAGTTTTTTCCGTGATTTTGGAGAGGATATTTTTCGTACATTTGAAATTGAAATGTTGGCATGGCTACACGAAAAAGGCCGTTTTGAAGAGAAAATACCTGAATTGAGTGGCTCTGCACTTCTTTATGAAGAAAATCGGAAATTATTTTCTAAAGAAAATGGCTATATATTCGTACATCTTGATGTAGGCCATGAAGATATTGTAAAGCATTTAAAGAAAGATTTTTACAAACATCTGGAAAATTCGAAAATGGCAGGAGAATGGAAACCCATAAGAGGGGCGTATGAAAAAGCCGTAAGACAGGCCTTGATGGAACAGAAAAATATCCATATCACACCAGAAAATGTAAAAGAACTATGCATACAAAATAATGATATTGTCGAAGCAACTTTATCGGAAGTCGCCAGAAAAGCAAGAGAAGAACGGCATAATTTCTGGATGTCTGACACATTTAATGCTATTTCTATGAAAGTAGAAGCTAACGAAACGCCTGAACAAACATTCAATAAAATATTGCAGGAAATTAAAAAACCTCCTGCTGTACAACAAACGAAAAAGTTACAGTATAATTTGTAACAATGATTTATAATAAGACTGTTCCTTTTCTCATTTGCTTTACCATCTGGCGGTAGCAGAGCGGGCGAAAGTATCTAGTATAGAGTAGAGTGGAAAAGTTGGACAAAAACCTCCATATTCTTGATCATCCCCTTATCCGGCACAAGCTCGCGCATTTGCGTAAGCGCGAAACACCGGGACATATCTTTCGTGACCTGATGAAGGAAATCACGATGCTGCTTGGTTATGAAGTGCTGCGTGATATGCCCACGAAAGAAATCGAGATAGACACGCCGATGGAACGCACAAAGGTGCAGGTTCTGGAAGGGCGCAAGCATTGCCTTGTGTCTATTCTTCGCGGCGGTAACGGGCTGCTGAACGGGATGCTGGAGTTGATGCCGCTGGCAAAAGTCGGGCATATTGGTCTGTACCGCGATCCTGAGAGACTTATTCCCGTGGAGTATTTTCTGAAACTGCCCGAAGATCTGAACGAGCGCGAAGTTATTATTCTTGACCCGATGCTGGCCACCGGAAAATCGGCTATCGCGGCGATTGACCGTGTACGCAGCCATGATGCCATCAATATCAAGTTCCTGTGCCTTGTCGCCGCGCCTGAAGGCATTGAAGCCGTGCAGGAAGAATATCCCGATCTTCCGATTTATACGGCCTCTCTTGACCGCGCTCTGGATGAACGCGGAAACATTCTTCCGGGCATTGGCGATGCGGGGGACAGGCTCTACGGGTCAAAATAATGAAGCTCCAGTATGTTTCCCTGACGGGTGCCGATGATGCCGTAGACATTGCAGATTTGAATGCCATTGCCGCTGATTTTCCATTTGTAGAATTTGCTGTTCTGCTGCTGCCAGAGCAAGCGGGACAGCCCCGCTTTCCTACAATTTCATGGATCAGGACATTCCGGACAGATTATAAAGGCGTGCATAAAGCCATGCATTTATGCGGCAGTGCTTTTCTGGGATTTGTCCGGAACGATCCGGATATTCTCGCACTGATGCAGGGCTTTTCCCGTATCCAGCTTAATCTTGAATTTGGCGCTGTTGACGGACAATATGATCCTGCGGCACTGCTTGCGCAGATCAGAGCCTGCCCCCGATGGCAGTTTATCATCCAGTACACAGAGGACAAGGCATCCCTTCTTCCGCTCCTGCGCGATATCCCCCATCACGCGATCCTGTTTGATGGGTCGGCAGGGCAAGGACATGCGCCAGACTTCTGGCCAGCCCCCCTGCCCGATCATTTTTGCGGTTATGCCGGAGGACTCAATCCCGATAATATAGAACACCATCTTGAAAAGATTTCATCTGTTGTAACCGATCACACGACATGGATTGACATGGAAACCGGCATTCGTACCCATGACCGTTTTGATTTACAGAAAGTCCTGCAGATTCTGGAAAAAGCCGCCTTTTATACAAACAGCTAGAGCCGGGCAGCTAGAGCCGAGGCAAAGGCAGCGCGATAAATTTACCGTTTTCAGGCGCATAGCTATAGATTGCGCCCGCCTCCATATTAAAGAGCCATGAAGCAATTTCAAGACGGCCTTCCGCCAGCGCTTTTTGAACACTCGGATAGGTTTTCAGATTTTCGGTACTGAGCAAAACAATCTGCTCCTCGGCATGGCGTAGCAAATCATCATGTTTACTGTCATCCGCGCAACATTTTTTAGCCTGCTCCAGCCCCTCCCGGGCAACGGAAATAAAGCTGGAAATTTCGGGATCATCAAGATTCTCGGCAAGCGCCCGAATTGCGCCGCATCCGGTATGACCCAGCAGAATAATCTTGCTGACTTTATTATAATTAATGGCAAATTGCAGCGCCGCCGCCAGCGCCGTCCCTTTCTGATAAGGCCGGACAATCGCGCCCATGGCCTTGTGACCAAAGAACGTGCCCGGTTCTGCCTGAAAAAGAATGCCGGGATTGCTGCGGGAATCAATGCAGGAAATAATAAAGTAATCGGGATCCTGTCCTTTTTCGACAAGACGCGGCATCAGTGACTTTCTATCGCCATAATGCTCTTCACAAAAGACGGCAAACCCTTTTAACAGCGCCTCAAAACCACAGGCCATATTTATGATCCGGCTTTCATAAGATGAACAAAACGATCGAACAGATAGTGGCTGTCTTCCGGCCCTGGCGAAGCTTCAGGGTGATATTGTACAGAAAAAACAGGTTTTCCCTTCACCTTCAACCCTTCGTTTGAACCGTCAAACAGACTGATATGGGTTTGCTCGATGTCATCCCCAAAAGAATCCGCAACAACTTCAAAACCGTGGTTCTGGCTGGTAATTTCGACTTTGCCAGTGAGAATATCTTTCACCGGCTGATTGGCACCACGATGGCCAAGATGCATTTTTCGGGTTTTTGCGCCCAGCGCCAGCGCCATAATCTGGTGCCCCAGACAAATCCCGAACACAGGCTTACCGGAGGCTATGAGCTTCTGCACAACAGGTACGGCATAGACCCCTGTAGCAGCCGGATCACCGGGGCCATTGGAAAGAAATATACCATCAGGGTTATAACTTAAAATATCTTCCGCGCTTGTGCTGGCAGGAACCACAGTGACTTTGCAGCCGACGCTGGCCAGACAACGCAGGATATTATGTTTTGTGCCATAATCAACAGCCACCACATGATGTTCCGCCTTCTCAAGCCGGCCACCGCCGCCGGGCTGCCACCTTGTTTCCTGCCATTCATAGGGCGCTGTGCAGGAAACCTCTTTGGCCAAATCCATTCCTTCCAGACCCGGCCAGTCACGCGCCTGCCGATACAGGTTTTCAAGATTACATTTCCCATTTTCATAGTGACAGAGCACCGCATTCGGCGCCCCCTGATCGCGGATCAGACGGGTCATCGCCCGTGTATCAATGCCGCAAATTCCCGGGATATTGCGATCCTGTAGCCACTGGTTTAAGTGACCCTTTGCCCGCCAGTTTGAAGGATTTGTGATATCCTCACGGACAATCAGTCCCCGCGCCGCCGATGTGACCGACTCGATATCCTCTTCATTCGTGCCTACATTACCAATATGAGGAAACGTAAAGGTAATAATCTGTCCGGCATAACTCGGATCTGTCAGGGTCTCCTGATAACCGGTCAGAGACGTATTAAAACAGATTTCGCCAATCGTATGCGCTTTCGCACCAATTCCCTTGCCCCAAAGGACATTTCCATCTGCCATTACAATAACGGCTGTTGCATTTTCGGGGGGGGATATATTAGAAAATTCTGTCATATACTCTTTATTTTCCAGCGTGGCCTGCTAGGTATAAAGTAATTAAATGTTTGATCAGCAAAAGGGAAGTAAAAAAGTGGATAAGAGAACAGAATTCAGCAATGCACTGAAAGAATCCTTAAAAACAAAAGCGGTTGTCGCAACAGCAACAATACGGTTAATCCTTGCTGCGCTTAAGGATCGTGATATCGAAGCACGGGGACATGGTCATCCCGAAGGAATCAATGAAAGCGATATCCTGTCCCTGCTTCAATCCATGGTAAAACAACGGCAGGAATCATTTAAAACCTATAATGACGCAAACCGCAAAGATCTTGCCGACCGGGAGGCAGAGGAAATTATCATAATCAAAGGATTTCTACCACAGCAAATGGATGAAAGCGAAATAAAGAAAACAGTTGATGACCTGATTACCGAGCTTGGTGTCTCTGACATCAAGGAAATGGGGAAAGTTATGGCCGCGCTCAAAACCCGCTATGCCGGAAAACTTGATATGGCACGCGCCAGCGCTCTGGTCAAGGAACAGCTGGCGGCATAGAAACCGCCTCTCATTACAATAGCTATATATGAATTATCGGGCGCTCCCTGCCAGAAAATGGATTCCCCGGGATTTTCTAACGAATCCGGAGAATGACGGAAAAACAGAATAAAATAATCCTGATTCTTGTCATTGCGAGCGACTGAAAGGAGCGCGGCAATCCACAATACGGTCACTGGATTGCTTCGTTGCTTACGCTCCCCGCAATGACGATAATGGTGTCCTGATATTAATAAATGCGAGCAAAGCAAAAAGAGGCGCAGTTTCCTGCGCCTCTTTTCTGAATTCTTCTTCTAAAAAATTAGAAGTTGATTTGTGTTCCGAGAAGAACGGATGTTGCATCAGCTGAGCTGCCTGCATAGCCAACGCTTTCTTCATGGTCGATAAAGCTGACACTGCCACGGAATGTCATGCCCGGACCGTAAGTGTAAACAACACCACCTGTCCAGCGCTCGACATCAATATCAGCACTTGCAACATTCTGGTTGTTGTTCAGGTAGCTAGCACCGATTTTGAACGGGCCTGTTGTATAATCAGCACCAACAACCCATGTTTCTGTTTCAAAGTGATCACCACTAACGCCGTTATCATCTTCCAGATAGGCCGCACCCAGACCAAACGCTTTCCAGTCAAAGTCAACGCCAACATTCCAGGATTCACGGTCATCAAATGTCGCAACAACAGTATCTGTACCTGCTGTAAAACCAGCAACGCCATCAACATCGTTATAGAAGACAGGAATATCATTGTCATATTCAAGCTCAGCGTGGCTGTATCCGGCACCAAGAGCGATACCCAGATCACCAATCATCCCTTCATAACGGGCTGCAACATCCCATACATCGCCATATTGACGTGTAATTGCTGTTGCTGCTGCTGGAATAGCACCATCATCATCATTATTGGCCAGATCATTCGGACCGGTGATTTCAGGTGTATAAGAAAAACCTGCCTGGAAACCGTTGAAAACAGGAGTCATATAGGTGATTTTATCGCTCCAGGCCGTCATGGAATGATCGTAATCAAAACGTGATCCTGCTGTCAGACCAACGCCGTTAACACCCATACGGATATCGCCGGCTGTAGCTGTATCCGTACCATCGGCATCAACAATCACAGTATTAACAACCATACCGTTCAGGGCTGCAGCACTGCCGCCTGTGAACAGGTCATCAAGAGATACGTTGTCGATTGTGGAAGCGCCGCTTGTTGCCGGTGCAGCCAGAATACCAGCATTAACCGGATCTACGAACTGACGGATACCGTCAAAGTTGCTGTCTGCGGAAGGAGCAGCCACCTGCAACAGGAATGTTGCGCCTTCTTCCATACCAAGATTGACACGTCCCCATGCACCGGAGAAGTAAGCATAGGCTTCTTCTGTATTAACGCCGGCAACACCATCGCTGGAATCAGCACCATCAAGGTTGACTTCCATGTGAGCACCAACCGTCAGGCCGTTATCCAGTGTTGTTTCGCCTGTGAAGTGAATTTCAGTCTCACGCAGAATATCAAAGCTGCGCTCGCTTTCTGTTTCAACTGTCGCAGCTGTTGCCGGAACGGCAGCAACTGTATCAAGATCATCAGAAGCTGTGTCTTGATCCAGCCATGATGTGTAAAGTTTCGTGTGGCCGCTAAGACCCAATTTAACTTGAGCGTTTGCCTGGTCTGCCGCAAAGGTCATACCAAGGGCAACAGCCGCTGTTCCCAATAGAAGTTTTCTCATATCAATATTCTCCAATCACAAAGATTTGATCATTTGGTTAAACATATGATCCGAAATCGAACCATATAAGGACATCATTCCCGAATGGGCTATGACTGTTGCTATTTACTCACCTCCCCTATCACCCGTCAATGCGATTGTGCAAATTGGCAACATTTTTAAAAAAAGAGTGACATTTTTATCACAGCTCTGTGGGAAAGAAGGCTTTTCTTATAAGGAGCGCCTTTGTTGCCGGATGAAATTCTTCACTTTTGGCAGGTCATTGGGCAGGGATGTATAATGTTCCGGCTTTTTCATGAGTGCGGCAAGGCGCGGGACATCCGGTGGCGCGATTCCTGTTGCCTGATGAACGGCTTGCGGGAATTTTGCAGGATGGGCGCAGGCCAGCGTTACCATTGGCACCGCCGGATCTGTTGCCATTATTTTCTGCGCCCCGTACAGGGCAACGGCGGTATGGGGATCAATCAGATTTCCGGTTTCTTCGAAATATTTCTTCATTATTTCAATCGTCCCGGAATCACTACAACGCTGTGCAATAAAGTCTTTCCGCGCCCGAATCATCTGTTCCCTATCAAGAATGAAGCTCTTGTTGTTCCGGAAACGCTCCATGATTTTTTGCAGGGCGGCATGGTCTTGTCCTGTCAATTCAAAGAGATAGCGCTCGAAATTACTGGAAATCTGTATATCCATGCTGGGCGATAGAGAAGGAACGACCGAATCAATTTTCATTTCCCCGCTTTCGAAAAAGCGCGTCAGAATATCATTATGATTCGTGGCAATCCCGAGTGTGTGAATCGGAAGCCCCATGCGCCGCGCCGCCCAGCCGGCATAGACATTGCCAAAATTTCCGGTGGGAACCGTGAAGGAAACAGGTCGTTGTGGCGCGCCAAGCGCCAGAGCGGCGACAAAATAATAAACAATCTGCGCCATGATTCGTACCCAGTTGATCGAATTTACGGCTGATAAATTCAGCTCTTCGCGCAAGGACGCGTCGGCAAACAGGCTTTTCACGATATGCTGGCAATCATCAAATGTCCCGTCAAGCGCGATATTAAAGACATTAGGCGCATCGACCGTGGTCATCTGCCGCCGCTGGACTTCCGATGTACGGCCTTGCGGATGCAGAATGAAAATATCAATATTCCTGCAAGTGCGGCAGGCTTCAATGGCGGCAGATCCTGTGTCCCCGGAAGTCGCACCGACAATCGTGATACGCCTGTTTTCCCGCACGAGAATATAATCAAACAGTTTTCCGAGAAACTGCATGGCATAATCCTTAAACGATAAAGTAGGGCCATGAAATAATTCAAGTATCCAGGCATTTGGCTCTATCTGTACCAGAGGCGCTATGGCACGATGGGAAAACCCTCCGCTTTCATAGGTGTCTTCCAGTAACGACTGCAGGACAGAGTCTTCAAGCGCGCCGCCCATAAAAGGGCGGATCACAGCCATAGCGATTTCTGCATAGCTTTTGCCCTGAAGTCCGGTCAACTGTTCCGGACTGAGTTCCGGCCAGTAATCGGGAATGAACAGCCCGCCATCCCCTGCCATTCCGGCCAGCAGTACATCGGTAAAAGACTGCGATTCTACGCCACCCCGTGTGGAGATATACCGGATATTGCGTGCCATGTTCTTTTGTTTTTCCCTGTTCATGCCATGAAGATGAAAAATAATATTTTAATTTTTCAAAATTTACTAGAATTATAGTATCCCACATCAAGAATAGACAGGTGATATGACCAATAATTATTGATGGGTATCCATGCTTTTTGAATTTATTTTACTGAAGAGCCTAAGGCTCAAAACCTTATGTTTCCTGCGCTTTTGAAGTGGTGGGCACGACAGGGATTGAACCTGTGACCCCTACCGTGTCGAGGTAGTGCTCTACCGCTGAGCTACGTGCCCTTTCATAAGGGAACAATATTTGTAATGAGTAAACCGGCTCTTTTCAAGCTTTTTTAATAAAATGACATTCCTGATACCAATTGTATGTAAATCCTGAGGAAACACGCCTGAAATCAACTATTTCACCCCACCGGATACTTTCATAATAGAAAGATAGACTTACCGCTTGTGGTTTCCAACCTTCATACTCTTCGTAGTGAAAAATAACAATGACTCCGCTACGCCCGGGATTGTATTTTGAGTGCAGCACCGTCATGAAAAGTCCGAAGCAACCAGCAATTTCTTGATAGAGATCAAGCCCATGCATTAGCATAGCTGTCATGATAAAATACAAAATAAAGCTATTGTGTTGAAATATTATTTTAAAGAAGCAAGGCTGGGACAGTCCAGACACAGAAGAGAAATATTTTAATTTTATCGAAGGTTCTCTTGAAAAGGTTGAACATCAAGAGGCAGAACGCATATTAAATAAAGTACACCCGATAAAAAAAGAGGCCAGAGTATGAAAGCGCAAGCAAAAAAACGCACACCAAAGAAAAATAATGTCACATCACTGCCCCTTAAAAAGCAAGATGCAGCGGAACATACATTCTGCGGCCCACATATGAAATTGCCTCCTGTCACTGTAACGGACGAGAATGTGCCATTGGCTGATCGGCTGCTGCATGCGGCGCTGGGGCGAATTTACGGCTTGTCCCCGGCTTCTCTGGGTCTGACTTATGCCGACTGGCTGACTCATCTGTTGTTGTCCCCCGGCAAGCAGGCACAGCTTTCCTACAGCGCATGGGAAAAGGGCATCCTTCTGGCCGCTTTTATACGTTGCCAGGCTCTCGGACACGATCATGCATCCTGCTGCGCCGAGCCTATGCCGCAAGATCGGCGTTTTGAGGATGAAGGTTGGCAACAATGGCCTTACAGCCTTTATAAGCAAATATTTATTAGAACCGAACAATTATGGAGCGAAGTCACGGATGTGCGTGGCATGAATCACCATGACAAGGCCGTGCAACCCTTTATGGCACGGCAGGTGCTGGATATGCTCTCGCCTCTGAATTTTCCACTGACCAATCCCGGCGTGGCTAAAACTACCGTTGAACAGGGTGGATTTAATTTTGTCAGAGGCGCACAGAATTTCATGGGGGACTGGCTACGGCTTATGACCGGCCAGCAAGCCGCCGGAATGGAGAAGTTTAAGGTCGGCGAAAATATCGCCGTAACCAGGGGTAGTGTTGTTTATCAAAACCGCCTGATTGAACTGATCCAGTATGAACCGGCGACAAAAGAAGTCTATGCCGAACCCGTCCTGATCGTTCCGGCATGGATCATGAAATATTATATTCTTGATCTTTCGCCGGAAAATTCGCTGGTGAAATATCTGGTGGGACAAGGCCATACGGTCTTTATGATTTCATGGAAAAATCCCGGTTCCGAAGACCGCGACCTTGGTTTTGAGAATTACTTGAATCTCGGCATTATGGACGCGCTCAAGGCCGTTAAAACGATTGTTCCCGATCAAAAAGCGCATATGGCGGGGTACTGCCTCGGCGGAACGCTGGCTGCGATTGCTGCAGCGGCACTGGCGCGGGACAACGCAGACTCCTTGAAATCTCTGACCCTTTTCGCGGCGCAGGTCGATTTCGAAGAAGCAGGCGAACTGCTGATGTTCACCGATGAAAGCCAGCTTGCCTGGCTCGAAGATACCATGTGGGAAAAAGGTTATCTTGACAGCAAACACATGGCGGGCACATTCCAGATGCTGCGCTCCCGCGATCTGATATGGTCAAGGGCAGTGGAGAATTACATGCTGGGCGAACGCAGGCCGCCGAATGATCTGATGGCGTGGAACGCAGATGCCACGCGTATGCCCTATAAAATGCACCGCGAATATCTACGTAGCCTGTTCCTTAATAATGATTTGTCCGAAGGACATTTTATGATTGGCGGCAAACCTGTTGCTTTGACTGACATCCGCGTGCCTGTATTTGCCGTATCGACACAGCACGATCATGTTGCGCCATGGCGTTCCGTTTTCAAAATCGACTTGTTTGCCGATACAAACGTTACATTTGTTCTAACCAGCGGTGGGCATAATGCCGGAATTGTCAGCGAACCCGGTCACCCGCACCGTACCTATCAAATCACCACAAGAAAAGAGACAGACAAATACACTTCACCCGATGACTGGGTCGCTCTTACCCCGTCCCGCGATGGCTCATGGTGGCCGGAATGGCAGAAATGGCTGGTAGAACACTCAGGCGATAAAACCAGCCCGCCAAAAATGGGCGCGCCAGAAAAGAATTATTCCGTTCTGCGCGAAGCGCCAGGCGAATATGTGATGGTGAAGTAAATCAGGACGCACTTATTTTTTTCCACCGTTTTTGACGATTAAAAAACAGACCCGCAAGCCTCCTGACGCTATTTGAAGATGGCCAGGATAGACCATTCCTAAAACTATAGAACCCTCTGCAAAAGACTGTAAAAATCCTGTAGAATCATTTCATGCAAACGAGCATGAGGTACAAAATGAAAATGAAGAAGTTACGCGTCGAGAGATTTCTCGGCGAGATGGATCGCGTGGT
>Ga0210044_10008194_pt1 | contig 13099 bp, 18 predicted proteins | sample CryGey13umfilter_2_FD_183959 | JGI IMG/M metagenome (GOLD analysis project Ga0210044, IMG submission 183959) | Groundwater microbial communities from aquifer in Utah, USA - Crystal Geyser 4/9/14 3 um filter (SPAdes) (version 2) | ecosystem: Environmental > Aquatic > Deep subsurface >... | reverse complement strand
TAACAATCTTAATTTACAGTTAACTCTCGACCACATGTTGATTTTTATTTGGAAAACGTATAGGATGAAATAAGCAATGAAAAAAGGTTTTACTCTTATTGAACTTCTCGTCGTTATCGCCATTATTAGTATGCTTTCGGCGCTATTGCTGCCAAACTTTATGGGAGCAAGAGAAAGAGCCAGGGATGCTCAAAGGAAATCCGATCTCAAACAAATTCAGAAGGCTTTGGAAATGTATAAACAAGATCAAGTAACTCCAGCTTTTCCCAGTACTCTGCCAACTGCCGGGCAAACGTTTAGCTATAATGGAAATGTTTATATGAATAAATTTCCTGATGATCCATCACCAAATAAAGACTATTATTACATCGTTAATAACGGTACATTGACTTATACGTTATGTGCATGTTTGGAAAACAGCGCTGACCCAGACGGATCAACAAGTTGTTCCACCTGTGGAACATGTAGCAGCGGAAAATGCTATACGGTAACACAACCTTAATTATATTATAAATTTAAAATTGAAAATTCAATGAAAATTAAAAATTTAAAATTGAAAAATTCGAAGGGCTTTACATTACTAGAGATGTTGGTTGTCATTGGTATTATTTCCGTTTTAGTATCTATGGGATTTGCTTCGTATTCAACTGCTCAAAAAAAAGCCCGCGACGCAAAAAGGCAAAGTGATCTTAAATCCTTCCAAAGCGCCTTGGAGCAATGCTATTCGGTAAATAACTATGCTTATCCTACTATTACCGGCGGTGGAACCACTTCAATTGCAGAAAATTGTCTGGCTGCAGCTGGTCCTGATTTGACTATCACTGATCCTTCAACAAAAACATATACCGTAAGTTCGGCGACGACAACTTACTCTGTGCAGATAACTTTGGAGTCAGGAACTACATTTACTATTTCCCAACTACAATAACTTATGAAAAAATCATTTACTTTAATCGAAATTCTCGTCGTTGCCACCATTATTGTTCTTCTCACGGCCACGGCTGCCGTCACTTATTCGACTTTACTAAAACAGTCTCGCGACGCCAAAAGAAAGACCGATCTTGAACAGGTGAGAGCGGCTTTGGAGATGTACCGAAGTAATAACGATGAATATATTTCTACATCAAGAAATTACAATTGTGCAAATGCCGCCTTTAATTACCTTACTACTCCGACTAAATATATTGAAAGCATGCCCACAGATCCGAAATCCGATTCAAACTATTATTATAGATGCAATGTATCTGGTGATGATTATACTATAGGAGCATATTTAGAAACCGTGTCAACGCCGGGAACTTGTGGCAATTGTTTTGGAACGACACCTTGTACTTATTGTGTCGGACCGTACGGAGAAAAGTAATTTTATGAAAAAAGCTTTTACCTTGATTGAACTTCTTGTTGTCTTATCAATCATCTCTATTCTTTCAACAGTCGGACTAGCTTACTATAATAAGTACGGTGAAGAAGTAAAACTTAAAAACAGTGCTAATCAACTGGCTGATGTCTTGGAATTAGCTAAAAAAAAAGCTGAGTCTTCTGAACTATTTCAACCTTGCTCAGATTTTTTAGGTTATAACGTAACGGTTACTACTTCCTATTATTTATTAAGATTTAATTGTGGGGGCAGTTATCAAACAGTCCAAAGCTATAATTTTCCTACTAATATTACCGCTGTCAGCGGAACTGATTATTTTAACTTTAAACCTTTGGGTCTGGGAACAAATATAACTGTTAACTCTATTATTTTAAAGAATACTGTCATCAATCAATGTCAAGATATCTCAATCTCAACAATCGGAGTGGTTGATGAAACCTTAGTTACCTGTCCATAGTTGTATACTAAAATTAATGGCTAAAAAAAAGGCTTTTTCTTTGATCGAAGTTCTGGTTTTTATTACCATTCTTTCCCTTTTTTTTGTCGCCGCCATGACAGTAACTACTTTTTCTTTAAGAAATATGAAGGCCTCTGAATATAAAATCTTAGCCGCTCATTTAGCTGAAGAGGGGATGGAATGGGTTAAATCTGAAAAAGAAGCTGACTGGAGCCAATTTACTATCCATGGAAGTTTAAGCGGTACTACTTATTGTTTAAATAGTTTAGATTGGGGTACGCCTAATCCCGATGGATGTAAAGAATCTTATGATTTAGGTAAACCGGCCATTTTTAAAAGAGAATTAAAAGTTGATAACCAGACCGGGAATCCTATCACCGCAACAGATATTGAGTTAACCGTCAGCTGGACAGACGGAACGACTGTTTTTAATGTGCCAGTTAAGACTGTTTTAACTGTATGGGAATAAAAAAGAGTTTTACCTTGATAGAAATGATTGTTGTTCTTGCTATCGTCGGTTTAGTGATGCCAGTAATATTTGCTATTATTTTCGGATTAGCAAGGCAACAAACAAAAATTTATCGCCTGTCTGAAGTAAAAAGGCAGGGCGACTATGTTTTAAATAATACTGCCGTTTTGATAAGAAACAATGCCAAAAGTATTCATTCTACTCAACCTCCGTCAGCTGAACAATGCGCAACAGTCGACTCATTATATAGTTCTAATAATTCATTATATTTCCTGGATAAGAATGATCGCTGGTTTGGTTTTAAACTTACTAGTAACAAGATTTCTTCTGAATCAGGAAATCCTGCTGATTTAACATCAACAAAAGTAGTTGTTTCTGGTTTGACTATTGGATGTAAAAGAACCACTCTTTATTCGCCGGCCACCGTTTCTTTGTCCTTTGATATCTGTTATGCCACAGGAGTTGGCACCTGTGCTTCTTCGCGACCCGAAGAAACTGCTACTCTTCACTATCAAACCAAGATTAAACTAAGAAACTTCTAAAAAGATATTGATATTTTTCTTTATTTTATTTATATTGAAGTATTACTTAGTCATTTCGACCCCGCTCAGCGGGGGAGAAATCTAATTTTAGATCCCTCGCGGAGTTTACCCTGAGCAAAGTCGAAGGGCTCGGGATGACAGGGAGGGGATAAATTATGGCTGATAATTTTTTCTGTCTCGATATTGGCGAAAAACAAACCAAGATTGTCGACGCTAAAAAGTCCGGCGATATCATTGAGATAAACGCGATTGGAAAAATCGATACCGATGAATATTTTTATGTTACTGAAAACGAAAAAAAATTAGAAAATCAGGCTAATTTAATCAGGCGTTTAGTCGACAGTTTAAAGATTTCGAAAAAAAATGTCAACATCATTATCCCTGATGCTTTGACCTATAACCAGGTTCTTACCATGCCCTATCTTAATGAAAAAGAATTAATTTCCGCGATTAAGTATCAGGCTGATCAATTCATTCCAATGCCAATAGAGGAGACTAACATCGATCTGGAAACAATCGAAGAATATAAGCAAGAGAAAAAAATTCTTATTTTGATTGCCGCCTCTCCGAAAAAATTAATTGAAAAAATTCAAACAACAGCCGAACTCGCCGGTCTAATTCCTGAATCTGTGGAAACAGAACTCTCTTCTAATACGAGATTTGTCCTGAATTTTTTTAAAAAAATTCAGCCAAAAGTCTCTGGAAATTTCCTTTTAGCCAATTTTTCCTTAAATTCAACGAATCTGTCTTATTTTGAAAACGCCATTCCTGTCATCAAGGAAAACCATAGTCTTACTTTAGGTTATCAGTTATTTTTAAAAGAAATCCAGATCAATACCGATACCGATAGCAAAAAAGCGACCGAGATTTTAAAAAGTTTTTCTCCTGATCACCCTTCAAGCTATCCTATTGAGACAATCGTCGCTCCATTACTTAGGGAGTTTGGATCGGAAATAAAAAAATTTATTAGAGATAGAAAACCGAACAATCTATATTTTATTAATAATATAGCTTACTTTCCGTCTCTCACTTATTTTATAGAAAAACAGATATCTCTGCCTACTTCTATCCTTGACCCTTCCTTTTTTATAAAAAAAAGCCAGTTAGTCGACAGTTTTGTTCACGAATTACCACTTTTTGTCTCCACTCTCGGTGGCAATCTAAGATGAAAAAATTAAACATTAATCTTATTATCAATCGCGAGGATTATCAAAAGTATCAAATTTATTTTGAATATTTAAAAATATCCTTAATCGTTTTGGTTTTTGTTTTTTTCAGCCTATTTTTTATTTTATTTCTTATCTTAAAAAATAAAACTGACCTTGAAAAAAAACTCAATCTGCAAAAAGGAACTTTGCTTGAAATTTTAAAGGATAAAAAAGTAGACGAGGTCAAAATCAGTTATATAGGAAAAAAATACCAAGATCTAAGTTCCTACTTAAAGGACGATGCTTTCTCTTCTCCTTACTATGCTTTTCTTAATTCAGCTATTCAAGAAAGCAGTGAGTCTGCTCAACTTGAAACTTTTTTAATTACAAAAAGCCGTGATGTTGATTTTACAATCGCTTTCACTGATTTTCCCCAGTTGATGAGTTTTTTTAAGTTTATTGAGTCGGAAACTTTCTTAAAAAATTTTGAGACTATTTCTCTTAAAAGTTTCTCTGTTATTGGCGCTACAGAAAATCAAAAAGAAAATTACGAGTTAAGTTTTGCTGGAAAATTTAAACCCCTAAAATGAAAATTAAACCATATTTGTTTCGCTTAATAAAAGAAAATGCTGTTTACATCATAAGTATTTTTTTTCTTCTCTTGATGATTATCGTCGTAATTCTGGTGGGCTTAAATAGAATTTCCAGTTCAGTATTAAAAATAAAAGCATTGACTAATGAAGTTGATCAATTGCAAAAAAGAACCAATTTCTTTCAAACAACTATTCTTCCTACAGAAAAACTCGATGAAGATATCAAACTTTTGAACAGTTTAATTCCCAATATCGAAGATTATTTTTCCATCATCTATTCTTTGGAGATCATATCGCAAAAAACCGGCTTCTCTATATATGGTTACTCTGTCGATATTGGCCAATCTACAGTTAATAAATTGAGGTTAAGCGTCACTGGCAGCGGTGACAACATCTCGTTTATGAAGTTTTTAGATCAATATAATTTCGGCGGTGGAAGATTGATCACTTCGGATAAAATCGAACTAAATCAGGAGTCGACAGAAGCAATGAAAATCGATTTAACTTTTTATAATAAGGACGTACCGGTTAGCGGCATCTCCGAACTACCTACTGATGACAAGATTTTTAAAGATTTAGAAGCGATAAAACAAAAAGTAAGTTTTGATTTCAGCCAAGCTTCAGAGGAAGCAAATCTCGATCTATCGTATCCCAGAAAAAGCAATCCGTTTTAGCCTTGTTCCATGTTCCACATGTTCCACCGCGGCGGTGGAGAGGCTATAGGTTATTATTATTCTAATCAATATCTTCATTTGCTTATTCTACCAAAAATACACCGAAGCGGTGGATTTGTTATAGGGTTATTTAAAAATTAATTTCTTAATTAACCCTAATTTTCTTTGATAATCTCTATTATTTTCAACAAATTTTCTATATGATTCTTTATTAGCGATTGATATTTCTGGTAAATAATCTCTTAAGAAGTTATCATTAGTGATTAAATCTCTATAAGAAGAATGTCTCCAATCTTCAGGTTTAGTGATCAAATCAGCAGTCGTCGGATTTAGAGATGCAGATAACGAGAAACATGAAGCAACTGCTCATTTGTTTCTATTCTTGCTACCTTAAAACTCGACTCCCATAAAGGACCTTTACGATTAAACCTAATATTAAAATAGCGAGTATAACTATTTTCGATGTCATTAATATATTTCGAAAGTTTATTATCTTTAAGTATTTTTATTAGAAGATGATAATGGTCAGGCATTATACAATAGCTAATAAATTTTAGATTGCTGTTATCCTTTGGAATGATTAAATTATTATAAATATATTGCTGTTTCTCTTTAGCGACCGAGTATTTAGTCTTTAGTTCACTGTTATCGTAAGAATTATAGTAATCTAAAACTTCTATAAACCGTTGACTGCTATCTTTATTTCCAAAAATATTGAACTTCGCTATGCTTCGATTAAATACATGATAAAATTTTCCTTGAAAAAAATTACTAGTCATAGAAAATTTAAACAACAAAAACCTTCTTTGTCTATAGACTATACGCTACAAAACTGTAGTTTTGGCTGTATATAGAAAGCTAAATTATGTGATATGCCATACACCGCGGCGGTGGAGAGGCTATAGGTTAAATTTTGCGGTTTTTAAGGAGTTTGCGGAGGCCTTCGGAGATGATAGCCCCCCGGCTGACCCAATAATCATATCTTTCTTTATTGATATTTATAAAAACAGGTTCGGCTATCGGATCGTATTTGCCAACTTCTTCAATATAGCTACCGTTGGATTTATAGCGCTTGTTGACAACAACGATTCGATAGGCTGGTCTGCCTTTTTTACCTATTCTGTATAGTCTTAAAGTGGCTGCCATATTGATGAATAATATCAAATATTTTTTAGATTTTCAAAGGCTTTTTTGGCAGCTTCTTCTTCAGCCTCTTTTTTTGAAGGAGCAACGCCTATTCCTAGTTTTTTTCCTGCAAAAAAAACGCCGATCTTAAAAATCCTCTTGTGTTCGGGACCGGATTCGGAAAGAACCCGATAAAGAGGCGTGGTTTTGTATTTTCCTTGGATAATTTCTTGTAAACGGCTTTTTGGAGAAAGGTACTCTTTGCTTTTGACGAGCTGATCCAGTCTGTCTTTAAACAGAAACCGGCAAACAAATTGATAGGCTTTTTCAAAACTTGCATCCAAAAATATCGCGCCGATTAAAGCTTCAAAACAATCGGCGAGAATATTTTTGTTGGTTTTGCCGCCGGTTTTATCCTCGCCTTTTGACAAAAGCAGGTATTCGTTTAGACCCAAATTTTTGGCCGAAGTCGTCAGACTCTCTGTTTTGACAATGGCGCTTTTTATCTCGGTATAATCACCTTCTTCAAGGTAGGGAAAGTTCCTGAAGAGATAAACCGAAGTTATTAAAGATAAAACGCTGTCTCCTAAAAATTCCAAACGTTCGTTTGAAGGAAGTTTATAATTTTTGTGTTCATTGAGATAAGAGCGGTGGATAAAGGCGTTTTGTAATAAGGATTTGTTTTTGAATATAAGGTCAATTTTTTTTTCAAGAAAATTAAGTTTTTGTATCATAGATTTTTCCAAGAACAGCATTAACAAAGGCAAATGATTTTTCGCTTCCCAGTTCTTTTGCTAACTCTACCGCTTCGTTGATAATAACTTTAGCCGGTTCTTTTTTTTCTATGGTTAACTCAAAAATCGCCAGCCTCAGTATCGCTAAATCTATTTTAGCAATTTTTTCGAGAGGAAACTTGGGAGCGTGTTTTGTAATTTGCGAGTTTAGAGAGTTTAGAGAGTTTAGTATAGATTTTGTTTTTGGCAATAGGAAAGGCTGTTCAGTAAAATCTTGGCTATAAAGTTCTTGGACGATTTTTAATCTTAGTAAGTGTCGTGGATCAATCATAGTTAAAATTAGTCGAAGTTGGTCAGAAGCTAGTTAAAACTAGTTATAACTAATTTCAACCAATTTCAACTATTTACCGCAATATTTACAAATTCTATGAGGCAACTTTGTTTTACTGCAACTACTGCATTTGACCAAATTAGGCAATGATTTCATCTTAGCGGCTTTTCTTTTTCCCGATCTTCTGGTTGAATGTTTTCTTTTTGGTAATGGCGCCATTGAAATATATTACCACATGATTTACCTCTTGACAAATGGAAAAGGGATAAACTATATTTAAAGTATATGAAAAACTTTAAGTACGGTTTTACTCTTATTGAACTTTTGATCGTCATTGCTCTTCTTGGTGCTTTAGCAGTCGGACTTCTTGCAGCTCTTGATCCTTTTGAACAGTTGAAAAAAGGTACCGATACTGGAAGAAGAAATACGGCAGCAGAACTGCATGGTGCGGTTATACGATATTATGGAATTAAAGGATATATGCCTTGGTGTACCACTTCAGCTTGTACTGCTTTTAGAGATGCGGGTGATGATGATAGTTATGCTACTGGAATTTTAGGAACGGATTGGACTAACACTATACTTGAGATTGAAGCCTCTGGTGAATTGAAGTCTGGTTTTTCGAATATTGCCGGTTCAGGAACCATGGCCCAAATAACTATATGGGGTGTTAATGCTACCAATCCTAAAGTAAAAGTATGTTATAAACCAACCGCTAAATCATTTATTAATGACCCAAATACAAAGTTTTTAGCTGCAACGGGTCTTGAATCGGCCACTTGCAAAGGTGCAGGTGGAGCTGACTTGACATGTTTATGGTGTATCGAATAAGTAATTTTATATTAATAAGGAGAGGCTTTAGCCTCTCCTTTTTTTTAGCAAATATTGTATATTTAAATTATGAACAAAAAAGCATTTACTTTGATCGAACTTCTTGTTGTCATAATGATACTTGGGATTTTAGCAGCTCTGATTTCCGGAAATTTTATTACTTCTTTAATAAAAGGTAGAGACACTCGGAGAAAAGCCGACCTTGAGCAAATCCAGAGCGCTTTGGAGATGTACTATGAAGATAAAGGATCTTATCCAACTTTTAACATCTTTGCTACTGCAGGTTATCAACTGTGTGAAACAAAGATTGCCAGCACATGCGGTTCAGAAAAAGTTTATATGATAAAAATTCCTGATGATCCTTTATCTAGTAACAACTATGTCTATAGCCAAACCGGCTCAGCCTATCAACTTTATTCATGTATCGAAAACAGTCAAGACCAGGGTCAAGGAGTTAAACAAACTGGTTATGGTGTCAGTTGCGGGTCTGGTGTTTGTAATCCTTGTAAGTATGGTATTTCCAGCCCAAACACCAATCCTTAAAGCAAACCGTATTTTTTTAGAAGCTCTTTTTTAAGATTAAGGCCATCTAGAAAATCTTTTTTTAACTCGATCGCTTTGTTAATTTCTACCAGAGACTGTTTTTGCCAACTGTCTTTTTGAATTTGTTTTTTTTCCGCATCAGATAAAAGAGAATAATAGACCGCTAAGCTATAAGGAATTTTCGGGTCGGTCGGAGCTAATTTTACGCCAACCTGCAAGGCCTTAATTCCTTCCAGAAGTTTATTGCTATCTAAACTAACCTGGTAGAAAAGATATTGATTTTTGGCTCTCGTCTTCCAATAAAAGATATTTTTAGACGAGGAGTTTAGGCTTTTTTTATTGTAATAATCACTCAAAGACATTAACTGTTTGGCCATCTTATTCTGTTTTTGATAACTGGCAACTGCCGAAAGATATGACAAGCTTGAAGAAAATCTGTCTTCGTAAACAGGTTCTTTCCTTATCTTTAAAGCTCTTTCAAAATAACTAGCCGCATTTTGATAATCGGCAATCTGTGGCTTCAAATAATTTAGTCCTAAAGCATATTGGGTGTCGGCCAACCAGTAGGCAAAGGTAGAGAAGAGTAGATAGATTGTAGAAACGGAAATGATAAAAATAGAAAGGTATTGATATAAACTTAATTTGTTATTTATAGTTCGAGCTTGTCGAGAACTTCTCGACTCGTCGCTTTCCTCCTCGCTCGAAGAATAAAAAACTAACGCCGGAATCAGATAGAAGAATAGATTAATCGTCGTGGTTGAGAAGCCGAAGAAATTGGTGATGAGAATTGTTAACCAAGCCGTAAGTAAGCTCAAAACTAAAATCCTAGAACTCAAATCCAAATCTAAAATCTTTAAATCTTTCTTTGGTTTTGACATTTGAGATTTGGTTTTGACATTTGAGATTTGAGTTTTGAGATTATTTATTACGTAAACAATAAAAAAGATTATGAAACCTAAATAAGTTAATAACCCAACAAATCCTGTCGTTGCAAGGTAATTTAAGAACTCATTATGCGCTTTGTTATAAATAAAATCCCACTCAGAAGTAAGATTGTGTTGTTTTGGACGGACAAAGTTATAACTATAGGCAAAAGTCTCCACTCCGGTTCCAAAGAAAGGATATCTTAATCCCAGGTCAATTGCTCCTTTCCAAACGATCTTACGAATATCTAGGGACTCGGTGACAGAGGAAGCATTGTTGTATTGTTCTATTGTTATATTGTTTTTTAAATCTTTTTTATTTTTAATATGTATTTTTGATATTTGATATTTGATATTTGATATAGACAAGTATTTGTCAACTCTTTCAATCCCTGTTTTAAATAATAAGATCGGAACAACAGTAATTAGTAATAAAGTAATAATTAATTTTTTAGCGTTTAATTTAATAAATAATAGGTAATAGGCAACAAATAATACTAACCCTATCCCAACTGCAGCTAAGGCTGATCTCGAACGAGAAAATAAGATAAATGAGAAATTGACAAAAAGGTACACAATATAAATTAGGTTTATTTTGTCATTTCGAGCGAAGTCGACCTGCCTACCGACAGGCAGGGAAATCTTAAAAAGATCCCTCGACTCGTCCGATGTCACATCGGACTCGCTCGGGATGACAAGGGGGCGGAACAAGAAATATATTCCAATGAAAAAGTTGATCGCTAAATAAGCTCCTAGCCAATTGGGCTGGCCTAAAGTGGAAAAAGACCGATTAGCCGGATCGAAAACATTAGTCTCTCTTGACCAACAGCTGTTGTCAAAACTTCTTCCTCTGCTAACTAAAAAACAGGTCAGATCATGGCCTAACTTCCCAGGCAAGCCATAGATCATCACCAAAACAGATGACCAAAGAGAGATTTTTAATAAAGAAAGAATATCAAAAGAATTAGAGACAAACCCGTAATAAAGTATGATATAACTAATAATCGATAAAAGACCACCATTAAATCGACCGTAATAGCCAAAAAAAGATACATGGCGGTCAATGGAAAAGATTGTCGCCATTACTTGACTAAAAAGAAATAATATTATAGGAATATCTAAAGGAGTCTTTTTAAAAATCATTTTTTTTGCTAAAATCATCTTAAGAAGCCAAAAAAAACCGATAAGAATAGTAATAAGATAAATAAAAATCATTTTATTAAACTCAAAGAGTTCGGAAGTTGAAGTAGCAAATATCAAAGGAGTCAGGAAAAAAAGGCTTCCGTACAAAAATTTAAGAATCCTGTCTATCATAATGAATAATTTTACTAGTTGGCTGGCAAAAATCAAACTGCCTTTTTTTTCCAGTTTCGAAATCTATTTTGACCTCGGTACGTCTTTGACAAAAATTGCCATTAAAGACAAGGGAATTATACTTCGAGAACCGACCTTTTTAGGATATAACAGCAGGATTAATCAATATCTGTTTTTCGGAACTGAAGCAAAATCCATCATTGGTAAAACCCCGGATTTTATTAAAATCGTCAGGCCGGTCGTCGGAGGAGTGATTTCCGATTTTGATGCCGAGGTGATCTTGATAAAAAAATATCTCGAAAAATCAGTTTACCTCTATTTTTCAAATAAGATAATTAAACCGATAATGGTCGGCGTGGCAGTCATACCTTCAATTGCGACCGAAATAGAGCAAAAAGCCGTTGAAGAGGCTCTCTATAAAAATGGCCTGTCCCAGGTTTTTTTAATTGAAAAACCGCTGGCAACAGCTGCTGGTTGTAATTTGAATATTTTTTCCCACCAACCTAATTTAATTGCTGATTTAGGTGGCGGATTGATCGAACTTTCTATTGTAGGAAGTGGCGGAATTATTTCTCAAAAGACCTTAAAAAACGCCGGTGACAATATGAATAAATTAATCTATAACTATGTTTATCTAAAATATGGCGTCATTTTAGGAGAAGCTACCTGCGAGGAGTTAAAAACAGATCTGTTGAACTTTGAAAATACGGAAAAAACTATTACCATTCGTGGCAAGTCTCTGGAAACCGGTCTGCCCAAGTCGGTCAGAATAAAGAGTTCAGATATAAAAGAAGCGCTTCTCACCAATTTTAATCTCATCATAGATGGAATTAAAGAATTGATTGAATCTTCACCTCCTGAGATTGTCAACGAGGTAATGAAACAGGGAGTGATATTAACAGGCGGCCTCTCACAAATAAAAGGTTTGGATAAATTTTTCGAGCAGGAAATTAAAATTAATGTTTTAACTTCTGAAAACTATCAATATGCAACGATTAACGGCCTTATTAAATTAGCCAGGAATAAAGAAGAACTATCCAAATTAATTATCCGCTTAAGCTGATATAATAATATTATGATTACATTAACCTCTTTAAATAATTTTTTAAGCAAATTATTGATATATGACAAAAAATTCAATCTCTCTTTAGTTGATCCTTATATGGCTAATGGATTGGTTTATCATGGTGAAGAAAAGATTAATAAAATTGCTTTAGCGGTATCGGCTTCTTTAACTGTTTTTGAAATGGCAAAAAAGGCTGACGCTCAAGCTTTGATTGTTCATCATGCGTTTAATTTTCCTCCCAATGTCAGATATGATCAGCTTTTCCAAAACCGTTATTCGTTTTTAGTAAAAAATAATCTGTCTCTTTTTGGTTATCATTTTTTGCTGGACAGCCATCCACAGATAGGACATAATGTTTCTATTATCAAAGAAATCGGCGGGACAATAGAGAAGCCTTTTTTGCATAAAGGAAATCCATGGGGATATTTTGGAAGAGTGAATAATCTTCCATTAGCAAAAATAATTAATGGATTAAAAAATAAATTAAGTCCTTCAATGACTCTATATGACTTTGGTCCGAAAAATATTAATCGGGTAGTGGCGATTTCTGGACGAGGGACACCTCTTCCGCCGGATATTCAGTATTTAGTTGATAATAAAGTTGACCTGTTTATCACTGGAGAAAACAGCGAATGGATCAGAGAAATATTCCGCGAAGTAAAGATTAATTATTTAGCCGGAGGACATTACCATACCGAAAGATTCGGGATATTAGCGTTAGAAAAACTAATCAAAGAAAAACTTGAGGTAGAAACGGAGTTTATTGAGTTGGTGAATAATGTTTAATTACAAACAATGTCAATGATCCAATTTTTCTTTCAGAAAAACCTGCAGATCTATAAAGAGTATTTTCTAATCCAATAATGAGCATGAAACCGAGTTTTAAAAATCAACAGGATTAACTTTTATTTTCCTAAATAATTTCTGTTTTTCTTTCTCCATAATTGCGGCAAATTCATTATCAGAGTATT
>Ga0210044_10008191_pt1 | contig 13100 bp, 16 predicted proteins | sample CryGey13umfilter_2_FD_183959 | JGI IMG/M metagenome (GOLD analysis project Ga0210044, IMG submission 183959) | Groundwater microbial communities from aquifer in Utah, USA - Crystal Geyser 4/9/14 3 um filter (SPAdes) (version 2) | ecosystem: Environmental > Aquatic > Deep subsurface >... | reverse complement strand
ACTTGGTTGGAAATACCAAATGGTATAGAAGCACATTTACATTGTGGCTTTTGTGTATATACTTACTCATGGATCTATTGTATCACGCCCCAGAGGGGCGGGGAATTAGACCCAGGAGAGATTAAAACCATGACCACGTCTTACCCCAGAGATACTAAATACAATTTTGTAGAGAATTTTTTGATTCCGTGGCAAGAACATTTTCGAAAAGTACCCACAAATTAGACGTATCAAACTTAGCTGGCTCCATAGTCCCGCAGGGCTGTGGAGCCCAACTGCTTCATTACATAAGGAGGACACATATGCCCACACTTCGCATTCACCAATCGCAAAAAAACATGCCTCACTTTGTTACGCTCACCGTAATAGAATGGATAGATATTTTTACAAAACAGGAATATTTCAAAGTCATTACAGACAGTCTTACGTTTTGCAGAAAAAATAAAGGATTGCGTGTATATGAATATGTCATCATGACAAACCATATACACATGATCGTTGGGACACCTGAAACAAACAATCTTTCCCAAGTTCTGAGTGATTTCAAAAAATATACAACAAGAGAATTATGGAAGCTTCTTGAAAAAGATAATCGATCGTACATTCTCAACATCCTGAACAATAGTTACAACAGAAAAAAAGGATACGTAACACAAATTTGGCAACGAGAAAATTATCCTGAGGTCATTTATTCAGATACTTTTTTACTCACCAAAATCAAATATATCTATTTCAATCCGGTCAAAAAAGGGTATGTCGAGCAGCCTGAAGATTGGCAATATTCCTCTGCACGAAACTGGATAAAAGAAAAACATGATATTATAGAATTGGATCCACGACCGTAGCATCTAGGCTCCACAGCCCTTCGGGACTATGGAGCCAGCCAAAAAATTATGAAAGAAATAGAAAAAAAGCAAATAAAAGCGATACGCTATGCAAATCAGCCTGCTCGATTTGTTATGAAAGGAAGTATTGTTACATTACAGTCAGATCATGGCGTTCGTACTTTGAAAAAAGTAGGAAATATCTGGTTTTGTGATTGCACATTCTATGCTAAAACTACCACCTGTAGTCATGTTATGGCACTAGAATCTTTATTGGGTCAATAATTTAAAAAAGCTGGCTCCACAGCCCTTCGGGACTATGGAGCCAGCCAATTTTTACGAGTATGACTGGACTTGACCACCACATCGACTCCACAACAAAATTTCTAGACAACATTTTTTCTTCCCTTGTCGAGGTTGATATTGATGTATCACCATTTTTCCTCGACCATATCTGCTATCGCGTCGAAACTGCGGAAGAATATGAAAGATATAAAAACATTCTCGCCGACTACGGCACAGTCCTGAGCGAAACAATGGTCAGCGGCAGACTCATCTCTACATATAAACTCCACGAACCAATCACTTACAAAGAAAGACACATTCCCCTGCTCGAGCTTCCCTCTCCAAAGCCTGGCAAACACTATGCGAGCGGACTCGAACATGCGGAGTTTGTGATTGATACCTCGTTTGAGGCATTCATGAAAAAATATCCGCATGTCTCTTTTGAAACAAAAGATCTTGAGAAAAAAATAAATCCAGATATTCGCATTTCATTTGACGGCTGTAGTGTAAAATTTCATCAGCAGTCGCTAGAGGATGTGATAAAGTTTGAGCAAAGTCTGTAAAAACAAAAATAACCCTTTTTACAAAGCTGCTTTTAAAAATTACAAATTGTACGTTGTATCAGATCGCCGTTCAATACTCACCAATCGATACGCTGTTTTTGAACGAATATAGAGAATCCGAACATCCCCTACTCGCACACGAAAAATATTTTTATGTCCTGACAAACGCTTCACATCGAGATGTGATGTATCCCCCTGTTCAATATCATCCAAGATCTGTAGCACTTTCTTCAATTCCTTTTTGGACAATCTTTTCAAAAATTTTAGAATCTTATCCATAGAAAATTTATGCCAGTAACGCCGCCGCCTTTTTCACATTTTCAAATGACACGCCTGTTTTGTCAATCTCTGTAAAATCCACAACCGTTTCCCAAGAATCTTCTTCTATCGGAACGATCTTAAACACAGGCTTTGATTTTTTGAGAATAATAAAACTATCTCCATGTTCAGAAACACGTTTTGTATAATCACTGAGTTTTGTGCGAAGTTCCTTGAGTGAAACAAGATTATTCATACTTATAGAGTTACAACTTTAGATACAACTACAGCATACACTAAAGATTTAAAATTGTCAACAAACTGAAAATTCTGCGCAATCCTAAAATAATCTACGTAATCCTTGAGTAAAACAAAAACAACCCTTTATAGAGTTGCTTTTGACTGGTCCGACGCGCTCGCTCTTCTGATCGACCACGAAGGGCCAGTCAGCGCGTGAGCGCGTCGGGGTGGGAGCCCGTGTTGTACGACGGCAGGCCTCTACTTGTTGCTAAGCAGGACCATCGCCAGGATGAGGATGCCGATGAGCTGGAACACGTTCAGAACGATGGACACATCCCTCTGCCGCGTACGGCGCACACTCAGGTCGCTAGCCTGCTCGATTGCGAGACCATCCTTGGTGCGGAGCGTACTCTCGATGCAATCCACGTAGTAGTCACTGACGATGTCTCCCGGAAGGAGACGCTTTGCGACCATGCTGTCGCTGGGTCGAAAATGTACGGCCTCGCAATAATCCACAACACCGGTTTCGCCGCTGATGTGGCAGGACTTTAGCGTAATCTTGTGCCAACCAAAGTATGGCACCCACACGTAGCAGATGCTACGAGCTTCATCATGGACTCGAGGCCACTCCGTCTGGAACGTGTGGCTAAGGAAACTGAACAGCATGCGTTCCTCTCCTCACATGGGTAGTTGGGCTCCCTGTTTGCGCATAGATAAGCAAAAAATGTACATGTTGTCAATAGTATACACTCAAAAAAATTAGTAAAAACAAAAACAGCCTTTTCACAAAGCTGCTTTTGCATTGTCCCCGACGATCGGTGCGACAATGCGCACGACATCGGGGTGGTCAGTGTCCTGAGTTGTAGGCGATGAACAAGGCCATCACAGTGAGCCCCAGCACGAGTGCTGACCACACCAACGCCGAAACTCCAAAGAACCCATGTCGGGTCCTCGCAAGAGCGAAGGCGTCCTCGTTGTCGTAGGTCTTTTCCTGCGCCGTGATCAGCTCCTGGTTGCCACCGAGACGATGAGCAACGAGGACACTAGGACCTCGTGGACTCCAAGGGGAAGAATCCTTCACCTCGAGCCCCCCGCACCTGACAAATCGAAGGACAGACAACATCATCCACCCGGACGACGGGTGAAAAACGTAGCAAATCCCCTGTTTTGCCTCCAGCCTGTCAGGGCAGACTTCGAAAGTTTCCCCTTCAAATATGAACGTCATCATCGCGTCTTCCTCCTGACGTTGGAAAAGCTCCCAACTGATGCATAGATAATCAAAAAAAAGCCATTTTGTCAATAATACTACCTGAATTCGCTTGCTCAATCATAGACATTCCACTACTATAGAAGGACACAACTCAATCATAAACCAACATACTATGATCAAACTTAACTCCCCTGCCCCATCCTTTACTCTCGCCGACCAACATGGCAAGATGCATAGCCTAAAAGACTATGCAGGCAAAAAAGTCCTGCTTTACTTTTATCCAAAAGATGACACACCAGGCTGCACGACTGAAGCGTGTAATTTTCGTGATAGACTCAATGAACTCAAAGATCACGGCGTGCAAGTGCTGGGTGTAAGTAAAGACAGTGTAGATTCACATAAAAAATTTGCAGAAAAATTTCAGCTGAACTTTCCTCTCCTCGCTGATGAAGATGGCACAGTGGTAGAAGCCTACAACGTCTTGAAAGAAAAAAGTATGTTTGGGAAAACATACATGGGCGTCTCACGAGAGTCATTTCTCATAGATGAAGAAGGAAATATCGCAAAGCATTACGAAAAAGTAAAACCTGCTGAGCATGTAGAGGAAGTGCTGGAGGATGTGAAATAGTCTATAAAAAGCAAGAGGGCATGTCGCGAGGACATGCCCTTACAAGATGTACGCCGAACGCCTACTTGATCTCGACAGTGAGAAGGCGAACTCTTCCACCTCCTCCCTCGAACTGTAGCTGGTACCCCTCGAACTTCTCCGGCAGGTTCTCGGGAACACCGGTGTTGAGACCAACTTTGACGAGCATCTCCTCGGCGTCGACGGCGATCCATGTGATCTGATCGCCATCGATGCTGTACCCGTTCAACAGATTTCGAACTCTGGTCGAGAGCTGCCTACGTTCCTCATTCGTCATTGCCACCTTCGGACCTCCATCCTCCAAAGTAATATAAAAACGCTATCATTTTCTATAAAAAAAGTCAATGAAGCCCAATAAGATTGACAAACGAGTGAAAAACGGCTATAGTTAGAGCCGTTTTTAATATCGCACTATGGCACAACAAGAATCTGTCATCCTCCGCTTTGACGGCGTCAAATTTCACTACGATGAAATCAAACCCATTCTCGATGGCGTCAGTTTTTCTATACGAAAAAATAGCAAAATAACGATCATGGGACCAAATGGAGCTGGTAAATCCACAATTTTCAAACTCATCACCGGAGAAATTCAACCAGTAGAAGGACGTGTTCTTATCTCAGACAACGCAACAATCGCAATAGCAAAACAAATCATGGCAGACGAATACAAAGAGCTGACTGTCCGAGAATATTTTGAAACAGCATTTACAGAAAAAAAACACAACCTCGACAAACTCATCTATGATGTTCTCGACGTTGTGAACTACCATATTCCGCTCGAAAAACAAATCAAAGACACGTCCGGAGGTCAACAAGCTCGCCTTCTCTTGGCACACGCATTGATCCAACAACCAGATATTCTCCTCCTCGACGAGCCAACAAACAATCTCGATGATGATGGTATCGGACACCTCACTACATTCCTCATCATGTACGAAAAGACGGTCGTTGTTATTTCTCATGATACGTACTTTTTGAATTCATTTACCGACGGTGTCTTGCATCTGAATGAATACACAAAAAAAATAAATCAGTACCAAGGAAACTATCTCGACGTACTCGAAAATATCAATGCACAAATAGAACGTGAAGAACGAAAAAATGCACAACTCCAAAGAAATATTCAAGACCGAAAAGACAAGATCAACTTCTTTTCAAATAAAGGAGGAAAAATGAGAAAACTCGCAGCAAAGATGCGTGAAGAAGTCGCAGAAGATGAAGAAAATATGGTAGACGTCATGCAAGAAGATAAAACGATCACTCGATTTGAGATTCCAGCACAAGCATACAAAGAAGAAATCTTGAGCATGAATCATGTCTCTGTATTGAAGAATCATGAAGTCGTTGAAAAAGAAGTCGACATCCGCCTCCGCCGTGGAGACCGACTCTTCATCAAAGGACCAAACGGCATTGGCAAGAGCACCCTCCTGAAACGCATCGCAGAAGAACAAACCGACGGCATCAAGATTGGCGACGGCGTGCGTGTTGCATATTACAAACAAGATTTTTCTGGACTAGATTTCAATAAAACAGCATTTCATTCTCTGAAAGAAATGATGGGCGTCCCAGACGATGAAGTCATCTACCGCACCGCATCACGATTTCTTCTGAGTTCAAAAGTCCTTCAAAATCTTGTAGGAGCATTGTCCGAAGGACAAAAAGGATTGCTCGTCTATGCACGGTTTGTCTTGCAAGAACCGGGTCTCCTGATCCTCGATGAACCTACCAATCATATCAACTTCCGCCATCTGCCAGTCATCGCAAAAGCAATCAATGAATATGAAGGTGCCATGATCCTCGTTTCTCATGTTCCTGAATTTGTCGAACAAATCAGCATCAAAGATGAACTCGATCTCGGAAGAATATAACTAATACACGCGTTATGTCAAAAGCAGCAAAAGGACACAAAGTAACCGTACACTACACAGGTTCACTCGCAGACGGCACGATCTTTGATTCATCAAAAAATCGTGAACCACTAGAATTTATTGTGGGTGGTGGCATGGTGATTGAAGGATTTGATGACATGGTGACCGGCATGAGTGTTGGGGACACAAAAAAAGAAACGCTCCCCTCTCACAAAGCATACGGCGACCGTCGCGATGAACTCGTGGGCGATGTCCCCAAAAATAATATTCCAGAAGACATCCGCGATAAAGTCGCAACAGGAGACAAACTCCAAATTCCACAACCAAATGGGATGGCGATTGTCACGGTGACCAATGTTACAGATGACACGATCACCATAGACGCAAATCCAGAACTTGCAGGAAAAGATCTGACATTTGAGATAGAATTGATTGAAATTTCAGAAGTGTAATATCTATACTATTTTCAAAACCATGAGTGTTATACACTGATGGTTTTTTGTATAAAAAAAGTAACAAGACTTTTTATAACCAAGGGTTTTAAGGGGAAAGCTGTTTGTCCCGATCCAATCGGGATTGGTGACAAAAAGGAAGGGAAGAAATATATACTTGCAAAATAGAAACAAGATCGTTACACTACGGCTGCCTACTCATAATTCACTATATATGAAAAGAATTGCTTCTTTTGGAGGGACGCTCGCACTCACACTCATCCTCGTAGGAGCGGGTTGTTCCAATACCCCATCCTCACCATCAACAGACACCTCAGACAATACGACATCCGAACAAACAAACGAAACAATAGGAAAGAAACAGACAGGAAGTGATAATATCCAACTCATAGCAACAGCAGTCGGTGCACGACAAGTAAAATTTGAATGGGAACTGAGCGGAGACCTCGCCGAACCAACACGATTTATTCTCCTCAGAAGTGAAGACCCAAATCCATCACATGATGGAAAAACATTTTGGTTCCGCCAGCAAGGAAACCGAAGTTCTGCAACATGGGTAAACCTCCCAGCAGGTGAACAACACTTCCGTATCTGTACCAGCAGTGATGGAGATGCTTGCGCATTCTACAGCGATGATATCTCGGTCGACGTTTTATCTGGACCAGCGCCCGTAAAAAAAATGGAAATATCTGATACAGCAGAAGTGACAAATGAAACCGAAGAAATACAATCAGAAGAGCCAACACCACTCGAAACTGAATACGCAATCAGTGACACGACGTCAACAGAAGAAATAATACTCATCGAAGAAGTGAGCACGACCACTCCAGAAGGAGAAGTACCAACGACTGACACCACAAGTACAGAAAACATGAGTACGTCTGCAGAAGAAGCAATGACAGAGACGACAACAACGACAGATTCTTCAACAAGTACAACGTTATAATGTACAAAAAAAGTCCCTCCGAATATATCGGAGGGACTTTTTATATGTATCAACACAATTACTTTTCCCCCTTTTTCTTTCCAGTCGTTTTTTCTCTCGCTGACAACTCACGTATCTCATCTCTGAGTATCGCAGCCACTTCAAACTCAAGATTCTTCGCAGCCTCTTTCATCTTCTGTTGCTTATCTTTGATAATATCTGGAATCGATCGCCCATCACCGATCATATCAAGACGTGCTATTTCTTTTATCCTTCGACTTCTCGCTTTTTTGGCATTCGTTTCTTTCGTAGCAGAAAGTCCAAATTCTTCAAGAATATTTCGAATTGTTTTTTCAATTGTCTTTGGCGTGATGCCATGTTTTTTATTGTAGCCAAGTTGTTTTTCTCGACGACGATCTGTTTCTTCTATTGCTCGCTCGATAGAGCCTGTCATATGATCTGCATAGAGGACCACCTGCCCATTCACATTTCGCGCAGCGCGCCCAATCGTCTGGATCAGACTTGTTTCACTACGAAGGAATCCTTCTTTGTCTGCATCGAGAATTGCCACAAACGATACTTCTGGAATATCCAGTCCTTCTCGGAGCAAGTTGACGCCGACAATAACATCGACTTCTCCTTTACGAAGTGACGTAATAATTTCGATACGTTCGATAGTCAGAATATCACTATGCAAATACTTCACTTTTACCCCTCGCTCTTGCAAATATTCTGTAAGATCCTCAGCCATGCGCTTTGTCAGTGTGGTAACAAGTGTTCGTTCCTTTTTCTTTATTCTCTCTTGAATTCGTGCGATGACATCATCTACCTGAGAAGGGTTTTCCTCTGTTTCGGTCACAGGACGGATGATCACCTCTGGATCAATAAGCCCAGTAGGACGCACGATCTGCTCTGCAATATTCGTACTCACTTCTCGTTCATACTCACTCGGCGTTGCAGATACATACACGACATCTTCGATACGAGCATCAAATTCATCAAAACGCAGCGGACGATTGTCTCGTGCACTTGGCAAACGGAATCCATTGTCTACCAGAGAATCTTTTCGCGCACGATCACCATTGTACATCGCACGAATCTGTGGAACCGTCACATGCGATTCATCAATGATTGTCAAAAATGACCGTGATCCATATTTGAAATAATCAATCAGCGTAAACGGTGGCTCCCCTTCATCACGTCCTTCAAAATGTCGAGAATAATTTTCAATACCATTACAATATCCCACATTTTTTATGAGCTCTAGGTCATGCACCACTCTTCTTTTCAATCGTTCGAATTCCAAAACTTTTCCTTGTTTTTTGAATAAGGCTAATTGCTCTTTTATCTCTGATTCAATCCTGCCAATAGCTCGATCTCGAGATTCGCTACTCATGACATAATGTTTTGCAGGAAAGAGCCACAGATCTTCTTGTTCTCGTACGGACAGGTCGCGACCTGTCCCTCCTACCACTTTCCGTGTTACTGGATCTATGCGCTCAATTAATTCAATTTTGTCACTTACTTCCAATCTATATATGATTTCTTCGTTTACTGGCATCATCTCAAATATCTGTCCACGCATACGAAACGATCCTCGAACAAGATCGGTGTTCATTCGTTCAAATTGCATATCCACCAATTGTTGCATCACCGCTCGACGATCGAGTCGCTGTCCAACTTCGAGATGCAACACAATTTTTTCATATTCTGTCGGTGAACCAAGTCCATAAATAGCTGATACAGATGCCACAATGATCACATCTTCTCGAGTCAATAAAGCTTGCGTACAGGCATGACGAAGTCGATCAATTTCTTCATTGATCTGTGCTTCTTTTTCTATATAGGTATCACTCGATGATATGTATGCTTCAGGCTGATAGTAATCATAATAACTGACAAAATATTCCACGGCATTGTCAGGAAAAAACTCTCGAAATTCATTGCAGAGCTGTGCTGCCAATGTTTTATTATGTGCGATCACAAGTGTTGGTTTTTGTACCTCTTGAATCACGTTTGCAATAGTAAAGGTCTTTCCAGAACCAGTCACACCAAGCAATGTTTGTCGTTTGTCTCCTTTTTTGATACCCGAAACAAGCGATTTGATTGCTGTCGGTTGATCGCCTGCGGGTTTGTAATGCGAATGTAACTGAAACTTCATAGAATTTCAAACTAACACAAAGAGCCCTACATATCAATAATATAAACTAATACCTAAGTCTCTAATACTCTAACACCTCCTCTTACTCCACCTCCACGGACTCTCCAAAGGCAGGAACAACGGTCTTCACACCATATTGTTCTTGTGCCTTCTGTGCGAGCACCGTCGCAGCAGACTCTTCTCCATGAACAAAACAAATTTTCTTTGGAGCTACTCCAGCACTGCCTATCCAATCAAGCATTTTCTGTTGATCTCCATGTGCGGAGAGAGCACCAATAGCTTTGATCGTACAATGTACAGCAATATCTTCATGAAAAATTCGTACATGCGTTGCACCTTCGTAGAGTTTTCTCCCAAGTGTCCCCTGTGCTTGATACCCAACAATAATCAGTGTTGACTTTGGATCAGACAGATATCGCATGGCATGATGCATAATACGCCCACCATTCATCATTCCAGAACCTGCAATGATCATCTTTGGTGTGGGAGCAGTATTGATTGTTTTTGATTCTTCTACGGTACGAGTAATGGTCAGCTGCTTGAACTTGAAAAAATCATTCCCTGCCATGTGTTTTTCTTTTGCATCAACATCATAATATTCTGTGTATTTGGTATATGTTGGCAACGCATCTATGGCAAGTGGACTATCGAGGAAGATAGGAAACCGTGGCAATGTTTTGTCTTCTTCTGCCATTTCGTCCAGCATGTACAAAATTTCTTGCGTTCGTTCGAGAGAAAATGCCGGCATCATGATCGTCCCTCCTCGTGCAACGCCTTCTTTTACCAGATCAAGTAGAATATCTTTTCTCATCTTTTCATTCTCATGCAAACGGTCACCATAGGTAGATTCACAAATAAGCAAATCCACTGGACTCAATTTTTCTGAATCTTGCAAAATAGGAACGTGTTCATTTCCCATGTCACCAGAAAAACCTATTGTTTTTCCATCTGCCGTGAGTTCAATAAATGAAGAACCAAAAATATGGCCGGCATCTTTGAGTACGACGGTCGCACTCCCAATAGAAAAGGGCTTTCGATATGGTTGTGCATGACATTGTAACATCGCTCTTTGGACATCTTCCTCAGTATACAACACAGGATCCCCTGTTTTTTTGTTGTTATACTTCATGATATGGTATGCATCCTTCCAGATCAGTGCTGCCAATTCGAGCGTACCGTCTGTCCCATAAATAGGACCACGAAATCCATCCCGAACAAGTTTTGGGATGCGACCTGTGTGATCCAGATGTGCATGACTGACGACCACGGCATCCAGGCTCGCAGGATCGAATCCAAAATCTTCATGATTTTTTTCTTCATTGAACTGTCCCCCCTGAAACATGCCACAATCAAAAAGAATCTTTTCACTTTTTGTTTCAATAAAATGACAGGATCCAGTGACTTCATGTGCCGCACCCAAAAAGGTAACTTTCATAGGATGTGAATACTAATAAGTGATATATACAGTCTATCATACCTGACCAACACCCATATGTACAAATGGACAATTTTCTGCTATCATAGCTTATATTTGCATACATTTTTATGCCTCGAGAAGTAGACGATATCCAAATCCAAGGGCCACCAATAGATGAAATACAAAAACGATCATCTTGCCTCAAGCGAAGCTGTGGAACCTTGTTAGGCATCATTATTGTCCTTTTGATAGTGTTTAGCTTGCTGATCCATCTTATCGTCAGCCCAAACACAAAAAAAGTATCAACAGTCCCAACAGATCTCCCAGCAGAAATACCACTCTATGATAGTGAAAATATTGATACTGTCACATATATTTCAGGAGATGAGCGTGGCCAAGCAATTGAGCTCCTCGCGTTTGTCCCAAAAGCAATTCTTTCTCCACTCATCCTCGCAATAGAAAGTGCAGACGAAGCAACGGGCGCAGACACAGAAACACTCTGGGAATCCTTTATTCGTATTCTCGGCACACCACTCGCCGACCATCGGAAGGTCGTCACCGTTACATGGTCAGAACTCCAGGCTGCACCTAGCTTTATCCAATCATATTACCGTAGCGCACTCCTACAAGCAGGATACGAAGAAACATCTGAAAAACAGGCACAACATGTACGTTTTGTAGACAAACATGGGACAACGGTCAACGTCGCAGTGAATGACAATGGCAATCCTCAGGATGGTACAGATTATGCTATACTAAAAATATATTATCACGGTAACTAAGAGCTCGTATGGCTATCAAAGTGATTACACAACAGCATCTCACCTGGATCAACATCGACCGCATAGATGAAGAAGCGTTGACCTATCTCAGAACAAATCACAACTTTCATCATCTTGATATTGAAGATATACAGAGCGAAAGTCAGACACCAAAAGTAGATGCCTACAAAAATTATTTGTTTGTCGTCCTCCAAGTGCCACATTGGCAAGGAAATACAAAAACGATTGTGCCACTTGAAGTTGACTGTTTTATAGGAGAAAACTTTTTGATTACGATTCAAAATACCAAGGTGAAAGAAATGAAAAATTTCTTTTACAAATGTATGAAGAATAGACAGACAAAACGTGAATGGATGAGCAGCACATCTGGATTTTTGTTTTACCACGTACTCGAAGCGCTGTTCCAAAATTCCCGAAGCACCCTCAATAATATCGGCAAACAAATTTCAAAAATGGAAACTAATGTATTTTCTGGAGAGCGCAATCCAAACATTGTCCAAGAACTCGCCGTCCACAGAAGAAATGTGTTGAGTTTTAGACGCATCATCGACCCACAGCGATACGTCATAGCAAATTTGTCACATATGAGAAAACCATTCATGAGTGAAGATTTGAATGTGTACTTTGACAATGTTGTGGATTACTTGAATAAAATTTGGGTTATCCTAGATACATACCGAGATACGGTGGATGGCTTGCATGTGACGGTAGAATCCCTGATCACACAACGAACCAACAAAGTGGTCGGGACACTCACGGCCATTTCGGTAGGTCTCTTGCCGCTTACACTGCTCTCAGGTATTTATGGTATGAATATCGACAACCTTCCCTTTGCCCATCACCCATTTATGGTCTGGGGGATGTTTGCCATGTTGGCAATCGTGATATTATTAGCACTCTTCATTATGAGAAGAAATAAATGGTTATAATGTACTTACCGATATCGGATAATCCTGATTTACTGATATGTTCTTATGGGGAGGGTAGAACTTTTACATGAAAATTTGAGCTACAAAATCCGTGGTATATTGTATACGGTACACAACTATCTTGGTTCCTATAGAAATGAAAAACAATACTGTGATGCAATTGAATATGGATTTAAGGTAAAAAACATTCCTTATACACGAGAGTATGTACTGTCAAAAAGTTTTGAAGGAGAAAGAAAAGGAAGAAACAGAGTCGATTTTTTAGTAGATGATAAAATTATTCTAGAAATAAAAGTAATTCCAAGGATATCAAGAAATGAGTACCATCAATGTATGAGATATCTCGTTAGTAGTAATAAAAAATTGTGTTTATTGGTCAATTTTTATCCAGATAATTTGCAAATAAAACGCATAATGAAGCTCCCCGCCCCAGAGGGGCGGGGTATCAGTTCTCTATAACAACCGTAATTGGTGACTGCTATGGAGTTCTGTATACTCATTTCCTTGGTTTTTTACATAGTTAGCGATCATACCTTCGTT
>Ga0210044_10008189_pt1 | contig 13103 bp, 11 predicted proteins | sample CryGey13umfilter_2_FD_183959 | JGI IMG/M metagenome (GOLD analysis project Ga0210044, IMG submission 183959) | Groundwater microbial communities from aquifer in Utah, USA - Crystal Geyser 4/9/14 3 um filter (SPAdes) (version 2) | ecosystem: Environmental > Aquatic > Deep subsurface >... | reverse complement strand
CAATAGGAAAAGGGTCCAACCCAACCACAGTGCCGGAAGTAATTTTTGCTATGGGCATAAGTCCATAATAGAAAGTTGCGCCCTAAATGTCAAAGGTTAAGGCGGGAAATTAAGGAGACGATATAGTCCCCAACAAACTCCCCTCCAATAAACCATTATCCCTTTGTCAAATGACACCGCTTTGATAATTTGTTACACTTTACAATAAGGAGGTGATGCTAGTGTCTATACACAGCGATCAACGAGTAGGAGTTTTTGTGGATGTTTCAAATATGTATTACAGCGCTAAAAATTTATACGGCGCAAAAGTTGACTTTGGAAAAGTTTTGCATGCCGCCGTTTCCGGCAGGAAGCTAATTAGAGCTTTTGCCTATGTAATAAAAGCCGATGTGGGGACGGAAAAAGAGTTTTTTGACGCTTTGGAAAAAAGAGGGTTTGAGGTAAGAACTAAGGACCTGCAGGTTTTTTTGGGAGGCGCCAAAAAAGGCGACTGGGATGTAGGCATTGCTATGGATGCTATCCGTCTTGCCGATAAAGTGGATGTTATTGTTCTTGTTACCGGCGATGGCGATTTTGCGGCTTTGGTAGATTACCTTAAAAATAACAAAGGCTGCAGAGTGGAAGTGGTCGGTTTTGAAAGAACCACTTCTTCAATGCTCACAAGCTCCGCGGACGCTTTTAGTAATTTAGAAGATGCCCCGGACAAGTTTTTGATTAAAAGCAAATGAAACGGGAAAAAAATAAAAGCCCCATTCTAAAAAAGGTTTTGTGGTTTTTTTATGCCCTTTGTGTGGCTGGCATTGCGTCTTTCTCTATCTACCATTTATTGTTTGCCAAAACGGTAATTCCAGGAATAACTGTTAAAAACGCAAGGCTTGGAAAACTCTCGTTTGCTCAAGCTATCTTGGCAATAAACAGCCAAATTCCCGAAAACCGCAATATACAATTAACTTACAACGAAAGGGTCTTTGATATTAAAGCGCAGGATATAGCCCTTAAATATAGTTTGGAAGACACCGCAAAAACAGCTTTTAAAGTGGGGCGGGATAAAAAAATTCTTGAAAATTCAAAAGCAAAAATGCGGGGAATTTTTGGGACACTGCCCATTAAGTTTTCTTTTTCCTACAATGAAAATGCTCTTAACAACCAACTTGCCAATATAGCAAACCTTGTAGAAACCCCTCATAAAGACGCTTCTTTTGCCCTAAATTCCATAGAGAGTTTAGTTGTTATCCCGGAAGAAAAAGGGGAAATTTTGGATAAGGAAACGCTAAAGACTCAAATTTTAGAAAATTTTTCAAACGCTACTTTTTCTGATATTCCTATTAACACCTCCACTTACGAACCGAAATTAACGCGGAAAGATTTGGAAAAAGAGTTCGCAAAAGTGGACATTCTTATCAACAACCTGCCGATTTTCGTTTTCAACCAAAATTCTTGGAAAATAACTAAAAACGATTTTTTGCAAATGGTTGTTTTTTCAAAAAAGGATAATGCTGTGATTATAACGGGGGATAAGGAGAGGGCGAAAAAATTCGTAATCTCCATTGCCGAGCAGGTAAACCGCCCGCCAAGAGGAGAGATTTTTAAAATGGAAGGCGAAAAAGTGGTGGGTTTTCGCCTGCCTGCGCCCGGCTATGTAGTTAAAGAACACTCCGCAGGGGAGATTTTTTCGCTGGTCCTTTTAGATTCTTCTATGGAACGGCAAATTGACCTTCCGGTGGAAGAATTTTTTCCTTCCGCCGCAAATAATTCTTACGGCATTAGAGAGCTTATCGGAGAAGGGAAATCCACTTTTCTAGGCTCCGTACAGGGCAGAGTTTTTAATATAACCCTCTCCGCCAAAAATTTAAACGGCATTTTGGTAGCGCCGGATGAAACCTTTTCTTTTAATGCCAATGTGGGGCCGATTGACGCCGCTCACGGATTTACTTCGGCATATATCATAAGCAAAGGCAGAACCGTTTTAGGCGAAGGGGGAGGCGTGTGCCAAGTTTCAACCACCCTTTTTAGAGCGGTTCTAAATTCAGGTCTCCCCATAATTTCCCGGACCGCGCATGCGTATAGGGTAGGTTACTACGAGCAGGATAAACCTGTTGGGTTTGACGCCACCGTTTATCAGCCTACAGTAGATTTTAAATTTAAGAATGACACGGGAAACTATATTCTGATTCAAAGCGAAGCTATCCCCGAAAAGAGCGAGCTTTATTTTAAAATTTACGGCACTAAGGATGGAAGGGAGGTTAAAACATTAGAATCAAAAATTCTTTCCCAAACCCCGCCCCCGGCGCCTTTATATCAGGACGACCCCTCCCTGCCAAAGGGTACAACTAAACAGGTGGAATGGTCGGCTTGGGGAGCGGTAACAAAACTTACAAGACTTGTTGAAAAAAACGGAAAACCGTTATACGAGGATACTTTTATAAGCAATTATCAGCCTTGGAGAGCAATTTATTTGGTAGGAGCGGCGGAGTAATAGTCCACATTTATTATTGTGGCATTTAAATCTTTTGTTAAAGTTAGAGTTATTGTTTCTTCTCCTTTTTTATAAATGGCGGGACTTACCTCTTTCCATCCACTTTGCGTTAACATTTTTCTGTAGTGGGAAATAACGGCGCTCGGAGAATCCGCAGTTTGACGGGTTACAGCGATATTATTTTGTAAAATGCTTTGGCTTATTAATTGGGAGTTGGGGTACTGCAAATCAAATTTTTGTGTTTGCTCCCCAGCAACTGTTTGCTCCCCAGCAACAGTGCCTTCGCCTTTTGAAGTTAACGCGGGAGCATACATTTGAAACTCGTAAAAAGCAAAAGCTCCCAAAAACAGAGCAAGAAATGGAAAGCTTATAATTAACGCTCTTTGAATAACAGGCTTCATTCTAGTATAATAATAACACCTGCCAGAATGTTTTCCAACAAGGGCAGACTCTTATCGCCAATATTTAGTAAATCAACTATGGCCCCATCGTCTAGTGGACCAGGACATTGCCTTCTCAGGGCAGTAACCGGGGTTCGAATCCCCGTGGGGTCACCCTTCGACAAGCTCAGGGTTTTACCGCTATACTAAAAACATGAGTTGGTATACATACATTCTTCTTTGCGATCAGAAAACTTATTACATAGGATTAACAAATAATATTACTAATAGACTATCCTCACATAAAAGAAGGGAAAATATAGGAACCAAATAGTTTTCTGATATTCAACTTATATACAAAGAAGAATATCCAACAAGGAAGCTTGCTGAAAAGCGTGAGAATCAAATAAAAGGTTGGTCCCGCGCAAAGAAGAAAGCGTTAATAGAAGGTAACACAGAATTGCTAATAGAACTTAGTAAAACCTATGAGCATACCGAAGGGTAACGGGGTAATGGTGAGCCTGTCGAACCATCCCCGTGGGGTCACCAAAAAAGAATTATGTATTGGACGCATACATCCTCTTGACTTGTCTGTGGATAACTTTTAAATTAATAGTACTGCCCCGTTACCGTTACCCACAATGGAAAAAATCCAACTTTGGAAAACTATCATAGGAGAATTAAAATTATCCGCATCAAGCGCCGATATCAAAACTTTTTTCCCCCAAATATCCGCGGCATCCTTTGAAGAAAACATTTTAACCCTATCCTGCAACAGTCCCATCGTTAAGGAACGAATAGAAAATAGATATTATTCCCAAATCAGAAGAATTGCGGAGAAAATAGTAAAAGAGAAAGTGGAGCTTTCCATAACCGTAAAACCTTTTGAGCTAAAAAAATTATCCCCCAAAGAAAAAATTGGACCCTTGTTTAACCAAGAAAAGCCATCTCCCGAAAAAGACCTGCTTCAAAAAAAATCATCCGCCAATCTATTTGAAAAATACACCTTTGAAAATTTTATAGTGGGCGCTAACAACCGTTTGGCGCATACGGTAGCGCTAAATGTTGCCGAAAATCCGGGCAAAGCCTACAACCCATTTTTTATATATTCCGAAGTGGGTTTAGGAAAAACGCATTTAATGCAAGCAATAGGAAACCGCGTTTTAGAAAAGTTCCCAAAATACCGCGTAGTTTATTGTCCGGGGGAATCTTTTACCAACGAGCTTGTGGAATCTATTCGGCTTGCCAAAGTGCAAAAAGACGCTTTAACCAATTTTAAAAATAAGTTTAGAAGGGCGGATATGCTACTTGTGGATGATGTGCAGTTTATAGCAGGAAGAGAGGCCACGCAGGAAGAATTTTTTCATGCCTTTAACACCCTTTTTATGGCGGGAAAACAAATTGTTTTAACATCAGATAAACACCCAAACGAGATTATAAAACTGGAAAAAAGGCTCTCCTCGCGGTTTTCCAGCGGAATGATAGCGGATATGCAAATGCCCGATAGCGATGTACGAAGCGCAATTTTAAGAGCAAAGAAGGAAGAAATGCGCCTAAATATACCAAATGAAGTCTGCGACTTTATAGCGCAAAACACACAAACAAATATTAGAGAACTGGAGGGAATTTTTACCCAAATAATTACCAGTCTGCAGGCTTCAAACAAACCATTCACATTAGAAGAAACCAGAGAAATAATGGGAAAAAAAGAAAAGACTCAAAATGTTTCCCCCAACACTATAGTAAAAGCCGTCTCCGCTTATTACAGTATAAAACTCCCCGATATAAAAGGGCATCGCCGCCTAAAAGAATTTGTTCGGCCAAGACAGCTGGCAATGTTTTTAACCCAACAATTAACCAACTTGTCTTTAACAGATATAGGCAATTTATTCGGAGGAAAAGACCACACCACCGTTTTGCACGCCACTAGAAAAATTAAAGAGGACATTGTAAAAAACGCCAGGTTAAAACAAGATGTGGAAAACATCAAGAACGCTTTGGGCATAAAATAGTTTTAACTATAACACTTGTGGAAAAAGTTAACGAGTTATCCACACCAATATCTACCGAAGCTTGAAAATTACCCACCAAAAAATTAGCTGCGATTAAAAGTTTTCTAAATTAAAAAGACGGCAAATAGCTATCAAAGGAGTTTTTAAACAGGAAATGGTTCTAAAAAAAGGTAACCGCCCTCTAAAAAAACTTTTGCAAATTTTCCACCGCATTTATTATAACTACTACTATATAAAGTATCTAAAACTATATGAAACAAGCTTGGGGATAAAATTAGTTTTCAAAAAACAGGGAGGAATTGGGTAAAACTTGTTCTAGTTGTGTAATATTTCTATGATAAAAAGCGCAGGAGGCAATAGAGGCGGCATTGTCTGTGCACAGCGCAATTTTTGGTATATATACTTTAATTTTCATTTTTTCTAATTGCTCATTTTTAAAAAATAGTTCTCTTAATCTTTTGTTGGCGGAAACGCCTCCTGCCAAAACCACAGAATTTACTTTGTTCTCCAAAACGGCTTTTACTGTTTTTTTAACCAGCACTTCGCACACCGCTTCTTGAAAACTATGCGCTATTTCACAGGCAGTATGTTTTTTTGTTTTGAACGCTGTGAAAGCTGCAGTTTTTAGGCCGCTAAAAGAGAAGTCGTAATCTTTAGAATGTATTAGTGGCTTTGGCAATACTAAAGAAGTTTCTTTAGATTTAAAGTCTAGGGCTTTTTTTTCTATAGCGGGTCCTCCAGGGTAGCCTAAATTTAGAATTCGGGCAACCTTATCAAAACTTTCGCCGGCGGCATCGTCCCTTGTTTCTCCTAAAATCTTAATATCCTTATGGTTTTTCATCAGAATAAGCTGAGTGTGCCCTCCGCTTACAACGAGGCTTATCAGTGGAAAGTCCGGTATGTTTTCTTCCAGCCAGTTGGCGTATATATGCGCTAATAAATGATTTACGGGTATTAATGGTTTGTTGAGTGAAAGCGCCAGAGTTTTTGCGGTAGCTGTGCCTACTATTAGCGACCCAAGCAGTCCCGGTCCCGCGGTAACGGCGATGGTGTCTATTTTTTTAAGCGTGGTTTTTGCTAACGATAAGCATTCGTCCAAAACGGGTATAATGCTTTCCACTTGTTTTCTTGCGGCAACTTCGGGAACAATCCCCCCGGTTTTTTTATGAAAATCTACGCTTGACGATACTACATTAGAAAGGATGGTTCTGCCGTTTAAGACAACAGCGGCGGAAGTTTCGTCACAGCTTGTTTCTATTCCTAATATCGTCATTTTAGTTGGGAGCTTTTTTGAGATTCTTGAATAGTTTTTTTAGCTTCCGCTAGAGCAGCTTCGGCAGTTTTTCCGGCTAATACATCGTCTATGGCTTTTTTTATAGCGTTGACATAGTTATCGTTCCCTACCCTGTCTGCTATAACGCCTCCTTTGGCAAAAGGGGCTCCTAAAACTACATTTGTTATGTAGTCGCTATTTTTCAAAGTTTCTGATAGGTCTGTTAGGCCGAAAGTATTTCCAAAAGGGCGAATGCGGGAGCTTTGTTTGAATAGTTTTTCCCGTTGCTCTTTTTGGGACATAAATCTTAAAAAGTCCCATGCCGCAAGGCTGTTTTTGCTTGATTTAGTTACGCCTTCCACCCAGAAGCTTGCCCAGTTCACATTGGTTATGCCTGGGCTTTGCCAAATGGGTATTTGCGGAACGGCGGAGATGCCGATACTTATGTTAGGATTGCTGTTTAAGATACTGAAACTTTGCCATGTGGGGGCAAACATTATGGCAACCTTTTTTTCTGCGAAGGCAACGGGAGAGTACGGCAGCCATGTGTCCCAAACGCGGTCTTGCTTAAAAAAGCTCGTGTAATAATTTAGGATTTCTGCGGCAGCTTGCGTGTCTAAATCCTCCGGAATTTTTAAGTTGCTTTGAGAAAACATTAATCCCAAAATATCCGAGCTGTGGGCGATATTTTGAGCGTTTCCTATAGCGGCGCCAGCTCTTATTATGTTTCCTCGTTCGTCTTTCTGGGTTAAAGCGATAGCGAGCTCTCTAAAATCGTCCCAAGTTTTTGGCAAGCGGTTTATGCCTTTTTCGGCTAGTATATCTTGGTTGTAAAAAACTACGATGGCTTCATACATTAATGGTACGGCGTACACATCCCCTTTGCTTGATACGGAGGCGTTTTCGGCGGCGGGAAAAAATTCTTTGCTGTAGGTTTCTTTATTAAGAATGGTATTCGGCGCCGGTTGCAGGTAGGGGTAGAATTCGGATACCCAAGAGCTGTGCATTCTTATAATATCTGGGGCGGTGTTGTTTTTAAGTCGGGCCTGCAAAGTTTCTTTATAGCTTTTTAGGTTGCTAAAATCTTTGGGTTCGTAGGTTATTTTTATATTAGGATGGATTTTTCGGTACTCTTCTATCAAAGGGTTTATAACATCCTCCGTTTCAAAAAGCCCCCAATAGGTTAGGTTTATTTCTTTTGAGGAGGGTATGCCCGGAGAGGAGCTTTTAAAAAATTTTCCAATAAACGGGAGACTGGATAAATTTAGAGAAAACACAATTGGGAAAAATAGGAGGGTATAAAGTATGTTTGAGGGTTTTTTCAGCATACCTTTATTTTAGGGCACCCTGCCCTATTCGTCAATTAAGTGTATGCGTCCAATACATATTAGACTCCTCTGAACTGGAGTTAACCTCATTAATTTTATCAGATATTAACCTTAAAGGTACTTTGTTCTTTAGCGAATAATGCGGCCTCTCTGTATTGTAGAAAAGAAGGTAATCTATCAACTTATCATTAAATCCTTCTAAATCATATTCCAAAAGCTCCCTGTACTCCTCCACCACATCATCTTGAAGTGTTCTATTGAATCTCTCAACATAACAATGTCAAGTACCCAATTCTTTGAACAAATATTCTCTGTCTAAGCGAAACTTCACCGGCGCAGTTTTGAGCTTGGTATGAACCCTCCGATTGTTGTAGTAGTAAATGGTTTTGGCTACTACTTCAATCAGTTCTCCTAAATCCTGATAATGATTGGTTGGTCCCAGATCCAATTTTAAGCCTGAGTAAAAGGATTCCTGATAACCATAATTAAATCTTTATGCCTCCTGATACTCCCAGCTTTTTAGCCGGAGCTGATTTGGTATTTCTCACTTGTTTTTAATCCTAAATATTATCTGATCTTTAATATCTTTTGCTATTGGTTTAAACATATATTCACCTCCCGTTCCTGTAATTATTTTATACAGAATATATGTTCAGTTTAAGGGGTAGTACCTGCCTTTTCGCACATTAAGCAAAATCTTCCTCCAAAGGAGGAACTTAGCGAGCAAAGCGAGCGATTTTGCCTAACGTATCGGCACATGCGAAGTTGCGTAGCAATTTGGGTTGGGGCTCTGCAAGAGCCGAACCTCATATCCGCTGTTATATTCCCCGAAGGGCTGAAATTTAGTGCAATGTCCCGAAGGGAAATTTCAGAGTCAAAAGACGACTTTTAAAAAAATATCAATCTTATTATCCAAACAATTAGTCCTAATACTCCGATATAGATTACGGGGACAAATAATAAAGAACCAGCTCCAAAAACAATATCTTGGACCCGTTGTTTTGTTCTTTGGAATGCAACAACTGGTGCAACGAATAACGCACTTACTAATAGTCCTGCAATGCCACCTAATAAACCAAAAAGAAGAAAGCTCTTTTTAAATACTAACCCCCATATTCCTCCAACTACGGCATAAATAAAAATTAATTGAAGAACACACCACACAGCTGTCATTACAGCTTCGCTTCTATGAAGAGGCGTACCAGTCGCATTTATCTCTTCTCCTAATTCTTTCATGACTTGCTGGTCGCTTGTATTTTTGCCTTGCGATTCAGCCTCGGCAATCATTTTATCCGCTAAATCCGCTTTCATTTTTAATGTTTCTAAAAAGAAAATGTTTTTATCTTTGATTCCTGCTAAGTTATCCAACCCAAGATTGCCAGCTTTGTATTTTCCATTTATAGCATTAGGCCGAGAATATAAATCAGCTTTAATTTGATCGCCCTTACTTAAATCTTCAAATTTTCTGGTTTCCATATAAATAGGTTTATTATTAATTTTTTTAAAAGTCGTCTTTTGATTGAATATAACATTTCAGTATATGCGATGTTCCGCTACATCGATATTTTATCATTTTAATAGTTGTAGCGGAATATGGGTGAGCGTGGTGCAACGAGCGAACCGCATATACTGTGTTATGTGACCCGACGAGCGATAAGTGAGGAGAGTGCAACGTGGCGAAGCGTATTTCAATACTTTTTTAATATTGAAAGTTTTTATTCATTATTGTTTAGCAACCTTCGTGCAATGAGTAACTGCTCCAGACAGAATTATGAGTGTTGCACCCAAGATTTGGATTGAGACCATTCGCTCACCCAGGAATGAAAGAGCAAGAATAGCTACAAATACCGGTGTCATCATTGACATCATCGTCATGTAGGATGCTGACGCAACCTTCAATGTTCTGTTTAAAAATAGCGTCAGCAGCGCCACTAACATTCCTGCGACCACGACGTAACCAGTATATCCGAAGTCAAAAAAATTAACTTGGAAAACTTCCCGTAGTTCAATTGGATAAATCGGCGCGAAAATAATAAATAAAAGTATTAAAGGGAATCCGGAAATCGGTCGGAGAAATGACACAGTTTCGCCGCTGACAGAATTTTCTCTAAGGATTTTACGCAAGATGACATTTCCTGTAGACCAAGACAAGCAAGCAAGTATAATAAGCAAGTCACCAACTTGAGGAACAATCAACCTCCCTTGAGTTGACAAAAGAAAAACTCCGAAAAACATGACTAAAGCGGCCATACTTTTGGATAGTGTCAATTTCTCCTTAAGAAAAATCCAGGCCATGAGAAGAGTTGTGACCATTGCAAACTTCATCAAAAATCCAGCATTGATAGCTGTAGTTAAGGCTACGCCGGAGTTGCTAAAAAAAGCCCCAAAGCCGAAGTGGATAGCATTGGCTAGGATTATTCCCTTTAATACATCCTTTTTAATATTTTTCAGTTCCTTCCATTTTTTAGGAAGCACAATAATAGATAGCGTAAGCCAATTTACCAATGTAGACTGGAGCAGGAATGTTACTGGGTGAGCACCAGCTTTGAACGCTAATTTGGAAACAAAGATTTGGAGTGCCCAGAATAAGGAAAACAAGAAGACATTCGAAAATGGAAGTTGAAGAAGGTTGCTAATTTTCATAGATAAAAACTTTTTTCTTATTCTTTAATAAAGTATTGAAATATGTCACATAATGTGCGGCGGTATATGCGAAGCCCACCTATGGTGGGTTTAGTATATACCGCAGTTAGGCGATGTCGCAAGCTTTGCGAGCGACAAGCCTAACAAGGCAAGCGAAGCGTAGCCGCCGCACATTAAGCAAAATCTTCCTCCAAAGGAGGAACTTAGCGAGCAAAGCGAGCGATTTTGCCTAACTCGTTTTTATACGCAGTGTTTTCGTTATTTGGTTTAAATATTGTATGTTATACGAAAACATGCTAGTCTTTGATCATAATAAAAACTAATTGTAGTTTAACAATTTTCGAGCAAGGATGCAAGAACAATTAAACCAAACAGAAAGAGAACTAAAAATTAGAAACTACAGCCCAAAAACCATAAAAAGTTATCTTTATGGTATGCGGGAGTATTTTACTTTTAAAAAGGTAGATCTGGAAACATTGAATCAAGATAATATCCGAGATTTTCTTTTATATTGCGAGCAAAAAGGCATTTCTCCTCAAAGTAGAAATTTATTTCTTAATGCAATCAAATTTTATTATCAAGGCACTGTACAAATAAATCACAAAATAGAAATCCGCTCTGCGAAAAAGACAAATAGTTTACCAGTTGTACTATCTAGGGATGAAATTGAGCGCATTTTAGAGTCAACACAAAATTCCAAACACAAACTTTTATTATCCCTTTCCTATGGTGCCGGCCTTCGGGTTAGCGAAGTTATTGTATTGAAGGTAAAAGATATTAATTTGGGTGAGTTGACTGTTCATATTAAACAAGCAAAAGGACAAAAAGATAGAATTAGTGTTTTGCCGGAAAAGCTGATAGACAATCTAAATGCTTTGCTTGCAGGTAAAACAAGTAATGATTTTGTTTTTGCTAGCGAGCGCGGTGGAAAACTAACAACAAGAACTGCCCAGAAAATATTTGAAAACGCATTAAAAAAGAGCGACATTAAAAAAGACGCTACCTTTCATTCATTAAGACACAGCTTTGCGACGCATCTTTTAGAAAATGGCATTGATGTTAGGTATGTGCAGGAACTTTTAGGGCATCAGAATATCAGAACTACCCAAATTTATACACATGTCACTAATCCAGGTCTCAGAAATATCAAAAGTCCATTATGATAAAAATGAGGAAAGCCCTCTTTTGGCGAGCCAACAAAGACATTTCCTAACTGGCGGTGTTTTTTGGACGAAGTTCGAACATTCTTTGAGCAAAACCCCCTTTCCGCCCGCCTGCGGAAGCGACCCTTTCGGATTGGACGATTTCAAGTTTTTCTTTGGCGGCAAATTCTTTTTACAATTTTGTTTTGATACTTTTAATAAACTTATCTCTATTTCTGCCTGTTTCAATATTAACTAAATAGAATCTTCCTGAACCGATTAACCAAAAAATCTTATCAACAGTATAAGCGTCCTCTCCGACTGCTTCTGCCATTTCGACTATAGATTTATAAACCTCGTATGGTTCTGTAGATTTAGACAATCCTAAGTCATGAAAAATTTTGATTAAATGAACATCTGGTTTTGGATAATCTCGGTATCCTAATTCTTTTAAAAAATCACATGCCAAAGCAAAACCAAATCCTTTAATTTCTTTACTTAAAAGCATTGGCAGAGCGGCTTTTGTATATTTATTGCGAGCAAAGGTTTTTATAAAATCATTGAAATCGTTTTTATCTTTAAAAGACGCCATAAAATTACTACCCGAAATAATACCTTCTGAGAATTTACGCCATAAACTTCTTTTGCTTTGTATATTTTGTAAATTAAATTTGCTCTTAAATATTTCCAGTAGTTCATCGGCACTTTTGTAAGCACCGAGAATTTTATGGGGATCGTATCCAAAAAGAAGTGGTCTCATTTCTTTTTCTTTTTTACTAAATCCTATAACCGAAGCCATCATATTTCTATTTGATAAAGATTCTATTAACCTGCGATGAGCGTCTAGAATATTATCGAATTTTGATTCCTGTTGTAAATGTTTTTCAAGGATAGAACTATCCAAATCAGGATGTTTAGCAATAATTTCATCAAGAAATTTTTTGGCGGATTCAAATACAAATTTATATTTATTATGTTTATCCATATTTTTATTCTAAATCACTTTTGCCAATGTTGCATTTTGAGCAAAGCGTTTGTAAATTTTCAAGCACTGTTTCACCACCATTTGCCCAAGCTGTTTTATGGTCAACATGAAGCACAATACTTGGATCGGTTGCTGGCGACCTTCCACAATTTTTGCATTTGAAATTGTCCCGTCTCATTACAATAAAACGAAGTCGCCAATTTATTGTCCTTGAAGTTTTATGTTTTGTAATAGGCTCAACTTCAACATTTTTTATTGCTTCTTCTGATGAGGCGTTTTCCTCGTTATTGACATACGCAACAAATTTTTCTAACGCCTTTCGCCATGTGCCAAAACGGTTTTCATAAGTGCCGGCATGATATTTAGAAAGTGGTTTTTGAACTTCCGCATATCGAGGTTGCCTTCCAAGTTTAATCCAAATTTCTTCAAGATTTTTAAATAATTCTTCTTCGGGAAGATTCATTGGCGTTCTGGTTTTTTCCAACCCAGCTTTTTCTAAAGAATTAAACCAACTGCCAAATCTACGAATATATGTCGAAGTGCCATATTTACCATGTTCGTCGTTGTCGGTGCGGTTAAGAGCAGTTTTATTAAGCTTCAAAGCAATACGCTTTAATTCAGCGATCAGCTCTTCGTTTGTAATCCCGTGATGATATTCCTCTAATTCAAATTTCATAATTTTATTTCATTAAATCATCAAGGCTAATCCCTAATCCTTTGGCAATCTTCATAACCGTTTGAATTGAGGGCTTAGTGATAACATTTGTTTCAATTTTGGTCAGCGTTGTATAGGGAAGATCGGCTTTCCTCGCCAATTCGTCCTGCGTTAATCTTTGCTTATTTCTAAGCTTTTTTATCTTATCC
>Ga0210044_10008187_pt1 | contig 13106 bp, 13 predicted proteins | sample CryGey13umfilter_2_FD_183959 | JGI IMG/M metagenome (GOLD analysis project Ga0210044, IMG submission 183959) | Groundwater microbial communities from aquifer in Utah, USA - Crystal Geyser 4/9/14 3 um filter (SPAdes) (version 2) | ecosystem: Environmental > Aquatic > Deep subsurface >... | reverse complement strand
CTCCAATGCAACCTTGGCTTTGAATGCAGGAGAGTGATTTCTTCTTTTTGTCATATCGGTAGATCCCTTTCGTTTTAATGTCAGAATTCCACCTTAGCAACATGTCCGATTTTCTGGGACCACCTCTTCTTTATACTGGTTGAGTTTGTTGCGTAATGTACGGATCGAAATCCCAAGGATATTAGCGGCATGGGTACGATTGCCAAGGCAATGATCCAGAGTATTTAAAATCATATCGCGTTCGACATCCGCAATGGTTCTGCCAACCAGATTTTCAACAGCACCTGTATTCTGGATCGTATGAGTGACAGAACTCTTTGCGCTGGAGACTCCCGTTGGATCGGGGGCGCTGGCTTCCGGTGTTATGGCAGGCGTTTCTCCCATATTGCCTTGAATTTGCACGGCCTCCGGCTCGATCTCGTCACTCATGGACATGAGCGTGGCGCGGTGCATTATATTTTCAAGCTCGCGAATATTGCCGCGCCATTTGGCGGCTTTCAGTTTTTCCTGTGTCTTGAGGGCGATTTTCTTTTTGGGAATACCATTCTGCTCGGCGAATTTATCGGCAAAGAACAGGGCAAGGGGCACAATATCTGCTGGCCGTTCGCGCAAGGCCGGAAGGTGGATATTAATAACATTCAGGCGGAAATAAAGATCTTCACGGAATTCTCCTTTGTTCACGGAATCCTCCAGATTGCGGTTTGATGTGGCAATGAGACGGACATCGACTTTGACGGGATCATTGCTGCCGATACGGGTGATTTCTTTCTCCTGTATGACGCGCAACAGTTTTGCCTGAAGCGAAGGGTGCATTTCCGAGACCTCATCAAGAAGTAATGTACCGTTGCTGGCCTCTTCAAATTTACCGATACGCCGTCCGGCGGCGCCTGTAAAAGCGCCTTTTTCATGACCGAATAATTCGGATTCCAGAAGGTTCTCCGGTATGGCGGCACAGTTGACGGCAATGAAAGTGCCGTCTTTGCGTTTTGATTTGCGGTGGATATATTGAGACATGACCTCTTTGCCGGTTCCTGATTCCCCGGTAATCATGACAGTGGCTTCGGAGGAGGCGACTCTATCGGCCATAAGCAGAACATTTTTCATCGCCGGATCATTGGCAATCATCGTATTGTTTTCTGCTGTCACCGCTTCAAGAACGGCGGCGATCAGATCGGCATCGGGCGGCAGGGGGACATATTCCTTTGCGCCGTCTTGAATTGCCTTTACAGCGGCGCGGGCATCGGCATCAATGCCGCAGGCGACCACAGGCATATGAATCCGTGCTTCTTCAAGATCGGTCACAAATTTTGCTATATTCTGTTTGACATCCACCATGGCGACGTCGGCACCTTTGCCGTTCATGAGCGCCCCGAGTGCTTGCTCGGTATCCTCGCAATGAATGACTTTTGCCCCACGCTTGAGCGCGATTTTACCAGCAGTGCTGATATGCCCGCCCAGATGTCCGATTATCATTAAACGCATTAAAAGTCCTTTATAGCTGAAAATAGATACTGACACTTTATTTTAGACTGAAACAGGGGATCCTCAAAGGGGGTATTTTTTCTTGACACAGAAACTTGCTATATGGTAAATAAGATAATATCTGAATCCATAGAATGGTAAAGACAATGAAAGCAATAGAGCAGGTCGCCGAAGCGTATCAATCTATAAAAATTGCGCAAAGCTGGGAAGAGGTCATGAATTTGCCTTTTGAAAAGAGGGGTTTGGAAGAAGATCTGAATTTGATTGTATATCCGCGATCTCTTACATGTGATTTTAACGCTCTTTCTTTTCTGCTTTATACAAAATTACAGCCTGTTGCCAGTTTTATGGGGGCAGAAGAGAGGCGGGAATATATAGAAGATATTCTGCGTACAGAAGTTTCTAATGGAGATCCGCGATTTGCTTTACAGGCGGACTATGTTTTGTCCGATATGGGGAATTATAAAAAAGCGGGATTAAAGTCGAATTTGCGGAATATTGACCATCTTACTTATCAAGGCAGGGTCACCACTTACGGGCATGTTGATAAAAAGAGTATGGAGGCTATAAAATCAGAGCGTTTTATTATTAATTATATAGATCCAGGTACCGAATTTATCCTTAATGAGGATTCTGTCCTCGTCAAAGATTTCTCCTGTGGATTTCTCAAGCGCGATGTCTATGTTGTCAAAGAGGGCAGGGAAGCGCTCTCCGGCGCAGTCGGTCATGTTTTTAAAATGGCCTGTCTTGATAATGATGCAGGTGTTTCGCCTGTGATTCATAGAGCGCCTGCGCTTCCGAAAGGTGCGCCGCCTAGATTAATGTTGATCGGAAACAGGTAGGCGGGGATTTTCTTCTGTAAAAAACTATTTTTTCCGGATTCCGGCATTTTTGAACAGAAGGCAGTGCGTGTACGGATAATCATCTCTTCCGTTTTTCCAGACCACGATGATTTCCTTTTCAGGTTTCATGACAGTGGAAATGGCACTTCCAATATCCCAGACAAGCGGTGTAAAAGATTGTTTATGCTGAAGATTATCAAGATGTACGATAATATAGCCGTTGCGTTTAACCAGCTTGGAAAGTTGTTCAAATATATATCTCATCCTTTTGATATAGTTATTATATCCTGATTTTTTGGGATCACCACTATAAAGCGGATTTGCTTTCATGTGTTTGTGCATAAAAGGCGGGGATGTCATCACGAAATCCATTTTTGGAAAGTCGTGATGTAGCATTTTTGCCGTGTCACCGTGGCGTAAGCCTGTCCAGTTTTCAAGCTGACTCGCCACCCATTCGGCGCGGTTCTGATCGGCTTCCATGCCGTAGGGGATTCTTCCTGTTTCTTCGCTGACGAACAGGGTTGTTCCCAGTCCGGCAAACGGATCAAACACATAGTCGCCCTTTTTAGTGTATTTCTTGAGAAAGTAACGAACCAGAGATTCCGGATATTTATCCGAATATTGTTCGTCATACGTCTCGAAGGGTGGTGCTTCCCGTTCCAGCTTAAAGGGTAGAGTGATGAGGGAGGGTGTCTTTTTATTCATTGTGATGCCAAAGCCTTTTCATTTGCATAATTTTATTGACATAGTTTTTGCCGGGTTTTATAAATAATCCATAGGCTGTTCATGGACAGCAATCAATAAATTTTACAAAAGGGAGAGACGAGAATGAAGACATTAACAAAAGCAGCGCTGGGTGTTTTTGCTTTAGCCGCTGTTGCTATAGTCGATAATGCTTTTGATCAGGCAGGAGAGAGCCGCCGCGCAGAGATTGATGCTTACGTTAAGAGTGAAGTGCAGAAAACGGATCCCAATCAGGATAATGGAGAGCGCTCTCCTTATATCAGGAATTTTTAAAGTATTTTTTGATATTCCGGATTTTTTGTGGTCGGGGCGCAGGATTAAAATGTTGTAAAGACAGAATATGAAGAAAAATATGATGCAGCTTATTATGGTTATGTGAAATTGGTTGTTTCTTTTAATGAAATTTCAGATACAAAACAGCTATTATCAAAGACAGAAGGCCTTACTTTTGTAATTCGCAGTGATGCCGATTATGCGACGGCATATTTGAAGAATAATATTAAAGAGTATTTATCGAAGAAATTTAATCAGGCGGCTAATGTCTCTTTGGCAGAAAATCTTGATTATAAAATTAAAAAAACTGTTCATGAAGCATATCGCCATTGGGGACGATCTGTTCTAGATCTGGTGAGCGGTCATATTGATTATAACCAGTATGGTATTACAAACACGGATCATCAGTATTTAAATGTTAATTTATATGATGCTGCGCAATTATCCCGTCAGGTGAGGGAGAATGCGGGATTGCTGGTTCAGAATATGCCGGAGGGAAAAGCCGGTGTACCGGCTCTATATATTTCTCTGGATGAAATGATTAAGGGGAGCGAGGAAGACCCCCGGGAAATTGCATTCTCCCGGCTTTTTTCAATTAAGGGAGATCAGGCTTTTGGTTATGTTGCCCGTCCCGGGAAAAAAACGATTGAGGAACAGATACAAAATATTCTTGAAAGTATGATGGCTATGAAAGCGCAGTATAAGACAAAGATTCCTTTTGTCCTGCTTGAAGATAATGTGCGTCAGGCCAGAATGCTGAATTGGGTTATCGAGAGACTGGAAAAAGGCGGGATATTTGATTATGGCGATTTGGCCGGAATATCAACATGTTTTTGCTGTGCGGATGATGCCGAGAAAGCCCTTATCATGTGTAAGGGAAAAGAGGTTCCTGTGGTGGCCGTAATTGATTTTGATAGTATGAAAGTTGATGTTGTGACACCGCGTGATCTTCTTTTTGATGGATTTGTTGTAGAAATAGGGGGTAGGACGACACGGTTGCCGGGTGTTTTTATGGAGACAGAAAAGGTTTTTAAAATACCAGCTTCACGCGTACTCCGTTTTCATGAGGAAGTTCGAAATATCAATACAGAATTTTGTGAATCTCTTGAGACAGAATTGAACGTGTCTTTATCATTATCATGGTTTAAAGTGGCTGATGCTATTTCTTTTGTTACTGGCCAAAAACCGGAGAGCGCAATGAAAAATGTTCTGAAGCCAAAATCGGGCTTTTCTACCGCTTCATTATTATGAATCCTTTCATTCTGGATTGCGATACAGGACGTGATGATGCTTTGGCTATATGGTGTGCGTTACTGCGTGGCCTGCCGTTAAAGGCTGTGATTTCCTCATACGGAAATGTGCCTCTTTCTTTTGTTGTTGAAAACTGTGCCCGGGTTCTGGCGCTTGCCGGAGGTGAGAAGATTCCTCTTTTTGCCGGAGCGGAAAAGCCGTCACGCAGTCATAAAAGCTATCAAAAAACAGTCCGGTTGCGGCAGGAGAACTCAGGAAACGGACTGTGTAATATTATCCTGCCGCGCTCTGAAAGAAATGTGGCGCAACCTCTTGATATTGAAGTTATAAATGAGATCTCAGAAATCTATGGTGCGCTTGATTATATTATTATTGGCCCTGCCACTAATTTTTCAGCTTTATGTGATGCTTCGGGAAATGATATTCATCAGGTTGTAAAAAGTGTAACAATGATGGGAGGTGTATTTGAACCGCTCTGGCAGAAATTGGGTGGTGCGGATTTTAATATTATTTGTGACCCCTATGCCGTTCGCAATATTTTGAATCATGGTTATGAAATAAAATTTATGCCTGTAAACGCGACATGGCCTGTCTGTCTTTCTCTGGAAGAAATAGAGCATTTGCAATGCTCTTCTGCACTTTCCGTGGTAGCCCAACAGCTCATGGCAGCACATTGTCGTCATTTTGCGCCGGAGCCGATCTTTCGTTTCCATGATCCCTGTGTCATTATGGAGAGTGATGGGTGGGAGAGTGTCGATAAAGTTTATATTGATATTCTCTGTGATGAAGAGGCTGAAGATTTTGGACGTATCATAGAAAAAAAGAACGGTTTTCCTGCAAAAATATACAGAGGAAACCCGGAACGTGCCGCATTTCTTCTGGATTCGATATTAGATCAGCTCGGTTTATCACGAACGCTTAATCAAAATAGGTGATCTTCTCCTCCGGTGGAAGCTCGCTGTTGAGCATCATTTCGAGGCGGCGCGGGTTTTCCTGACGGGCGATGGAGCCCATTGTCATCAGGATCATGTTTTTAATCATGGCCTCGTCCCCCGAGTTCCGTTCCAGTTTGGCCGCCATAGGCCCTAGAATGACGGTTCCCATGATGGCACCGTAGAATGTTGTCAGCAGAGCCAGTGCCATGGCAGGGCCAATAGAGGCCGGATCATCAAGCTGCGCCAGCATCTGGACAAGTCCGACCAGTGTTCCGATCAACCCCATGGCCGGTGCAATCTCCGAGGCGCGGCGCAGGACGCTGGCCGCACGGCGATGACGTTCGGATACGGCATCAACCTCCTGTCCCAGAACGCGGTCAATATCTTCTCCGGTATAACCATCTGTCACAAGCTGAGTAGCCCGGAATAAAAAGGGATCTTTACGAAGCTCTGAATCAAATCCCGTGAGAATCAGCAATCCTTTTTTACGGGCAAGAAATGCGATATCCATTAATTGATGTGCCATCACAGACGGTTTGCGATAGCGCCGGATCAATGTATTCCCGATAATGCCGGGGACATGTTTTAATTCGTTTCCGGTGTAGGAGACAGATGTCGCCGCCATTGTCCCGAGAATAACAATCAGAAAGGAGGGGCCATTCAGAAAATTGGCATTACTGCTCCCCATCACAATCGCGACAATAATGAGACCCATGGCAAAGAGCAGGCCAAGGATTGTTGCCAGATCCGGCTTGACAACAGGTGGCTGGATTTTGATATCGGGGTCGCCTTTTCCAAAGATCTGGGTCTGCGCGGCATCGCTGGTCATAGAGAGAAATATCCTTATAGATTAGCTACGGTCTGATTTTACAATTTCAGTCATTGTTACGCCCAGCTTGTCTTCAACAACAACGACTTCTCCCCGGGCAACGAGACGGTTATTAACATAGATATCAATAGCTTCCCCAACTTTTCTATCAAGTTCGATGACGGCGCCACGACCCATTTTCAATAGCTGGCTGACCTGCATTGTCGAACGTCCGAGGACGGCGGATATCTGGACGGGTATGTCATAGATGGCCGTTACATCGTTTGCCATAGGCTCGCCGATCTGAAAATCCTGACCATCGGATTCATTGGGCTGGTGTCCTTCAATCTCGTCAAGTTCCATGCCGCTTTCCTGTTTGTCTGCATTTCCCATGAGTTTATCGATGTCGTCCTGACCCTGATTTTCTTCGCTCATTGGTTTTCTCCATTTATATCTGTTTCTTTTTTATTATCATGCAGTAGAGGCCGATCAGCAAGCATATGTTCAAGATGGCTGTGGATTTCTTCAGCCAATGCATCCGCAAGACGGTTTGCGCCGCCATCTTTCCAGGTCATGTGACAATCCCCTGCACGCAGATTATCTTTGCCAATGATTGTTATTTTTCCAGATTCTTTCAAATCTCCGGTTATTGTAGCAAGACGTTTTTCAATGGCCTCAACATAATCGGTATGGATTTCTATAAAAATCCCGGGCAGTTCTCTTCTGTTTTTGAGTGTCGATAAGATGATCTGTTCTATTTCAGCAAGGCCTTCTTTCTCATTCAGGGCAGGGAAGAGTTTTTTAAATATCGCATTGGCAAGGGTAACGGCTTCGCTCTCATAGCGACTTTCTCTCGAGGATTCAGAAGAAAAAAGTGTCTGAAACTTCTGGCTGATAATATCCAGAAGGCCGGCAATAAATTTTTCGCGGCTGGCCTCGGCTTCGGCAAGAGCTTTGGTACGGCCTTGTTCAAAGCCCTGTTTTCTTGCCGCTTCCAGTTCGGCTTCGCTGAATGTAGGCGGCGGGGGCTCTTCGGGAATGATCTGCTCGACATAGTCGTCATCAAAGCAGTTCTGATCAAAGAGAAATTTACGCGCTTTATGCGGTTTTGTTTTTTCTTTGGTATGGGCCATATCAGTATATCAACTCGTCTTCACCATCGCTGGTGGAGATCACAATTTCGCCGCGTCCCTCGAGATCTTTGGTAACAGTAACAATATACTGTTGCGCTTCCTCTACGTCCTTAAGGCGTACAGGCCCCATGGCAGCCATATCTTCCTTCATGATTTTTGCCGCACGTTCGGACATATTGGAGAAGAAAAGATCCCGCAATGTTTCTGTCGCACCTTTCAGAGCGGCTGGAAGCTTGTCTTTGTCCACGGCACGGATAACAGTCTGGATTGCTGTGGGATCAAGTTTAAGCAGGTCTTCAAAAGTGAACATCAGACTGCGGATTTTTTCGGCAGATTCCGGTGTTGATTTTTCAAGCTCTTCCATAAATTTGGTTTCAACGGCATGGTCAAGATTATTGAAAATTTCTGCCATCATTTCATGAGAGTCCCGACGCTGCGTCCGGGCAAGATTGGACATAAATTCCGTACGCAAAGTACGCTCTACATCCTCAAGAACTTCTTTCTGGACGGCTTCCATACGAAGCATCCGGTTTATGACCTCAAGCGCAAAATTCTCGGGGAGCAGGGCAAGGCAGCGTGCGGCGTGATCGGATTGTATTTTCGACATGACAACAGCAACGGTCTGCGGATATTCTTTTTGTAAAAAATTGGCAAGAATCTCTTCGTTCACATTGCCAAGTTTTTCCCACATCGTGCGTCCGGCAGGCCCCCGGATCTCTTCCATGATTTCGCTGACCTTGTCTTCGCCCAGAACCTTGGCCAGAAGACGTTCTGTTGAGTCCAGTGTTCCCACAAGGGCATTGGTCGAGCTCATTTGCTCGGCAAAGTCTATAAACAGGCGCTCGACAACATTGGCGCTGACTTTCCCCAGATTGGCCATTGTCTGGGAAATTTCCATGATTTCTTCGTCATCCATATGCTGGAAGATTTTTGATGTGTAATCTTCGCCGAGGGAAAGCAGAAAAATCGCCGATTTCTCGGCTCCTGACAATGTGCGATAATCCTCACGTACCCGCATGTCTGTATAAACCTTTACGCCTTTATGTTTCCGAACTCATCCAGCTTCGTAGAACCGAAACAGTTTCATTCGGATAGTTTTCTACAATATCTTCGACCTTCTTGACAGACGATGCTTTTACCTTGCCTTCCACAGCCTGCATATTAATCAGGGACTCCTCTTCTTCCGGAGGAGGGGCTCTGAATTCGACTTCTTTATCAGGGCCGGTTAAAGCAGGATTGGGAGAGCCGCCTGCCAGAAGCCTGGCCTCCATCTCGTCCTCAAGCTGTGGCCCTTCTGTCGCCAGCAAGCGCCCGACCATGGGCTGAAGAACCAGAAGGATCACAAGAATAATCATAATGGCGACCGTAATGATTTCAACCGCATCCAGCAAATCGCTGCGCTCAAAGCCGAACAGAAGTTTCTCCTCGGCCATGATATCTTCAGCATCAATATCGGCAAACTGCATATTGACGACTTCCAGAATATCACCGCGTGACTCGTCATAACCAATTGCCGATTTTACCAGTGCTGCAATCTGATTAAGCTCTTCCTGCGTTCGTGCATTGTAGGTTTTTGTACCATCCTCGGCCATGGTATAATTCCCGTCAATCAGGACAGCGACCGAAAGTTTTTTTACTTCTCCGACTTCACGAACCATGCTGCGGATGGTTTTGCTAATCTCGTAATTCGCAGTTTCCTCGATCCTGTTACTTTCAATGGCAGGTTTTGCGTCAACAAGAAGCTCCCCGGCAATTCCCGGAAGATTATTCTGAACAGAAACGTCCCCGGCTGGCGGATCCCGCTCGACATTGTTTTCCTCAACGGTCTGGGTGGAGCGTAGAACTGCCGTTTCCGGATCAAAAAGCTCCTCATTCGTACTGATGCGGTCAAAATTCAGATCCGCCGTAATATTGGCGCGTACTCTTCCAAAACCGACAATGCGCCCCACAATATCCTCGACAGATCGGGTCAGATGTTGTTCGTAATTACGGCGCATTTCTTCGGCCTTGACGGTCATCATGCTGGCATTATCCTCGCCACCCCGTGCCAGGAGATTGCCGTGACTGTCTATAACAGAAACGGTATCGGCCTGGAGTTGCGGTACGGCAGAGGCGATAAGGGACTGGATGGATAAAATCTGCTGTGTTTCAAGACGCGACCCTGGCCGGAGTGAAAGAAAGACACTGGCGCTCGCAGGGCGGGATTCGCGGCTGAAAAGCTCACGCTGGGGCAGAACAAGATGAACGCGGGAACTGCGTACGCCTTCCAGAGAACCGATTGTGCGGGCAAGTTCCCCTTCCAGTGCCCGAACCTGATTAATGTTTTGTACAAAATTGGTTGTTCCAAAACCGGATTGCTGATCGAAAAGCTCGTACCCCATGGAACCGCCATTGGGCAATCCTTCTTTTGCCAGAAGCATCCGCGCCGCGCCGACATCTTCCGAGGGAACCATAATACGCTTTCCGTCAGGGCTGATATCAAAGCGGATTCCTGCTTCTCCCAGTTTTCCGGACATTGCCCCTGAGTCTATTGTCGTGAGATCATCGTATAAAAGCTCAAGCTGGGGGGTCGAGATCCGCATGGAAACAAAAACGAAAAACAGAAGCAGTCCCACCATGACGCCGCCCATAATGGCGAGTCTTGCGGGTCCCAGCTGTTTTATTGTTTCGAGAAAACTATTCACAGGCGTTACCTTTATCCAGAAATGATGCCGGGCGATGGGCTTATATGTTGTTGCAAGGGCAGAAATCCCTTTCTTTAAAAACTACATGAGATTTACGAATCACGCAAATCCCAAGCTTACACATTCATTATACAGCTTTTTTCAATACATTTCCATGCACAGTTTGTATTCGTGCAGGTTAAAATATTTGCCTGTCCTGCAAGTGTGACATTTTTATTTTAAAATTTTGATAAAGAATCTTGATGTTGACTCTGGAAACAGGAGGCGGTAACAATTTTATATAATAAAAATAACAGGGAAGGTTCCACATGGTAATCTCATATGCGCAGAAGCAGGATATTCTTGATTATCTATCCAATAAAAACCATTGGGAAAACCGCTTCAATACAGATATTTTTTCAGATGAAAAGCGGAAATGGCCGATACGCATCAGCAATGATATCAAGCATGCCACAAGTAAAGATAAGACCAAAGCGTTCATTACATGCGAGAAAACAGGGGCAACACTGCTTTTTGAAAAAAGCGGTGCCTCTTTGAGTATTCAGGATGAATCAGGTCGAAAGCTGGTTATTCAGGATGATGGCACTCCAGCGAAGGAAAGAGGCGATGTTGGTTTGAAGCCTTTTGAGTGGTCAACTGACAATAATTTTTATGATCCCGGATCTTCCGATTATGACTTCAGCGAGATGGGGGTTTCGATCCATTTTGCGTCTTCGGGTGAAAAAACAGTTTTTTTTGAAAATTCCGGAGAGAAAGCTGCTTTTGGTAAGCCTGATATGCCGCTTGAACAGGCCACACATCCGGGACGGTTTTTCCATGTGATTTCTTTTAATCTGGCTGCTGCGCAGGAATGGGGCATGACGATTCAAACGCTTCTTGATTCTGCCAAGCTTATTGTTGCAAAAGATTTTGATATTGAACCGGATCTTGGTGCTGTAAACGAGCTTGATCCGGATCTTGTTCAAAAACAGGACTCTGTCGCTGTTCTGGAACGAGTCAGGGATCTTGCTGAAAGCAATAGCAAGGAGGAGAATATGAATAAAGAATCTCCGGAGCAGGGTAAGGCGACTCTTCTTCGGAAGCCATGGCATGATGCCACTGATTTTTCCGGTCATTATATAGCAACGCCACAAAGATTTTTTGTGAAGGCAACGGATGACGGATTCGAGATGGCTTTGCCTCTGGAATATAAAGAACGTATTCTGGCGCATGGGCAAATATTTAAAAATGCAATTGAATTACAAAAGTCGGCGCGCTCAACAAGCTATGAGGTGACTGCGCAAGGCTGTCTGGACATTCTTGAAAAAGGCGCCAACGCAAAAGATCAGAGTGGGCGTATATGGTCATATGCTGTCGTGCAGATGCCGAATGCAGCGGAGGCTGCAGGGGAGATTCGTAAAATAGCGAAAGATTATTATGGGTTATCCGGTGATGATGTATCTGTCATAAATTTTGAAAAAGATTTATGTATGCTGGCCATGGATAAGGATGTGCTGGCACGGACAAGCCTTGCGATGAAGGCCTCTCAGGAGATGATGGCTTTGATTAAAGGTGACTCAAAAAAGGGTGTTTTGGTTGAGAATTTATTGGGGCAGGGCGCTGATTACAGATACATCAATCCTGAAGAGGCAAAAAAAGGACGGACTTTTGCCGATGAAATGAAAGAATCAGGCCGTGATGATTTGTTAAGAGTCCTTAAAAAAATAACGGGTGTGCATGGTTTTGCTCCTTCGCCTACATTTTCCTAACCTTTTTTGGCAGATTTCAGGCTTTTTAAAGGGCTTTAAAGGGGGTGTTCCTGTAAAAAAGATTGACTTTTGGTTGTAAATAAGGCACTATGAAAGTAGGGTATTGTAACAGAATTCTATAAGTTGCAAGATCTATTGGGAATAAACACGGTTAGGACAATGTTAGAAGCTGTAAATTCAGTATTACAAAATGCTCCTTTTGTTCGTGGAAACACTGAACATCTGAGCACAGCTGATTCTTTTGCGGCCAATCCTGATAGAATCCAGCGTGTTGCACCAAAAGCACCGTTTGTCAGTCCTTTTATTGTTGTTGATATCAATTATGATAAGGCGGTTATTCAACTGCGGAATGGCGATACAGGGGATGTCGAAAACCAGTTTCCATCGGAAGCCAGTCTTCAGGCTGCTGCCAAGCTTGCTGTCAGCAGAGAATCGGCATCACTGAGCCAGCAGTCTCAGGATCAAGGACAGACACAGGCACCATCATCTGTTCCGCAAGCAAGGGAGCAAAGCGCACAGGGTGTTGCACAGAAAATATCGACAGATACATCAACGACACCGAATACGGCTGATAGTGGCAGCAATAAGTCGCAGTCGATCTCAACCCAGCAGCAAGCCGCCTTCCATGCTGCCGCCCAGTCCGGCAATACGAATGCAGGGAATATTACGTTGTTTGCGTGATACTGTAACGGTTCTTTCCTTTTATAAAGGCGTATGGTTTTTTGCATAGCGTATTTTGTCAAAGGGGTTGCTAATGTTATGGTTTTTGAATACATGATCCAGAGCTTTTGTTTTTTCAGTATATGTTTTGATTTTTTCTGCCGCATCACTTCCTAAAGATTCCGTTGACTCAATGATTTTGTCCAGCGTATCATGCTATCCTTTAACGGAAATACCATAGTATTTAGAAATTTTGCTCACCACCCCTCAATTTTTGATCCACAAAAATTGAGGGGTGGTGAGCAATTACACTCTAAAACTTGATATTTAGATAAATTTTATGCTAATTTCTGTTTATTCCAAAGTTAAGTTGCGTAAGAAAGGTTTTGTAATGTTTAATCGTCGATCCAAATTAGTACAGAGGTGGTCCTACTTTGTTGGACAGGTTGGCGGCGTTTTTAAGGTGGAATCCCGTTTCAACAATTATGCCGCCATTGCGTAAATTTCTTCTACATTTTCATGTCCTTTCTGTAAAGCCATACTTTC
>Ga0210044_10008184_pt1 | contig 13107 bp, 13 predicted proteins | sample CryGey13umfilter_2_FD_183959 | JGI IMG/M metagenome (GOLD analysis project Ga0210044, IMG submission 183959) | Groundwater microbial communities from aquifer in Utah, USA - Crystal Geyser 4/9/14 3 um filter (SPAdes) (version 2) | ecosystem: Environmental > Aquatic > Deep subsurface >... | reverse complement strand
AAGAGACGAACTTCAAAGACCTCCGCCCTTGCAAGCTCTTTAAGAATAGCGACGACTTGATCAAGAGACGGATGCTCTGCACTACTACATCCCATTTCGGCATTAAAACAGAACTTACAACTTAAATTATGCCTTACCCCAAAATTCGGACAGTATGATAAGAGATAATTTAATGGTAAAATGCCTTTAAATTATCGCTAGTCAAAACATCCAAATATATGGGGAAAATCAAACATTCAAATTCTCTCAAAATTAAGTTGGCTTTGGAAATGATCAAGGGCGCCGACAGTGTCGCCAGCATCTGTTCCAGATACGGCGTTCATCCCAGCCAAGCTCACAAATGGAAGAATCAAGCCATCGAGGGATTAGAAGCCATCTTTGCCAACAATCCGAATTCCGCGCTGAAAGAAAAGAATGAACTGATTGACGAACTCTACAAACAAGTCGGCCAACTCAAAGTAGAGCTGGATTGGCTTAAAAAAAAAGTTGCCTGAGTCGCCGTCCGAACGGCTGCGACTGATTGACCGAGAACATCCTTATCTGTCAATCGCCGAACAATGCCGCCTCTTAGACCTCAATCGTTCCAATGTCTACTATCAGCCTGTTCCTGTCTCCGACTACGATTTGTTTTTAATGGACAGAGTTGATAGAATCTACACTGAACTGCCTTTCTACGGCTCTCCCAAGATTACCAAGCATTTGAAGCTAATTGAAGGGCTAACTGTCAATCACAAGAAAGTGGAACGTTTAATGTCTGTAATGGGCATATCGGCCATTCAGCCAAAGAAGAACACCAGCCAGAAACATCCTCGACATCCAGTCTTTCCGTATTTGCTCAGGAGAAAGAAAATCATTTATCCTAATCAGGTCTGGGGAACAGATATTACCTTTATCAGAGGCAAAGGAATCTGGTTTTACCTGACAGCCGTTCTTGATTGGCATTCCCGGTATGTCCTGTCCTGGCAATTATCCCGGACTTTAACCGCTGATTTCTGTCTGGAAGCATTAAACCAAGCGTTAGAGATTGCCGTTCCTGAAATTCATAACTCCGACCAAGGCAGCCAGTTCACTAGTTTTGAGTATATTAACAAACTTAAGGAATACCCGGAAATCAAAATCAGCATGGATGGACGAGGCAGATGCTTTGACAACATCTTTACCGAGCGGCTCTGGCGAACGGTTAAATACGAGGAGGTTTACCTGAAAGATTACCAAAGTTTCGACGAAGCCAGCGAGTCCCTGAATCAGTACTTTCATCTGTACAATACCAGACGGCTACATGCCTCGCTTAATTACCAAACACCGGAACAAGTCTATTTCTCAAAGGTCGAAAATGTCTCACACAATTAACCATTTGCTGTCTGAAAGATGGGGGAAGGCATAGTGGCATCACCGTTATTTTGGTTGCCAAAAACGGAATAAAGATTAAGAAGTCCCTAAAAAATTTTATTCTTAAACCAATCGCATTTAAAGCTGATATTAGAAAAGAGAAAGAGGTCGCTATAATGCTTCGTAAAGTTATAAGGAAGTATAAAAGAGTTGACATATTGGTTAATTGCGCGGGTGTGTGGGGAAATAATAGGATTGAAGATTCCAGCAATAAAGAAATAAATATTATTATTGATACAAATTTAAAAGGAGCTATTTATTGTACCAAAACAGTAGTACCTTGTATGAAAAAACAAGGAGCAGGACAAATTATTAACATTAATGCTACTGCGGGTAAAACCGGGTCGCCTTATCGAAGTGTTTTTTGCGCTTCTAAATTTGGATTATCTGGATTTAGTGAAAGCATTTACAAAGAACTTAAAGATGATGGGATAAAAGTAGCCACCATCTACACCGGAATGGTGGCTACCAAAGGCATCTTAAATAGCAAAATAACTTCCAAGGCGCAGATTCGTGGAGCGCTTGATCTTGATGATATAGCTAATATGGCTTGGGTAATTATTAATCAAGGGGAAAAAAGTAATATTAAGGAAATTTATCTTACCTCTATTAAATCGCCTTAAACAATTACATATATGATAAAAGTCGATTACAATTTATTAGAAGAAATTACTGAATTGACTTCCAGTGATTGGAGCGCTAGTGATTACATTTATCCACCGGTAGTTGCTTGGGATAAATTTAGAGGAAAAACTTTTAATTATCGTTTTTCTAGCGATTCTAATTTTTATATTTATATACACCTTCCCTTCTGTAAGACCCGGTGTACTTTTTGTCGTTATTATTCGAAGCCAGTTGTTCGGGCGAGTCTATACAAAAAATACACAGACTTGATTATTCAAGAGATAAAAATATGGGCGAGAAAAATTAATATACCTAAAGAAAAAATCAAGTTAAAATCAATTTATTTCGGTGGCGGGACACCTACTCTTTTCGATTTGAATAAAATTTTCGACGAAATTATCAAACACTTTCCGCTTAATTATTTAGAGCAGGTTAATATAGAAACTACTCCTGAATCTCTTGATACCTTAAACAAAATATTGTTCTTAAAAAAACATGGACTAAACGCTATCTCAAGGATAATGATAGGCGCGCAGAGTTTAGACACAAAAGTGCTAAAGGCGATAAACAGAAGTCAAAGTCAAAAAAAAGACATTAAAAAAGCTTTTTACTTATGCAAAAACGCAAGAATAAAAACTATCGGTGTCGATATGATCGTTGGGTTGCCGAAACAAACAGAAGAGAGTCTGTTAAAAGATGTAAAATTTTTAATTAAACTTAAGCCGCAAGTTATACATCTCTATGGATTAGTAAAATCTCCAACAACCGCCTTAAGCGGTAAGGAATTTTTTATCATTAAAAAATTGGAACCAATAATGAAAAAAGCTAAAAAAATATTAATCAGGTCGCATTATAAATCAAATCGCTACACCGAATTTGACACCGAATGGCTGTATAAAGGCAACGAGAAATTCCAAAATAAGCAGATATTTTTAATACCGAATGAGCCGCAAAAATTAAATTGTAAGATATGTATTGGTCCTTCGGCCATGGGATATATAACATTCCCCAATGGGGAAAAGAAAATACCGAAGCGCGTCATGTTTATTAATACTTGGAATTTTGATGAATATGAAAAGAAGATATGTGGCGGCAAATTAGCGATAGATAAATACTATAAATTCAATACGCCCGAAGACGAAAAGAGGTCTTATATAATTAGGAACTTGAAGAATGATACTTTAGATTATGGTTTATATAAAAAAAAGTTTGGAACTTCTATCTTGTGTGATTTTTCTGAAGAACTCATGCTTGTCAAAAAACATTTTGAAGGCAGAGAGGAATGTGTGGAATCGAATAGCAAATTGGCGTTTTCTTCTAATTCAAAAAGAGAAAGAATGGTGTTAGCCAGACTTTTTTATAGCTCAAAAATATTTAATAGATGTATGGATATATTGGAAACAGAAAATTTTTAAAATAAAAATTTATGCTTGATTTTCCTAAAAAAATCTATCAAAAACTCTATGGTTTTGCCACAAAGACAAATATGGTTGCTTGTTGTAGGGAATATCCATCTTTGGCTTGGAATAAGAAGGAACTAAAATTTAAGACAGTTCAAAATTTTTTAAGAAAAAATTTTTCCAATCCGCGAATATTACATGGGCTTTATGTTCATTTTCCCTTTTGCGCCAGCCGTTGTTCTTTTTGTAAATATTACTCAGAGATTTTTACTGGCGGAAAAACGATGGATGATTATATTAAGGCGCTTAGTATAGAGATGCAAACTTATCAAGTTGATTTTTCGAGAACAACGCTAGACAATATTTTTTTTGGAGGTGGTACACCTACGCTCTTAAATTCACGGCAAATTGAAAAATATATAAGCGCAGTCTTTAAATATTTTAAAATTGATAAAAAAACACAAATTAACATCGAAGCCACTCCGGAAACAATCAAAGAATCAACTTTGAAAAAGTGGGTTACCCTCGGTATTAACCGTATTTCTTTAGGCGCGCAAAGTTTTAATGATAATGTGTTGAAAAACACTGGTCGCCTTCATGGTGCCAAAGATGTATTTGCCGCGTTTGAAATAATAAAGAATGTTGGAGTAAATTTTACAGGCATTGATCTTATTTGGGGTCTTCCAGGAGAAAATAAGCAAAGTTATGAAAAAACAATGAAAGAAACGCTTCGCTTGGCGCCTGATTTTATAGAATGTTACTTGCTTACTCCTGGCGGAAGAACAAAGATAAATCCTCATATGCCTAAGGATATATCTATAGATGAAGCGATTAGAATTTTCAAAGATGGTTTTTTAAATAATGGTTACAGAATGTATTTTTCTGGAAATTTTTTTGGCTTTATCAAAAAAGGAGTTAAAAGCCAAAACGCTATGAATAGAAATACGGAAGGGGTGTATAATTATAGAAGCTCATGCCTGGGAATTGGGTCAGGAAGCAGCTCGACTTTTCCAAATATTAGATACAATATAACTTCTAAGGTTAATACTTACATTAAAGATTTTTTGGGAGATAAAAAATATACTTCTTATTACGGATTTTTAGTAGACCCAGAAGATTATAAAAGACAATATATTATTTCCCAATTTGGATTTTATCGTAAACTCGATAAGAATCACTATCGCAAACTTTTTAATAAGAGAATTGAAAATGATTTTGGGGAGGAAATAGAGCAATCAAGGATCGATGGCTATATTACTGAGAGTAAAGGCAAATATATTTGGCATTTTAACGAGGAAGAAATGGGGCATAAGGATTTCTTTTGGTATACGATAAGGTATTGGTATCGCCCAGAATATATTAATAAGATAATAAAAGATTACAATCTTTGAATATGAAAAATTTTTCAAAACTGTATTCAAAAAACAATATCGGTTTAATACCTACTTATGCTTGTAACTCTTCCTGTGATTTTTGTTACGCCAAAAATTTAAAGATGAAATTTCCTAAAGAAATGAGCTGGAAAATTTTTAAAAAGGTTATCCATAGATGCCAGAAAGAAGGTAAAAATGAAATATCTTTTTTTGGCGGAGAAGCAACTGTTTGGAAATATATTAATGAGGCAGTAATTTATTTAAAAAAAAGAAAGATTCAAGTCAATTTTTTTACCAATGGTTTAATATTTCCTAAAAACGCGCCAGATTGTGTTTTGATTAATATGCATAATGTATTTGATATCAAAAGAAGGAGGTTGATAGGGAAGAGCATGGGTTTTTATAAGGAGAATAAGACAGAGATAGGAATACGGTATAATGTTGATTGTAGGTCGGATAAAAAAAATGACAAAGTTTTTCTAAAAATAATTCAAGATTGGTCGGATAATATAGATTATGTTTCAATTAGTCCGGCTATCCCTTACCCCTTATCAAGGATTCTTGGAAATAGAATTTATAATCTGACCCATAAAATTTACAGGAATGGTCAGAAAGTGAGAATAAGCCGGGCAATTCCGATTTGCCTATTTAATAAGAAGCAGTTTAAGTTTTTAAGAGAGGAGTGTTTTTTACATAAAAAATGTTTTTCAGTCAAAAATATTGTAATTAATCCTGACGGGAAAACTCTATATCCCTGTGTTAGCGTTTTTAAAGAAAAGAATTGGGAAGAAGAAAACTTAAGAGATATAACCAAATTTTATAAACGGTATTTTTTTGATTTCGGACACATTTATGGCGACAAATGTCAGGATTGTCATTATTCAAAAAATTATGCTTGTCAAATGGGTTGTTTAGGCACAAGGCAAAACAAAAACCAGAATTGTAAATGCTAAAATACTATGGATGACAGAATATCAAATCAAAATATAGGCAGACATAATTCTGTTCTTTTTAAAATTACCTCTCGGTGTAATGATAATTGCAGTTTTTGTCTAGAGTACGACTTCATTAAAGCAAAGCGACCTCAATTGACATTAGAAGAGTTTAAGAGAAATTATCTTTTTTTAAAAAGCTTTTTAAAAAAAAGAAGATCTGCTATTGACTACGTCATTTTAAGCGGGGGCGAACCAACTCTTCATCCCGATTTTTTTAAGATGCTATTATATTTAAAAGGGTTAGGCGAGCCGTTTCGCTTTATAACTAATCTTATTAGTTTTAATAAAGAAGATTTCTTAAATAAACTAATCAAAATCTATAGCCAATATAAAAACGATAGACAAAAGGGTTTAAGTAAATTCATTGCCTCAATTAACGATTTGCCAGAAAAGACTTTTATTGCGCAGCAAAGATTCTCGGGTTTGGTTAAGGCCTTGGAAGCCGGTTTGCCAGTAATTGTAACGGTGATGATATATCAAGGTAATGTAAAAGAGTTGCCGCTTCTGGCTTCGCGGTTAAAAACCGTGTTTAAAGAAAAAAGTAGAAAAGATTTTCTTCAAATAGAGTTTCGCTCTATTTATATTGAAAACACTCCAGAAAAATTATTAGAAAGTTCTCTATCTCGAGACATTAGTCAAGTTAGAAATAGCATTGAAAAATGTATCAAAATTTTAGATACCCCCAGTATAGAAGTAACTTTATGGGGTTTTCCTCTCTGTTATCTAAGTAACTATCAAAAAGCGAAAAACAGAATGATAAAGAAAAGACAGAGTAGAAGAATCATAAAAGTAAGTAAAGATTTGCAGTTGGGAAATGTAGAAGTGAGGAATTGGGAAAAATATCTTAAATCAAACAAAGATTGCCATAAATGTAAATTAAGGTATTGTTGCAGTGGCATAGATAAATTGTATTTAGACAAAAATATTTATCCATCCTTAAAGCCATTTTAGACGTTGAATCAAAAACATGAGCGGAATTAGCGGAATTTTTTATTATAACAAAAACCACAAGGCCAGCGATATAAGGACTAAAAGTATGCTTGAGGCGATAAAACATCGTGGACCGGACGGTCAGTATTATTATACAAAGAATAATTTAAGTATAGGGTTTTGCGATAAATCAATTAAAAAAAAATCTTTTAAAACAGACAGAATATTTACCAATAGTAATAAAGATATCTATTTAGCTTGCGATGGATTGATATATAATTCTAAGGAATTAAGAAGGGAACTTATAAAAGAGGGTTGCCAGTTTAGTTCAGAGTCAGATATTGAGGTGATCCTACATTTATATGAGAAAGAGGGGATAAAATTTTGTCAGGAATTGGAAGGTAATTTTGCTTTTGCTCTCTGGGATGAAAAAAAGGAACAGCTAATATTAGGAAGAGACCATCTGGGGGTAAAACCCTTATATTATTTCACCAACAGTAAGGGAATAATTTTTGGTTCTGAAATTAAAAGCATATTAGCCTACCCAGGATTTAGAAGGGTAATTAATTTTGAAGCACTGAGTCATTATTTTTTCGACCGGATAATTCCCTCGCCAACAACAGCATTTTCAGGAATTAATTCTGTTAATCCAGGGACAATTGTCATTATTAGAGAAAGTAAAATATCAGAGAAAAAATACTGGCAGATGGGTTTTAAGGAAGAGTATGACCTTTCTGATGTGAGGGTATTATCAGGTTTAGTTCGTGAACAGATAGAATCTTCTGTGAGACATAGATTGGATTTTTTTTCTTCACCTGCGATTGCGCTATCAGGCGGGATAGATTCAAGTATATTATTATCAATAGCGAAAAAATATTCGGATAAGCCAATTAAGACCTTTTATATTAAATATCCAAAAGAATCTTTAAATAAAAAAATTGAGTTAGGCAGAGTGAAGCAAATAGTCAAGATTTTTAAAACCGATCATGCTAACTACGAACTTAAACCAGATGATTATTTAGAACAGTTGGGGGAAAATATAAAAGCCCTAGATAATCCGGTTTCAATGTATTCAAATTACTACTTTATAAGTAAAGCTGCAAAAGAAATTCATGGCGCTGATATATTTTTAGAAGGGGATGGCTCTGAAGAATTATTCAGTGGTTATTGGTATCATTTTTTTAGTAAAATGCTTGAAAATAAAAATTATTCAGAATATCTAAAAGGACTTGATAAAGATAGTTTTTTAGCTAAAAAAAAGAATAAATATGATATTGCTCAACTGCTTTTTGTGATTAAAAATTATGATTGGCGATTTGGCAGACCGCTGGTGCCGGTTTTTACGAGTAAAACGGCGGATTCATTTTTTTCTCCGAATATTTTAAAAAAACTTAGGATTACTAACCTCCATGCTTATTCAACGGAAATACTAAAAATGTCGACAGCGAGAGAGTTTATGAATAAGGTATTAGATCTAGATATACGGACATTTTTTCCAAATCATACTCTTCAAGTAATTGATAGACTATCAATGGCTAATTCAGTGGTAGCCTGTTCTCCTTTCGTCAACTGGAAATTATTTGATCTCTCGGGGAAAATTTACACTGATTTAAAAATCTACAAAGACGGAACGGCAAAATTTATTCTCCGCGAAGCAATGAAGGGATTAATCCCCAAAGAACTTCTTTTTTCTAAATTTAAAGAAGGCGGTGGAGTTCCTATTAGGGAATGGCTACTTTTAGATTACGAAAAATTTGTTAGAAACGTGCTTTCTCGCAGGAGAATAGAAAGACATTTGTTTTTTAAACCGGAATTTATTAGTAATCTATTAAAAGAACACTATAGCAATAAAAATTACTCTTGGGACAAGAAAGGTTATGGAATGAAATTACAAAAAGATGGGATTGACCATACTATTAAAATCTGGAACTTGGTTATTTTTCAATTATGGTGGGAGAAATATTTTAATTAGATGTCAGAACATGAAGACAAGATGCGGTGGGAAAAATTTACTAAGAACTTTTAAAAAATTAATAGATATTGATGATAAGAAATTAAAGAGCCAAACCTTTTTAATCGCTCAAAAAAGTTTTTTTAATTATGCCCTAGGATTTTCTAAAAAAGAATCTAAAGAACTAACGCGATCTTTGTTCAAGAGAATAAAAAAGACAAAATCTTTAAAAAAAGAGAGGAATTATCTTGTTAATTTAGTTAAGCCAAGATTGAGTTTATTCGTAGTGAAATGGACAAAGAAAAGAGCGATAAGGGATTTTAAAATAGTTAAGAAATGGCTAAGAGGGACGGATATTTTGAATATAAAAGCGGGAAGAGGTCATCTGGGTTTAAAAATTAGAGACGACTTGGGTAAGAATGTGATAATGATTGATGAGCATAATATAGAATTATTCCTTAGAGAGTGTTTAAAAAAGAATAAGAAATTTGATACAGTCCTGATAAGCGGTGAATTACACCATTTAAGACATTTGGGTAAACTGCTTAAGGAAATATCAAAAATTACCAAGAAGAGATTAATTATTTTTGAGCCAAGGATATTCTTTTTGAAAAATAGCATAGGTATTTCAGAAAAGGATTGGCTGGAATTAAATTTGTTTTCTGAATGGCTGTTTGATACGATTAAGTTTAAAGAAAATAAGATTAATCCAAATAATGGCTATAATCAGATAAACTATCAAAAACTTAAAAAATTATTTTCTTTGGTTAATTTCAAATTAGAACACGAGGAATATATTATAGTCGAACCATCGGAGGTAATTATTCATCACCATTGGTTATTTATCCTCAAGAAACAAAATGAGAAATAAAATTGGTGTTAACGAAAGAAAATTGATAGAAGAGCAAATATTTTTAATTATCCGAGATGTATTCTTTAAAGACAAGTCCTCCAAAAAGATAGAAAAAATTCAAGGACAAGTTTATAAAGAACTGGAAAATGTTACTAATCTAAACTCTAAGAAAATTGAAAATAATATAGTTAATCTTTTTTTTAATAACATTAAAAAAGAAGAATTCAACACTTTATTGAAAGAATGGTACCAAGCGAGGATAAAAAGAGATTTTAATCTAATTAAAAGGTGGATAATTGGAGAAAAGGCGCTTGACTATGGGTGTGGTAAGGGAGACATCGGATTAAGTGTTTCTAAAAAACTGCGTAAAGAGGTAATATTGGCCGATGTTGAAGACAGGAATGTTGTTAATTTGCCATTTTATCTTGTAGATGAAGTGAACACTGCTTTTAAAGACAAGCAATTTGATACGACTTTTATTATCAATGTGATTCATCATACAAAATATCCCGACCAAGTGATAAAAGAGATAGCGAGAATTACTAAAAAAAGAATCATTATTTTTGAACATAATTTACTCCGCGAAAAATCAAGTCGAGGATTGTCCAATGCGAATTTAAGATTGCTATTTCGTATTATCGAAGGACTATTTTATTGTCCTGGGAAAAAGAAAAGGCCTGGAATGAATTTTCAAGATTATTCAGGGTTGAAAAAAATGTTCGACAGATACCGTCTTAATCTTATCAGTGAAGAATGCGTTCCTTTTCTCAATAAAGATATTTTTATTCTAGACGGTTGGTTGTTTGTTTTGGATTTAGATTAACCCATTAACCCCTAAATGAGAACAAGCCAAAGGGATTTTCCTTTGGCTTGGTTTTCTTTACCTGTAAGGAGACGTTTTCTAGAGGAAAGCGTCAGACGTTGCCACTGGTGGCTGCTCGTCCGCCGGTCTTTCCGTAATCACCCCCTCTTTTTCCGCCTTCTCTTTGATTAGAGGGGCGGCACTTTTTCTAAAAGAGTCCAGCGCGGATGTGGAATCATCCGCGAAATATATGATCTCACGTGCGAGGATCATATTATTCTTATCTTCGACAACTTTTTCGAAGTAGGACTCTTTTTCTCCTTTGATCACCCATTTTTGACAAACCTTTTCGGATTTGCCATAGGTCCATACGTTCACCACGAGATGGAGAGGAGCCACCTCGTGGGTATTCAGCGCCACTCCTCGGGTGAAGTATAGGTTCAGGAAGCGAGTCCCCTCCGCTTCCCATTTGCCGTCCCCGTTATCTTTCTCTTCGTACTTCATTATTTCGAAGTACCACCCGCCGTAGTCCTGGAGAACGACCTTTTTTACGGGGATGTTTTTTTTAAGGACAATTGATGGGAGTGGTGGCGGAAGAGGTGGCTTCTCCGCGCCTGCCAGTGAAAACACAAATAGTACCACTACTAGAAAAATAGAAACATTGAAAATTTTCTTCATAGCATCCTCCTTTCCTTAGTTATATTTTATTTACAATGTACGATCGTCAATTTACTATGCCTGGAGCGTAGCATACTTTACTTATTTTGTCAATACTTTGTATCTGACGGGTACATAGGTAACACTTTCGTCATCTTAATTGGAGTTTCGTAGTTCAATGAGTGATGCGGCCGATAAAGATTGTATTCAATCAGCCACTCAGTCATCTTCCGGTTGAATTCTACCACATCGGAATCAAAATTGCCCAGATTAACAAATTCTTCTTGTAAGGTTCGGTTGAATCGTTCGTTGACTGGATTGTCTTTGGGAGTCCTCGGTCGGCTATGGTATCTGGTTAGATTAAGTTTCTGGCAGGATTGCCTGAAATGTTTCTCAAATTCAGAGCCGTTGTCGGTCTGGATGTTTTCAATCTTGCCATTAGTCAGGTAAAGCAGACGATTGAGAAAATCGGCCGCGTTGTAGGAATTGGCCCGCCGGTACATGCGGGCGAAGGCCACTTTGGAAAAAGAATCAATACCGGTAAAGATGTATCGTTTCAGATTGTTCATTCTTAACTCAATGGCGTCTAAGCAGACCAGGAACCCGTTCTTGGGTTTCCTCCTTAATTCGGTGATTCGTTTCTTCTTTTGCGCGCTAAGGCGTTTTCTTGTGATTCTGATTGTCTTCCTTGGATTGTGATAGAGATGGTGTTGTTGGATGACTCGCTGAATCTTCCAGGAAGAGATTGGTTCGCCATATTCTCTCAGATAGATTTTGGACAGTTTAATCTTGCTGTATTTGAGATGCTTCTTCCTTAATTGGATAATCCTTAATTTCTGTTCCGGGGTAATCTCCGGCTGTCTCCTTCTAATCGGAGCTCTGGATTCGTCCTCTAAGGTGTAAAGATTGTTGGGGTCATACTTCTTTTGCCACTTGTAGAAGGTCTTTCTGGAAATACCGAAGTATCGGCAGGTTAAAGAGATATTTTCACATTGAAAGCAATAGTCCATCCATTTTAACCTTTGTTTGGCAGATTTGGACAGATTGATGTTTTTTCTTAATTCAAAGATCATACTCGTTAAAGGAAGAAGGTCTTCAACGACATTAAAGCCATTCTTCTCAAAATTAGCGATTTCTTCCTTACGAGTATACCAGAAATTATCGTAATTAATCTTTTGTAGTTTGTAGTTTTTTAGATCTTTGGATAACATCCTTGATTTTCAGGGTGTTACCTATGTATCTCATCATATACAGATTTTGGTTTTCTAACGATGATTTCCCGCAATTTAAAAACGCTTTTGCCTGAAACATTCATTTTCGCCTTTTTTTTCTTTTCCCTGTTGGCCGCTTTGGCCAGCGCCCTTTTTTCGATCTCCTCGTGGTTTTCTTTTTTCCGAGTCATAGCCATATTTTAGCATATTTCCATTCCTATTGTCATTCCGTTCCGCCTATTGGGAGAAATCTCCATTGGTCTTTACTTGACTGACAAATTATAGTATAAAGAAAACATAGTCATTAACCAGTTTCTTAACTTTTGAATAAATTTAAATTGAAATGACATAAGGAGGGAAAATGGATTATTATAACGGAACAAACTGGCGAACGCCTTCGCTCTTCGGTTTTTTTCTGGTGGCTGTCATTCATCTGTTCTTTTTCTTATTTTTTCTTTTTAATAGTCAGATTATAAACATTTTATCGCGCCATCAAATTGGAGATTTAATAGCGCGGTATTTGTGGAAATGAATTTAAGAAAGGGTTAGTTATTCGTTTAACTGACCTTTTCTATTATATTGAAAGGCCTTCCGTTGTTTTGGAAGGCCTTTTGTTTGGGAGTGGGGCTAGCGCCTTTTTTATTGTCCTGCCGGCTTTATATAGCACGCGTGATACTGGCGTGCGCGTGAGCATCGCCGGAAAAGCGCCCAGCCCCTGTTCGCGAGTTTCTGCCCTTTCTTTGAGCATTAATTCAACTTTAGCAAATCCTATTTTTTTGTCAAGCCCTTGGGTAATGTATCCATCCATCTGGACGGATACAACTATTTGACAATCTTTTAAGGCTAGAATATAATATAAATGTATAGATTTAGATAGTTTTTGTATAGATTTACCTAAAGAAATACCCAAAAATATGGATTC
>Ga0210044_10008182_pt1 | contig 13108 bp, 7 predicted proteins | sample CryGey13umfilter_2_FD_183959 | JGI IMG/M metagenome (GOLD analysis project Ga0210044, IMG submission 183959) | Groundwater microbial communities from aquifer in Utah, USA - Crystal Geyser 4/9/14 3 um filter (SPAdes) (version 2) | ecosystem: Environmental > Aquatic > Deep subsurface > Groundwater... | reverse complement strand
GATGTCGACAAAGCCGCAACCTGCTTCAGCGTAGAAACATGCGAGTCCCTCCGCTGGGAAGCAAAGGAAGAGGTATTTCGGCTCGACCACAACGACGCCTTCGGCATCTAACCAGCCATATTCATTTTCTGCGTTGCGAACGAGTGACCGACCCTCACTGAACTCTGAAACAAAACGCTCCTTCGATAATTCGAAGGGAACCTTGACATCCCCAAGCTCATCAATCAGTCCACAGCGCTCCGCCTCGCCTTCATTTTGGCAAACTCGGTAGCGAGGTGGAAAAGACTGGACGGTCGTGGTCGCATAGCAACCTACAAGAGCCACAAACGAGATCGCTGCTGTGCAACCTCTCGAGAAGACTGTCCATAGTCCCATACTCATGTGTGCCTCTTGAACGCTAGCGATGTTTATCAATGACTCGAAGAAGCCGCTTCAAGCGATGCTTCGGCCCAGTACCAGGGTCGAGGTTCTTGGGTGGATAACCAGGTTGCGTTTTCGCTATCGCGATCGCTGCCGCCCATGATCCGTCCGCGCTCCCAGCTTCCAGCGAGCGGCTCTCGAGCGCCGTGTCCCAAGCGATCTTCGCCACTAGTTGATAAGCGGCGTTTCCCTCGTCGGCCATATAAGCTTCTCCCAGCTTTCGCTGAAGCCTGAGAACCTGTCTTTTGTCTCCGTCGGCCTCGGCCTGCTTTAGGTCCTCGATGATGGGCGCTACCGCCGTCCCCTTGTTGTTGGAATTCCCCACCGCGACAATGAGCGCATTGCTCAACGGGCTGAGCTTGGGGTCCCGGTCGCTCCTCACCTTCTCGAGCCAGTACGGAACCTGAAGCCTTTGCACCTCGGGGTCGCGCAGGAACTCCAAGAACCGCTCGAGCAAGTTGTTGCGCGCTTCCTGCGCGCAACCCTACGGGTTTGCACGACTCTCCGCCATCCCTGGCTGCGAGTTCTCCTTCTCGCCCAACGGATCAGGCGTGTCCAGCAGACGCAGGAGGTGCGCGTTGTCTGCCGTCTTACCCTTGTCTTTCGCGTCGAAACCCAGCGTTTGGTTCACCGAGCTCGCGGTCGCGCCCGGACCGAAGTGAACCTCCAGTGGGTTGGCGGTCAACCTCTCTTCCTCCTTGAACTGCTCTCCGGCCTTCTGTTTGCCCCATCGCTCTTCGATGAAGACAAGGAAGCGGGCGAGCTTACGGTGGGCGGTCAGGTGGGCCATGCCGAAGGTGATGCCGTCGTCTCCGGTCAGATCGCCGAGCCGCTTCTCGGTCCCCTCCACTGAGACGACTTCGACGTCTTTCCTGTCGTCGCCGCCATAGCCCTCGAGCTGTTCAGTGAGCGCTTCGTCCTCCTCGCCGCGCTCGAGGTTGTTCACGTTCCAGATGGCGTAGGCCCCGCCTGTGGGTGCAAACCCCATCCGGACCAGCGAGGAGGTGCCCAGCTGCCCATCGAGCACGAGGCCCAGCTTGGCCTCGATTTGCCAGATGAGCGCTCGCTGCACAAAGAGGTCGGTGACCTCGACGGGCTGCCCCACATACTCCTCGAGGCTGCCCATGCTTACGAACGCTTCCTGCGCCCTAAGCTCGAGTTCGCGCAGGATCGTCTCAAAGGGCTCGTGGTCCCTTGCAATCACGGGCGGCCCCGTCTCCTCGGCGCCATCCGGTTCTGACACGGAAGCCTCGCGGTTTGCGGCGTCCTTCTCGTTCTCGCGGAGCTTGGCGTACTGGTCCGGCCCAATCGGTGCGCCGGTCTCCTGCTCCTTCTTGCGTTCGGAGTGACCGCGCTCGTCCTTCTTCGTCCCGTCGAAGGGGTTGGCGTAAAAATCCTTGGCCTCGTCCAAGACGTCGAGCGCCTCGACGAATTGAGGCGCCATGGCGAGCAACGTGGCGTGGTCCAGGACTCCAGTTTTGGTTTTTGGCTGCCATTCGAGCAGCGCCTCGACGAACTCTTCATCGATCTCTGAGCTCTCACCGAGCCCCAAGACCTGACGCGTGAGGCGCACGACCCTGGCCTGATAGCCCTTGGCCTTGTTCGCCGCAACCCGAGTCTCTAGCGACATCGTACTCTCAGCCTCTTCTTGAGCTCGAGGCTCTGCCTCCTTGGTCTGGACGGCGAGGGTGGCGCTGGTTTGGGGGCCCTCCATCGAGGGCGCAACTCCGCGCTCGGCCTGCTCGGCCTGTTGCTCGTAGGCGTCACCCACCTGGCCGACCCCGCCAGTCAGCTGAACGCCCTGGCGCTGCTGAACGACGTGGGTGAGCTCATGGGCGACAATCTCCTTGCTGGGGTTCGCCTCGCGAAACACCACGTTCTCCCCGTAGGTGTAGGCCTGCGCGCCCATCTCATCGCAAGCGGTTTCGGCCTCGGCCCCCATGTGGGCACGGGTCGACGAAAAGTCGACGCCGAGCAGCGCCTCCATCTCGTGCGCAAAAGGCACGGCGTCGCCAGACGTCGAGGCCCCGTCGGCTGCAGCGTCGAGGAGCTCGGCGTTCGAGGGTCTGGGGCCGGGGCCTTGCTTCATCTGGACGTCTTGCGCGCCACCGTCAGCGTTGGCACTGGCGTTGGCGTCGGCGAGCTCGCTGAGCTCCTGGTGCAGCCGCTCGACTCCGGCGTTGCCTAAGACTCGCTGCAGCGCGGACATCGCCTGGCCGTAGAGCCGTCCGCCCTGCACATGCAGCTCCAGGAGGCTCCCTTGCAGGTCCTCGGTCCGCGACATTTCGTGCAATAGACTCGCCGACAGGTCCGTTCCGCGCGCTCCGCGAAGACGTTCAGAGAGGAGCTCGGGGAGACGGTCGAGGGAGAGCTGTGCGTCGAGCTCGTGGCCAGCCATGGTGTTCTCGCGGGCAAGGGGAGCCGTGAGCCGAACGGGGTGTTCGGCGGAGGGTTGGCTGTTGTCGGCCACTCGCCTGCAAAGGTTTCCTGATTTCTTCAAGAAACGAGCAGGGTGAGGCGCGACGCGCCCGAGAGCGGGCCAGGGTTCAGCACCGGCGCAAGGGACGCCCGCCGGACAAGAAACCGGCAAGCGCGGGCCGGCCGACCTGGGCGACGAGCGCCAACGTGGGTTCGGTTTGGGGCGGGCGTGCAGCCGTTCTCGCAACACCGGGGCGCTGCGGTAGATTGCAGCGACAAGTCTCGCTCAGCCACCGACCACTCGGACTTGAGAGGTCTAGCGTTGTGTATTTGGCCCGCAAGAGAATTGACACCCAACCACCGAGCATAGTACGATCTGGCGAACTTGTTTTGGCTCTTGAACTTGCAGCAGGGATGGCGAAGAGTCGTGTAGGTCCACTTGCAGGGAGCCTGGGAGCGCGGGCGTCCCGCCCGCCGAAGAGGCGGCCAAGATGGCCGCGCTGGGCGATTCTCTTGGACACGCAAACTATCGTTCGGGGGAGACGATGAACCTTCAAACAATGACCGCCACCACAGTGCTGCTGGTCGTGCTCACTTCCATCTTTTGCTCGCACTCCGCGCTGGCACAGGAGGACAAGCTCTACGTCATCGCGAGCGGCAGCAAGTCGGAGGTGAAGGTGCTGGAGCCCGCGCTGCGTTACTTCCGTTCGGAGGTGACCGAGAACAGCGACCTGCAGTTCTCGGCCGACGAGGAGATGGACTCGGTGATGTCGAGCTGTCGCGAGACCATCGGAGTGAGCCCGACCGAGGAACGCGACTGCCGCCTTCAAGCGGCCCGGCGCGTGATGGTCGAACAGGTCCTCGAGGTCGTAGCCACGCCGAGCGGCAAGCGCTGGGAGATTTGGCTGCGGGCCATGGACTCGGAGGGCGTGCTGCTCTTCGAAGACTATGTCGAACCCGAAGAAACGCAGTTGAGTGACGCCGCCAAGCTGGCGCTTCCTTTGCTCGCCCACAAGTACCTGTGCACAGCGCGTCAGGTCGCGTCCTCTTGCGAGACGCAGGGCGGTGGGACCACGACCTCGGGGGCAGTCGTCAACGCAGGGGTGACGGTGGACCGCGGCGAGAAGATTGTGAACGAGATCGTGGACGACACGGCGTTTTTGACGGTGAAGAGTGTGCCCAGCGGCGCGGCCGTGAGCGTCAATGGTGCGGCGGTCGGCGTCACGCCTTATCAAGATGAGCTGATGCTGGGGCGCTATGTGGTCGTGGTGGAGAGCGGCGCGCTCTACTACCCAGCGCGCGAGGAGTTGAACCTCACGAGCGCGGGGGCCAAGGTGAACGTCGACCTCGAGCCGCGCTTTGGGACGCTGAATGTGACCAGTACGCCGAACGGCGCCGAGGTTTACGTCGATGGCGAGCTTGCGGGGACCACACCCCTGAAACAGGAGAAAAAGCCTTCGGGGAGCTATGGGGTGCGGGTCGCCTTGGCCTCGTATCTCGACGAGACCCGCACGGTTGCGGTCGAAGACGGGAAGACGGCCAAGCTCGCCGTCGAGTTGGTGCACAACGTAGGCGAACTCTATGTGACGAGCGAGCCTGCGGGGGCAGCGGTCACTTTGAACGACACGAGCATGGACGCCGTGACGCCCGCGACGTTTACAGGTCTGCAGCCCGGCACTTACAAGCTCGTGCTCTCGAAGGCCGGCTACGGCGACGCGGTGGAGAAGGCCAAGGTGGCGCGCGGCGAGCGGGCCACGGTGGCGGCGACGCTCGAGGCGCGGCTGGGGTTGGTGTCGGTTTTGGCGAGCTACGACGATGGCACGCCGTGCGAGGGCGCGGTGTTCATCGACGGCACGAAAGAGGGCGACACCCCGCTGAAGGTGACGCTCTCGGCCGCCCAGCATACGGTGCTCGTCGAGTGCGAGCTGGGATCGGGGGAGACGACGGTGGAGGTCGAGCACAACGGCAAGCAGAAGGTCGAGGTGGTCGTCTCGACGGGTCCCAAGACGGCGGGTTACGTGCTCGTCGAGAAGGGCAAGTTCGAGATGGGGTCTCCCACCTCGGAAGAAGGTCGCTACGACGCCGAAACGCAACACACGGTGACGCTCACTCGCAGCTTCTACCTAAAGGCGACGGAGGTGACGCAAGGAGAGTGGCGTGCGCTGATGGGGAACAACCCTTCCAGTTTCTCGAGCTGTGGAGACGACTGTCCGGTTGAGCAGGTGAGCTGGTACGACGCGCTGGCTTACAGCAACGCGCTGTCGCGCCTCGAGGGGTCGAAGGAGTGCTACGACCTCTCGGGCTGCAGCGGGACTCCTGGCAAAGAGGGCTACAGTTGTCCAGACGACCTGAGCTTCAAACTCTCGTGTGAGGGCTACCGACTTCCGACCGAGGCCGAATGGGAGTATGCGGCGCGGGCCGGGACGGGCACTCGTTTTTCGAGCGGCGACGCGGAGTCGGACCTCGGTAAGGCTGGCTGGTACGAGGGCAACTCGGGCAGCAAGACCCATGCGGTGGGTCAGAAGGCGGCGAACGCTTGGGGTCTGTACGACATGCATGGGAACGTGTGGGAGTGGACCTGGGATTGGTATGGGGATTATCCGAGCAAGGCGACCGATCCGGTTGGTGGCAAGACGGGCTCGGGCCGGGTCTTACGCGGGGGCGGCTGGGGCAGCGGCGCCAGGGGCTGCCGCGCGGCGATTCGCGGCTACTATTCGCCGTCCTACCGCGGCGGCCTTCTCGGCTTTCGCCCCGTCAGGTCGAGCCCCTGACCCACTGGACCCCTGGACTACTGGCTAAGTTGGGCCGACGGACCGTAGCGGAGCCGAGAGCCCCAAGGGCAAAAGCCGTGCGTAGCCGGCGCCCAGGGGTCTCGGCGCAGCGCAGGTCCGGGTTTGGGGCTCGGTTGGCAGGAGAACAAGGGGTCCAGGGGCAACGCCCCTGGTCGGCGCGGGGCAAAGCCCCTGGTCCCCGGCCCTTCGGGCCGGGCCTCTCCCGAGGCGGGCTGGTATGATGACAACTCGGATGGCAAGACCCATGCGGCTGGCAAGCGCGGGCCGGCCGACCTGGGCGACGGGAGCCTCGCCTGTGAAGGCCAAGGGGAGCCGACCTGGGTGCTCGAGGCTCCGCCGCAAAGGCTGGGCGAGCGGGACAGTGGTTCGTTTGTGAAGGGCCCCAAAGGGAGCCCGCGCGGCGAATCGCAACAACAATTCGCCGTCCAACCGCAACGACAACCTGGGCTTGTCAGCTCACCGCACTGGCCGATGGTGTGTGTTCACGGCCCCACCTCCAGCGCTTGCCGTGACATCCCTCCAAGCCTGCACGGCGGGGCCCGTCGCAAGCCTCTCCCTTGGCTCAAGCCGGTCAATATCAAGCACACCACGAGAGAGGCCGCGAAGAGTCTCGAGCCGCGCACAAGTGACACGGGTCCGGCATCCCGGACTGGCGTTTTGCGCCCTTGCGCAGGCATGCTGCTGCCAAAATCGCTAAGCCGTCTCGGTCCACCGGTTCCCAGGACCCCGCCTGTCACCTTCGCAGAGTCCACTCTTATGAACACGGTTCCATTCTCAACGACAACACGCTCACTCGTGCTGCTCTCGGCCCTCATCGTCTACTATCTTGTCGTCCTTCAAAGCTGTTCCGCACCCATTCGGTATTCTGAAAGGGGCTGTCAGGTCGTGTTCCTGTCCCCTGTGTCGAACAGACCTGTTCAAGCCGATTCGAAACGAAGCCTCGCGAAGCTCTTCGATGTGGGTTCAGTCGATTGCCCCGCAGAGGTCAAGCTCGACACTCAGCTCTACCGGTTCACGGCCTCGACGGACTTCGAGACAAGCTGCGCACAGGGACCGAGCTCTGGTGAGGCCGTGCCGGCCACTCGCCGTGACATGGCCACCAGTGGCATCTACTGCGCGAGAGTGACCAAGAATCGCAAATATGGTGCGCACAAGGTGTTGACCGTCTACGACGGCGAAGAGCCAACCTTGGCTTGGCTTGAAGACCTTGCCGTGTCTCGCGACGAGCGACGAGGTCGGCGAAACGGCAAGTTCCCCTGCGTCGGGTGAGCCTCATCGCGAGTGCAACTGAACGATGTGGGGTAGCCTATGAATTGGATCCTCCCTGGGCACCCCACCCAGCCCAAGCCAAGAAGCCATGCCTCTCAACAACGATGAGCTCCTCGCCTACACCCAGCAAGCACTCCAACACCACCATTGGGGCCGCGCCGAGGCCGCAACCGGCCAATACCTAGAAGCGTACCTCACCCCATCACCGCAGCCCCCAAACTACGCAAGCTGGCCCCCACACCTGCAAGCCCACTTGCACCTCGAACGCGCCCAATACGGCATTGAACACCTACCAGAGCACCTGGCGCACCTCGCACTCTCTCCTCGGCTCAACGACCCCAAGCACATTCAGTTCGCCGAACGCGTCGTGGACTTCGCCATGCGAAGGGTCGACTCCGTGCTCGCGCTCCCCGCCGCACCGCTGCTCGAGATGGCAGACCTCTGGGACGTGTCGACGCAGGGCCGATTTGGCTTCAAGACCCAACTCGAGCTCTGGCGCGCCTGCGACTTCGACGCCGAACAGTTTTTCGTGAAGATCGGGTGGTATCCCGCATCACCCAGTCCTGGAAAGTTCCCATCCGACGATTTTGTCGACGGCCGAAGACAGTCGCGCGAGCAACCGCCCATCGGGCACTTTCCGGCTGTGGTGGATAGGTGGACGCCCATGTTCCACGACACCTGGATGGAAGACGTGATCGCCCTCAATGTCGCTCTGCTGTGTCGGCTGGACCAAGTCTCGACACGAGATGACACCAAACCCCTGGTCCAAGCGATGAAAAAAGCAAAAGGGGGTCCGGGGGACAAAGTCCCCCGGCGGGTCAGGGCAGAGCCCTGCCTCCATCCACACAAATGATCTCGTAGGGAAGCTCCTAAGTCTCTCGTGTGTCGGGATCCCATTTCGGACTATCGATGAGGAAGAACGGAACCCCACTTGGACCCAGCGCGCGAAACAAATCGGCGCCACCACCACCACCCTCCGCAATGAGGCTGAGAGCCAGCTCCCGGTTTGGATGGGCGGGTGGATATTGTGACATTTCAAGCTCCTTGATGCTGTGTTGATGAGCTGCTCGAATCCTCACCGACCGCGAGGCTGCATGGTGCCGTTGACATCCTTTCTCCGACCCCACAAAACCGCACCACCGGCTTCGCCACCCCCACCCGAAACAGCTCCTCCGAGCCCACAATCACCACGCCCGAGCGCGCCCGGCTCACCCCGGTGTACAAAATCTCCCGCGTCAGCAACGGCATGGGCTCGTTCGGCAAGACCAAACCCACCACGTCATACTCGCTCCCTTGCGCCTTGTGCACGGTCAGCGCCCAGGCCCGCTCGATGCAGCCCTTCAAAGCCACGACGGAGTAGGCAGAGAGGCGATCCTGGCGAGGGAAGACCGCCGTCAGGGTGCCCCTGCTCTCTGGGTCGGCGGCGACTCGCAGGACAATTCCTGTGTCGCCGTTGAAGAGCTGCCTCGAGTAATCGTTGCGCAGCACGATCACCGGGTCGCCCACCGCAAACTCGCCGCTCGCCTTGGCTTGCGTGGCGCCAAGGTGGGTGACGAGCCAGGTTTGCAGCCGCACGTGCAAGAGCTCATTGGTCTTGACGCTCCCCAGCGGCCCCACCCGGGTCACGCACAGCAGCCGGTGGGCTTCCAGCTGGCGAAGGAGTTGGGTGATGACCGCTGTGTCTTTTTGCGAGAACCCGTCGGGCCCTCGGACCCAGGTGTATCCTAGGAGGTTGGCGATTGAATTGGCTGAAAACGTAAAGTCATCAGTCCATTCGGGAACTTTGTCCACCGGCCCTTTGGCCGATGCCCAAACCCTGTCGAAGATCTCCTCGTCCTCCTCATCCATATCCCACTCTTCGACTTGCTCCTGGTGAGCGGCCGCCGCTCCTGGCGAGCCAAGAGAAGAGAACGCCTCCACGAACCAGCGGTCGAGGAACGACTCGTAGGCCGCCATGAGCGCTCGGTGCTCCAGCGCGGTCGTGGTGAGCTTCAGCTCGGGGGGGGACCAGAGCTCGACGCCCTGGAACTCGAGCTGTTCTGGCGAGCTCGGCCGGCGCCACAGCAACGTCTTGTCCGCGGGTTGCGGCAGGAGCGCGTCGGGGTCGCCGCGCCGGATGAGCTGCGAGATCTCGTGCACGGTGCGCCCGGCGAGGTCCGTGCTGGTTCGGTAGCTGCGGAGTAGACGCACGGCGTGGCCCTGCATGGAGTGGGGCTCGGGCGCCTGGACCTGTGGTTCCAGCTCTCCATGGACGTGCTGCGTCCACGGTCCGGAGAGGTCGCAGACCTCGGGGACGAGGTCACGCAGGACGGCGCCAGCCTCGACCGAAGGGAGCTGGTTGGCGTCGCCGACCAGTACGAGGCGCGCCCCTGGGGGCACGGCGCGCAGCAGTTTTTCCATCAGGCGCAGGTCGATCATCGAGGCCTCGTCGACCACGACGAGCTTTGCGACCAGCGGGTTGTGGGCACCATGCTTGAACGTGTCCGTCGAGGGGGCGTAGCCGAGCAAGCGATGAAGCGTGCGCGCCTTCGACAACCCTTCGCGCAGGCTGGCGTCAACTGCGTCGGCGTGGGTCAGGCTGCCGAGCTGGGCGTCGATGGACTCCTTCATGCGCGCTGCGGCCCGGCCGGTAGGTGCGGCGAGGGCGATGTCTTGCGGTTCGACGAGCCCTAGGCGGCACATGAGGCGAAGCAGCGCCACGACCAACGTGGTTTTGCCCGTCCCAGGGCCGCCAGAGATGATGGTGAGGGGCCGGTGCAACGCCATCAAGGCGGCGACCTGCTGCTCCGCGTTCAGCGAGATTTCGTGGCCCCCCACCCGAGTAGGGTGCTGTCGCAAGAAACCCAGGGTGCCAGTGATGTCACCATGGAGGGCGGTCACAATTGTGTCCAGTCGAGCGCTGAGGGCGGCGGCGAACTGGCTCTCGAGGCTCAGGTGGCGGTGGTGGTAGAGGGCGTCGCCGTCCAGCACCAAGGGCTTGGGCGAACCGTCTGGGGTGCCGCAGATGTTGGGGAGCGCGCCGCTCTGAGCCAGCTCGAGTGCCCGAGACACTAAGATCGATGCCGTCCAGGGAGTCGTCGTGGAGACCTCGAGCAGGAGCTGTACGTCCGCCTCGAGCTGGGCGCGCCCTGCCCCGTGTATGGGTAAGCGCGTGGAGCCTCGGTCGACATTGAGGAGGGTCGCCAAGACCAAGGCGGCCACCGCGACGCGGTCTTGCTCATTCAGCGCGGGCTCCCAGCCCAACACCTCGGCGGCCAAGTAGACGGCCTCGGGGATGAGCCCGAAGAGTCGGTCGGCCTGCGCAGCCACGGCCTCGAGGAAAACTTGGTCGGCGCTCGGCGGCAAAACCTCTCGGGCGCGCTGTCTGAAGAACCCCACTGGGGACATCGGTGTGGTCTGTGGTTTCATGCGTCCCCCGCCAGTGTGTCGTCGTCGCTCTCGTCGGCCGAGGCCGACGCTGTGGTTCGAATTCGCTCCTCGTACTTCGCCAACCGCTGCCAAGAGGGCCGGAAGAAGTCGACCCCCGGTGTGACGGAGGTTCCCGCTCGTACGCCTCTCAGGAAGACGTAGAGCCGGCCTCCGAAGCGGGACTCGTAGGTCGCGGGCTCGCGGATCCCGAGCATCTTCACGACCGCCAGGGTGTAGAAGAGCTCCTGCCAGCCGTAGTGCTCGCGGACGTGCGCTCGCATGGTCGCGGCGCCGTAGTCGGCCAATAGATCGCTCTTCCAGTCGGCGAAGTAGACCAATCCTTGGTCGGCGAAGAGGAGGTCGATGGTCCCTTTGACGTAGCCGCGGCCTATCTCGAGGGGAACCGGGTTCCCGTCCCCATCGAGGTTCGGGAGCAAGAAGGGGTGGCCCTCCAAGGGCGTCGGAAAAACGAACGGCACCTCGGGCACCACGTGGTCACAGGACACAATTGGCGCGACAGGCCCATCGCGGCCCGGTAACGGGGTGGTGAGGGTCGCGTGCACCACGCGGGCGGTTTCTTGGACGAGGGGGTCCGTCGCGCGAACATGGTGGCGCCGCAGCACCCGCTCGACGAAGTCGCGGGCGCCCTCCTGGGCCAACCATGCGCTGCCGTCCGCGGCCTCTGCCACGCGCTCGAGCTCCGCCTTCTCCAGCAACTCGTGAAGGGCGAGGCCCATGTGTGCGCCGCGGGGCAAGAGGCTCTCCACGGGCACCTCGGCAGGTAGGCCGTCGATGACCTCGGCGTCACTCTGAGGGTCGTCGAGGATCGAGAGCGGCGGCCGCCTGCGCCCAAAACTGCTGTAGGAATCGACGTGTCGCTTCGAAGACTTCAGCTCTGCGTAGTCTGGAAGCACCGCTTCCGCTGGCTCCGAGGGGTGCCAAGAAATGGCCAGGTTTGGAGGCGGCGCGAGCGTGATTGCTGCGTTCGCAAACACGTCGACGTCGGCCCGCTCCACGTGGCCGCTTCCTACCAAAGTGCCTGCCTTCAGGATGACCTCGAGCCGCGTGTCGAGGGCGCCGAGCAGCCCATCGAGGGCGACCGACCGGCCGCCCTTCGGGACCACCAGTTGCCCAGCGGCACGGGTCAGGGCCACGTAGGTCAAGCGCTGTTGCTCCTCGGCTGTCTCTGCGGCGAAGAGGCCGCCGTCGCCGAGCTCTTCGGGAGAAACCGAGGACACCAAACGGCGCCCTCGAGCGTCGTGGTACACGCACGGGGGCTTGTTCTTCGGGTCGCTCAAGCCTCCGTACAAGAACACAATGGCCGCCTCAAGCCCCTTGCTCTTGTGGATGGTCATGATCTGCACACTCGCCACCTCGGTCTCTAGGCGCTGCACGTTGCCGTCGACCCCAACCGGGCTTTGCTGTCCGGTGATGAGCGCGTTCAAGCAGCGCAACAGCTCAGGGAGCGCGTGACGCGCCACCGAGAGCTCGTCGAGCAGGAGCTCGAAAAGGTGCAGATAGTTAGTGAGCGCACGCTCGCTCGGACCAAAAAAGACCTCTCGCCGCAGCATCCCGCTGCGCTCCATCATGCTCTTGAAGAGCTGCTCGTAGAGGCGCTTCTCGGCCAACGTCGACCAAGACCGCAAACGCCGCATCAAAGAGTGCTCCTCGGGCACGTCGTCCAACCGGTACAGCTCGCCCAACGTGAGCCCGAAGAACGGCGTCATCCAGGCCTTGGCTCGCGCGGCGCGATCGTTGGGGTCGAGGATGGCGGCCAGCACGTCGCGCACGTCGGCGGCCTCGTCGGTCTGCATGAGGCCGTCCTGCTTGTAGAAGGCGTACGGCACCCGCGCCTCGCGCAGGTAGCGCCCCGCCAGCCGGGCCTCGTGGTTCGTCGCGGTCAGAACGTAAATGTCCTTAGCACGCACCCGATTTTCGTCCGAGGGCGCCGCACCATTGTCCACGAGATACGCCCCCGTCTCCGGCTGCAGCAGCTCGTGGATCAGCTGCCCAAGGGTGCGTCCGAGGGCCGCGCGCAGTTGGGGCTTGGTCGGCGCGGCTCCGGTGCTGGAGTTCAGCTGTAGGACGCGCATGGCCGGAAGGTCCTTGCCGTCCTTGTCGACGAAGCGCAGATTTTGTCTGCCCGGCGTCACCTTCGAGGTGCGGATGTCGCCGGTGAGCAACCGATTCTCGGTCTCATCGTCGAAGATGGCGTCGAAAACCTCCAAGAGGCGCGGCGTCGAGCGGAAGTTTTGGGCCAGTTGGATAGGCACCGCGGCCGCTTGTGCCAGCTCGGCTTGAGCCTTCTGGTAGGTGAACACGTCGCCGCCACGGAAGGTGTAAATAGCCTGCTTGGGGTCTCCCACCACCACCAGTCGCTCGCCCTCTCCGTCCCCAGCAAACACTCGCTGCAGGATGCCCCACTGCAGCTCATCGGTGTCCTGGAACTCGTCGACCAGCGCCACTTCGTAACGTTGTCGCAACCTGGCGATCAGCGCGGGCCCATGCTGGGGGTCGTCGAGGGCCGCCTCCACCTGCTGGAGCATGTCGTGGAAGGTGTAGGAACCTGTGAGGGCGGTGCGGGCGCTTCGCTCCGTCTCCACAGCCGGCAGGAAGTCCCGAACCACGTAGCCCTCGAGGTGATCGGTGTCTCGCAGCTGATCGGCCAGCAGGTCGAAGAACTCAAGCGCAGGTCTGGTGGTCGTCGATTTTTCCAGCTCGCGGCGCAGCAGCCGGGGCAGCCGCATGAGGTCGTGCGCCGCTTGGCGGCTTGGGGCGCCCCTTCCGTCGCTCTTGCCCAT
>Ga0210044_10008181_pt1 | contig 13109 bp, 11 predicted proteins | sample CryGey13umfilter_2_FD_183959 | JGI IMG/M metagenome (GOLD analysis project Ga0210044, IMG submission 183959) | Groundwater microbial communities from aquifer in Utah, USA - Crystal Geyser 4/9/14 3 um filter (SPAdes) (version 2) | ecosystem: Environmental > Aquatic > Deep subsurface >... | reverse complement strand
ATGAGTTGGAAAAGACCTGACAGGTTTCCAAAGTTGCTTTTGCGGGCTGATTCTCGTGCCATTGCAAGCCGTTTTGCCGGTAAAGCGCCTGATGAAACCTGTCAGGTCTGGCGATTCAACTGAAATGCAGCAATTCTCATTATGAACTGGACAAGATTGGTCGGATAACCATGGCAGGTAGGCCGACATAGAGATTATGGTTGCTGATTGCGCAACCATTATGGCGGGACCAACTCCAATTGAGTGAGCATGAAGTCAAGGAGATGGTCCCAACTATCAAAGAGAAGATAGCGTGTTAGTGCGCGGATATCGTCGAAGAAGGTTTTACGGGTAGCAAGTGCGCGGCGGAGTAACTGGTATTTGGCATCTACCAGATCGAAGATGGTGTGAAACAAGAAGGCCAGGAGGTTCAGAGAAACTAACACGGCAGATAGGAATTGCTCGCCGTGTCCGAAGTTATGCTCCAAATGATAGCCTTTGGTTTTGAGTACGTTGTTGTTCTCGTTCTCGATTTTCCAACGTGCACGGCCATCCCGCACAATGTCTTTGACAGTTGTCTCGGTCACAGTGAAATTGGCGACAAAGGAATTACGATACAAGATTTCGCCGCTATCCTCTTTGCTAATCGTCAATTCACACCAGTTGACCATCAACGCATCTTCTCCCCCGCGCAGGGGAACATGGTTGAAGTACCGGTAGTGATGGATTTCGGTAAAACGGCCATTCCAGCAGCGCAGCAAGAGTTGACCTACTTCCCCTTGCGCCTGCATGTAATCTATCCAACGGTACAGTTCTGGATGTGAGTCGGGTTTGCACACCAGAATGAAATTGAGCTTGTGCTCCAACAGCACACTACAGAAAGGCTGCCTGGACAACAAATCATCCCCCAATACAGTGACTTTCCAGGCTTTCAGCCGGTCGGCATGGGTATTGATCCAACGTTTGGCTGCTTCCTGTTCACAATCTTGTTTCTCGTGACCATCCTGAGGCCAGATGAACTCAGGTTCCAGTGGAATCACATGCTTGTCTCCCGATTTTACAATCACGGGTGTGATCGCAGCGTGATAGTACGTGATCGATCCATCTGGATTAGCTTTGTGATTGCAGTTATCGCAATGGATCTTTTGGGATGAAAAGTACCATGTTCCGTCCATCGCAATCAGAAGCGTTTTGTGAAATGAGCGAAACTTCTCCAACCACCCAGCCTTTTCAAGCCTTTGCACTGCTTCACCGTAAACTGGGTTCAGGTAGTTTGGATCAACAGGATCCAGCAAAGATCGAATTTGGTTGTCACAAGGGATCTCTCGCATCCCAAATAAGCTCTGCGCATTGCTTCGCCCTTTGGCCTGTTGCATGGCGCGTTGATGAGCCAGGAAAGAAGGCGATTGCATGTGGAACACCGAGAAGGCTGCCAGGCCAGCATCTATTAGCGAGTATTGCTTGTTCGCACCAAGCCGATGCTCCGGAATCCGAGCTAGTGTTTCGCACAGACTGCGTAGTAGCTTGGCAAAGGATAACCATTCGCTCATCGTGCTTCGTTTCTTCCTCCGTTGCCCAACTTTACTTCAATCTGATGATTCTTGCCAGAATTTCTGACCAATATTGTCTAATTCATAATGAGAATTGCTGTCTTGCGGTTTAGGGGCAATTTGGGGTCTTTGTCTGGTGTCGGATTGTTCATCCAGTATTGGGCGATCCACAAGGGGTAATCCCTCATCCAGTCGCCGTATGGGAAAAGGTCTGCATCGTAATGCGACGGGTTCGTATACAGGAGTACCAGTTTGCCCGTTTTTTGGGTGACGTAATCCATCCACTTGTGCGCCATATCCGCGTATTTTGCAGACATTTCGTTGTACTTACTCTCGAAGTCCAGGGCGTAGAAGTGCAGGTCGCAACTACTGATCACTGACAGGAAAAAATCTGCCTGCGCTTTCCAGTCGAGCTGCGAACGCAAGAAATGGTATGCGCCGCGGATGGGAACTTTCTGGACGCCGGTCCAGATCTCGGCAAATTTGGGGTCGCGCGCGGTACCTTCGCTGGCCTTTATAATGGCGAAATCAATTCGTTGTCCCCCGGTCGCTTTCGCGGGGTCGAAAGATACATCCCAGAAGGAAAGATCAACACCGTGTGCCCTCATATCATTTTCTCCTTTTCCACATTAGACCTCTTGCATAAGTGCCAGCCTATGATGAAAATTTCTGCGGGACGGGCTCCCATGCCCGTCTTTCGGCGGCGTACCCGCAGGGTGCTTCGCGAGGAGCCGCCTCTACAAAATCCTGGAGACTTTTGCAAGAGGTCTATTGATTTATTCTTTATGCTAATCTCCTACAGGGCCGCCAGCGCCGCCTGACAACTCGTTTTTCTTGGCAGTCAGTTGCGCGATCATCCAATCAATCATCTCGATCTGGGCAGCCTTATCAGGTGGAGGTGGGGGCGGTGGGGGTGGAGGCGGCGGGGGTGGAGGCGGCGGAGCGCCCAGCTTCAACCAGGCGCGCATGTCCGCGACCGTGCCGTTGAATACATTGAGGTCAATGCTGTTGACAGGCGTGCCGTACTCCTTGGCGTGTCCTGCAAAGTTTATTTCGCTGGCATATTGATAGATGATCCAATCGCCCGGCTTGCGTTTTTTCGGCATCCCAGGGTTCTTGTCAGGCGTGGGATTATTCCAGTATTGGGCCAACCATAGCAGGTAATCCTTCATCCAATCGCCGTATGGGAAAAGGTCTGCATCGTAGTGTACAGGATTGGTATACAGGAGCACCGGCTTGCCTGTTTTCGCGACGACATAATCAATCCATTTATGCGCCATGTCTGCAAAAGTGGCGTCCAGCGTGTTGCCAGTGCCCTCGTAGTCCAGCGCGTAGAAGTGGAAATCGAATCCCTTCACCACCGAAATGAAAAAGTCGGCTTGCGCTTGCCAATCCGTTCCTGAGCGCAGGTAGTGATATGCGCCGCGGATGGGCACCTTCTGGACCCCGGCCCAGATCTCCGCGAATTTGCTGTCGCGAAATGTTCCTTCGCTGACCTTCATGATGGCAAAATCAATTTGCCCTGTCGCCTTTGCCGGATCGAAGGCGACGTCCCAATGGCTCAGGTCAACTCCATGTGCTCTGCTCATTTTTTTTCTCCTTTTTTGTTCTGGGTGGTTGCGTACTTGGCAACCAAGGTGGTTGGTTCTGGTCGCAGCCGGATGAGCACGCGCCCGTCAGCGGCGTGTTCGAATTCTTCTTTGACCGGCTGGCCATCGCTTCCGAGATGTTCATTCCTTTTCCATTACTCGATAGGTGATCTGGCTTTTGCCGCTTCTTTTTGCTCCGTACATCATCTTGTCTATCTCGTTCAGTACCTTATCGAGTTCGATGGCCGTCTCATTGCAGGTTAGTACTCCCATACTGATCATGATCGGCCATTTTTTCTTGTGGATTTCAGCCGTAAGCAGGCTGTAGAGGCGGGCGATCACGCTGTAAGCATTTTGCTGGTCGGTCTCTGAGAACAGGATGATAAATTCCTCTCCGCCCATCCGTCCAATAACATCGGTGACACGGAGAAAGCGGGATAGCTCTCTGCCTATAAAACGCAGCACCTTTTCCGCTTCAGCCTGGCCGAAACGATTGTATATCTCTTTGAAATTCACCAGGTCGAAGTAGGCGATCGTAAACGGCTTTTGGCTCCGTTTGGCACGCGCGATCTCGATATTCGCCTGCTCGTGGAAAGCCCGTGAGTTCAAGATTCCTGTCAGATAGTCTGTTCGGGCCAATTTCCTTTCACGACCAAGAGAACGCTGCAGGTTGGCGAGAAGAACGGCGCTGACCAGGAAGAAACCCAGCAGAATGGCAGCGTCCCATATAAGAACCCACATTGGAATGCCGCGAGACGGTAACGTTATTGCACTGGTGACAAACCAGATGATTGCACACGTAAATGATAGAACGACGCCAGCAGTCCGGTCAATGTACCACGCAGCAAGGAGGATCGGCGCCAGATAAAAAAGACTGATTGAGACGTCGAAGCTGGTTATATAGTCAACGATCCCGATTATCGCAGCAAGCGCACAGATAAATAGAATCAGGATTTCTCTTGGCATTTTGTGGAGCGTATCATGAAAAGATTTCAACATACTTCCTCCGCGAATGATGCCTTCAGTATAGAACAAATTCCGTTGAAAATCAACTGCTCAGGCTTGTCACCCTGAGGGAGCGTTCTGTGCGACCGAAGGGTCTCAAGGCCAGTCGGAGGAGATTCTTCGCCGCTGGAAGAACGCCAGCGTCTCACACCGTCCCGGTGTCCTTCCGGGAGAATGACACTCCGGCTGAGCAGTTACGTTGAAAATCAACTTAGTTATCCCTGAATCCGTAAGTGTCTATGATCCGTTGGATGATTTCTCGATCCTGCGGGGTTAGATCGAGCAATTCAAAACCGGTTGTATGGAAATGCGGGTCAATATCCGGACGGCACCAGATGCTTTTGGCCGTGAGTTCCAAGAAAGATTTGTCGGTAATGTCCTCGGAGAGTTCAATCGAAAGCCGGAAAGGCTCATCGGTTGGATGAGTCTTTTCGCTGGCCAGCATGACGCCTTCGGGGGTGATGTCTACCAGATTTCCCATCAGCTCGCGCGTCTGAGCGTTGAAGATGCGCGCGTAGTACAGCAGGTGCCGTCGTTTGAGTTTTCGCTTCTCGCTCATCTCGTTCTCCTTATCGTGCAACTCTCAGGACTTTTGCGCCGCGTATCTTTCTGGTCCTGAGTTCGAGCAGCGCCTGGTTCGCCTCGCTCAGGTCGAATTCCTGGAACTCCGGCCAGAGGGGGATCTCGGCAGCCAGTTCCAGGAATTCGCGCACGTCGCTGCGGGTCACGTTGGCCACGCTCTTGATCTCCTTTTCCAGCCAAAGGTGGGTTGTGTAATTCAAGTGTAACAGATAATTCTTATCCACATCTTCTTTACGGATGGCATTGACGACCAGCCTGCCTCCCGGCTCCAGGTTTTTCAGCGCCTCCACGACCGGCTTCCAGACCGGGGTCGTGTCAATGATAGCGGACAGCTTCTCAGGGGCTTCTTCTTCCGTGTCGCCGGCCCAGACCGCGCCCAGCTCGCGGGCGAAGGCGTTCTCACCCTCGCTGCGGGAGAAAACGTATACCCGCGCATCTGGAAAGCGGAACTTAGCCATCATCAGCACGAGATGTGCCGAAGCCCCGAAGCCGGTCAGGCCCAGGCTTTGTCCGTTTTCGAGGCCGGTCAATTTCAGGGAGCGGTAGCCGATGGCCCCCGCGCACAGCAGCGGCGCAGCTTCGGCGTCCGAAAAGATGGGCGGGATGGGGTAACAAAAATCCTCCGCAGCCGTCATGTACTCGGCGTAGCCGCCGTTCACATCTCTGCCGGTGGCGCTGAACTCAGCACATAAGTTTTCGTTTCCAGCCAGACAATGACTGCACTTGCCGCACGCCGAGTGGATCCAGGCGACTCCGACTCTTTCTCCGACCTGGAACCTGCTCGCCGCGCGCCCGGCCGCGGCCACCCTCCCGACGACTTGATGTCCCAGGATCACCGGCAACTGCGGCGGCGGCGTGCGACCTTCGATCTCGTCCAGCTCGGTGTGACATACCCCGCAGGCGGAAACCTTTACCAGTATTTCGTGCTCGCCAGGCAGGGGTTCGGGCAGCTCCGCCATTTCTAACGGAGAATGGTTTTCTTCCAGGCGAGACAGCTTGTTCAACAGCATGGCTTTCATCTGTTTTTCCTGCAAAAATGTAATGGTTTAGTTCAAAGTGTAGTGGCGACTTCCCTGCACAGACCGCAGGACTGTGTAGTCGCTCGTTGTTCTGAGTATAGAGCAGATTCGCCGGTTAATCAACTCTCATTTTCCCTGCCGGGTACGCGGTGATTAAATCACGGAACATTGTCACTATTTCTATCGTCACCCTTTGATATATACTGGTCAATATCCTGCGCCAAAGGAGAATCCCATGTGTGAATTTTGCACCCAGCACGGCGAAGGCAAGAAGTGGTATCTGACTATGGAGAATTATTCGCGCGACCTGCTCGAGCAGGATGGGCGGCGCGAGTTCATGGCCGAGTTTCTCAACAACTTTGTTGAACGCACCCCGCCCGGCGTCAGCCAACTGGAATCTCTGGCCCGCACGCCGTTGATGAGAGCCGCGCGCTCCATCCTGACCCGCCGCCAGAAGAAAAACCATTACGGCCAGGTGGTGCCGATCGAGGAAATCGAGCAAATCCTGGGTCAGGTGGAGGGTGTGATCCGCCTCCCGTGTGTCTGCCGCCGGGTGACGACCGGCAACATGAACGCGCGTTATTGCTACGGTCTGACGCTGGATAAACGCCTGCGCGAATCGCTGGATGATTCCTTCAGCCTGGAAACCTTGTCGCCGGCCGAGACAGCCGCTTCGATCCGAAAACTGGACAAAGAGGGCCTGGTCCACTCGGTCTGGACCTTCAAGACGCCCTACATTGGCGGCATCTGCAATTGCGATCAGGATTGCATGGCTTACCGCCTCACGCACGCTCGCGGGTATTACCCGGTCATGTTCCGCGGAGAGTATATCGCGGCCGTTGACCTGGACGCCTGCAACGGCTGTAAGAATTGTATGCGCCAGTGCCAGTACGGCGCCATCCGCTTTTCTGCGACGAACAAGAAAGTCGTGATTGACCCGCGCGCCTGTTACGGCTGCGGCGTCTGCCGCGCCGGTTGTCACCGCGCTGCCATTGCACTCCACGCGCGCCTGGAAGACCCTGTGGCAGCAAATATCTGGTGAGATGAACACATTATTCGGCGGCATCGAAGCTGGCGGTACGAAGTTCGTCTGCATCCTCGGTAGCGGACCGGAGGATGTCCGCGCCGAGGCGCACTTCCCGACCACAACCCCCGGGGAGACCATCCGGCAGGCGGTTGAATTCTTTCGCCATCAGCAAGCAGAGCACGGCGAACTGGCTGCTATCGGCATCGCCTCCTTCGGCCCGCTCGACCTGGATCCCGATTCGCCGACTTACGGAACCATCACCTCTACGCCGAAGCCGGGTTGGTCGAATACGGACTTTGCGGGCATGATCCGCCGGGCGCTGTCCTTGCCGGTCGGATTCGACACCGACGTGAACGCGGCTGCGCTGGCTGAGTGGCGCTGGGGCGCAGCCAGGGGGCTGGATACCTTTATCTACCTGACCATCGGCACCGGCATCGGCGGGGGAGGCATGGTAAATGGTCATCTTATGCACGGCTTGCTGCACCCCGAAATGGGCCACCTGTGCATCCCGCATGACCGGGGGGCCGATCCATTCGCGGGTAGCTGCCCATTTCATGGGGATTGCCTGGAGGGACTGGCATCCGGGCCGGCCATCGTGAAGCGCTGGGGACAACCGGCGGAGACGCTTCCACCCGAACATCCGGCTTGGGCGCTGGAAGCGCGTTACCTGGCCCTGGGATTGGTAAACTTGATTTACACCCTCTCGCCGCAGAAGATCATCCTTGGCGGAGGCGTGATGCAGCAAGCTCACCTGTTCCCGCTCCTTCGCCGGGAGGTACAAACCCTGCTCAAAGGCTATCTCCAGTCGCCGATACTCCAGGAGAGAATTGACGAGTACATCCTCCCGCCTGCGCTGGGGAAGCGCGCCGGCGTCTTGGGCGCGCTTGCCCTGGCAATGGACGCTGTTCACTGATTACTGCTCACTGATTACTGCTCACTTCCCTCTTGACTCTCCTCCTGCTGGAGGTTGTATAAATAGTGCGGAGGCTTCCAGAACATGATCCGGATCGGAGACTTCTCTAAACTCAGCCGTGTCTCGATCAAGACCTTGCGCTACTACGACGAGATGGATTTGCTCGAACCCATCGCCGTGGACCGCTTCACCGGCTACCGCTACTACGAATTCGACCAGTTGCCCCGCCTGCACCGCATCCTGGCGCTCAAGGACCTGGGCTTCTCGCTCGAGGAGATCGGCCAACTCCTGCGCGACAGCCTGACGCCAGAGCAAATGCGCGGGATGCTGAAACTGCGTCAGGTGGAGATCAGGCAAAGGGTCCAGGAAGAGACGGGACGCCTGGAGCGGGTCGAGGCCCGGTTGAGACAAATCGAACAGGAGGAAGATATGTCCAAGTATGACGTTGTCATCAAGAAAATCGGCCCCATCAAGGTCGCCTCGGTGCGCGGCATCGTCCCCACGCCGCCCCAGCAGGGATCGCTGTGGGGCGAGTTGGAAGGATACCTCGCCGGGCAGCGCGTCCGCCCGGCCGCGCCGTGCTTCAGCCTGTACCACGACGATGAATACAAGGAGCGCGATTGGGACATCGAGGCTTGCGAGCCGATCGAGGCCGACGTGCCTGAGACCGGCCGCGTCAAGGTGCGCACGCTGCCGGCTGTCGAGACGATGGCCTGCAGCGTGCACGCCGGGCCGTACGTTACGCTTGGGGAGGCGTACGATGCCATCCTGAAGTGGGTGGACGAAAATGGCTACCAGGTGATGGGTGCGGGCCGCGAGATCTATCTCCAGGAGACAAAGCCGGCAGGCAACCAGAACGACCCCGGCGCGGTGACCGAGATCCAGTTCCCGGTGGAGAAGGTGTAGCCTTCATCCCCACCCCTTACCCCTTCCCTTTATCCCCTTCCTCTCCCGATTTTTGGGAGAGGAAGGGGCGCGTAGCGGGGGTGGGTGAGGAACTTTTGTTGTACAATAGACTCGATGACGAAAACGATCAATATCCTTTTCCTCGCCTCGGAGGCCGAGCCGTTCGTCAAGGTGGGCGGATTGGCAGACGTGGCCGGATCGCTGCCACTCGCCTTGCGCGCTTTGCCCGGCGAAGCGCGCCTCGATGTGCGCCTGGCCCTTCCGCTCCACCGGGCGATCCAGCTCGATCCAGCCAATCTAATTTCTGGGGTTGGGTTTTCCGTCTCACGGGGAGGGATCGATCTTCCGGCTCGAGTCCTCGAGGGTGAGCTGGATGATATGCCGGTCTATTTCATTGCCGGAGGGCCGATCTCGGAAGCAGCCAGCGTCTATTCCAGCGACCCAACCTTCGACCGCGAGAAATACACTTTCTTTTCCCTGGCCGCGCTGGAGATGACCCGTCATCTGGGTTGGCGGCCGGATATCCTCCACGCCAACGACTGGCACACCGCCCTGGCGCTCTACGCCCTGCGCGCCCGGCGAAGCGATCCCTTCTTCGCGCCGATCCGCTCGGTGCTGACCCTCCACAACCTGCCCTACATGGGCGGCAATGGGTCGCAGCAGCTTGCCGCTTATGGCCTGAAGCCGGTGGAAGATGAGACGCTGCCGCAATGGGCGCATACCCAACCGCTGCCGCTGGGATTGTGGGCTGCGGATGCGCTCGTCGCCGTCTCGCCGACCTATGCTCTGGAGATCCTGACGCCGGAATTTGGCTGTGGGCTGCAAAACTTCCTGAGTGGACGACAGGACTCTTTCTCAGGCATCCTGAACGGCCTGGATACGGTCTCTTGGGACCCGGCGGCTGATCCCGCGCTGGCAGCCAATTTCGACGCCCGCAGCCTCGCCTCCCGCCCGGTGAACAAGGCTGCTTTGCAGGAGCGCCTCGACTTGCAAAACGATCCGGCCATCCCGCTGCTGGCGATGGTCGGACGCATTGATCCGCAGAAAGGGGTGGACATCCTCCTGGACGCCGCGCGCCAGATCGTTGATCTGCCCTGGCAGATGGTCATCCTGGGAAAAGGCGATGTTTCGCTGGAAGATGGCGCCCGCAGACTGGAGGCCGATTTTCCCTCTCGCGTGCGCGCCGTCATTGACTATAACGCCCCGCTGGGACGGCTGATCTACGCCGGCGCGGACACCTTCCTGATGCCCTCGCGCTACGAGCCGTGCGGCCTGGCGCAGATGATCGCCATGCGCTACGGCTGCGTTCCGCTCGTGCGCGCCACGGGTGGGTTGAAAGACACAGTCGAGGAGGGGCGCACCGGTTTCCGGTTCGAGGAAGCGACGCCCGAGGCCCTTGTCGAGGCCCTGCGCCGTGCGCTGGCGATTTATCCAGAACGGGCAAAGTGGCGAAAGCTCCAGCGCAATGGCATGGAACAGGATTTCTCGTGGTCGCGTTCCGCCAGCCAGTATGCCTCACTGTACTGGTCACTGAACGGCGAATACTGAATACTGTTTACTTGTCTACTTGTCTACTTGTCTACTTGTCTACTTGTCTACTTGTTTACTGATCCAAAGAGAGGCGCATCATGAAAACTCGTGCTGTCATCATGGCTGGGGGTGAAGGTTCCCGCTTGAGCGTGCTGACCGTCAAGCGCACCAAGCCGGCCGTCCCGTTTGCCGGGAAATACCGCATCATTGACTTTACCCTCTCGAATTGTACGAACTCTGGCATTTTCGACGTGATGATCCTGGCGCAATACCGTCCGCACTCGCTCATCGAGCACATCGGCGCGGGCGGGCCGTGGGACCTCAACCGCGATTTCACTGGCGGCGTGCGCCTGTACACGCCTTATAAGGCGCGCAGCGGCGCGGACTGGTTCGAGGGCACTGCCGACGCCGTCCAGCAAAACTTTTCTTTCATCAAGCGGGATTCACCAGATATGGTGCTCATCCTTTCCGGCGATCATATCTATACGATGGACTACGAGAGGATGATCACTTTTCACCTGGATCATCATGCCGAACTGACGATGGCCACGATCCGCGTCCCACGGGCCGATGCTTCCCGCTTCGGCATCCTGACTGTGGACAGGAAATATCACGTCACCTCCTTTGTAGAAAAGCCTAAAGATCCGCCCTCCGACCTGGCCAATATGGGCGTTTATCTGTTCAATCTCAGCTTGCTCGACCGGGTGTTGTGGGAAGATCACTTGCGTAAAGACTCGACGCACGATTTCGGCAAGGATATCCTGCCGCGCCTGGTGAAAAGTAAGACGCGCCTGTTTGCTTTCCCTTACACCGGATACTGGATGGATGTGGGCACCGTTCAATCCTACTGGCAGGCGCACATGGATATGCTTTCCCCGAACCCCGCATTGAAGCTTTACGATCGCAGCTGGGTCATCCACACCCGCACGGAAGAGCGCGCCCCGGTCCGCTTTCCGGAAAACGCCAGTATCTTTGCCAGCATGATCTCGGATGGCTGCTCCATCCAGGAGAGGGCGCGCGTCGAAAGCAGCGTTCTTTCGCCGGGTGTGATCGTGCGTCCGGGCGCGGTGGTGCGCGAGTCCATCATATTGACTGACTGCGTCATCGAAAGCGGAGCGGTGGTGGAGCGCGCCATTTTGGATAAGCGCGTAAGGGTGGGGCCAAACGCCCGCGTCGGCGGCGGCATTGGCGACCCCAATATCTGCCTGGCAGTGGTCGGCAAGAGCAGCGTCATCCCCTCCGGCATGGTCATCGAGCCGGGCGCGACCGTTGGGACAGATGTCGTCGAAAGCGATTATTCCGGCCCGCTGGTCAAGTCGGGCGAAATCATCGAAACCAAGAGGCAGCCTTATGAAATCTAAGCCTGTCATTGCGAGGGGTGAAGCCCGAAGCAATCTCGTGGCGCCAGGGGAATAAGCTTATGAAATTCCAGCGCGCTTCCGGCATTCTCCTCCATCCAACCAGCCTGCCCGGTCCCTACGGTATCGGCGACCTCGGCCCCCAAGCCTACGCCTGGGTGGATTTCCTGGCCGGCTCCGGCTGCAGGCTGTGGCAGGTGCTGCCCCTCGGCCCCACCGGTTACGGCGATTCACCTTACCAGTGTTTCTCGGCCTTTGCCGGCAACCCCTATCTCATCAGCCCGGAATTATTGCTGGAAGATGGCCTGCTCGCGCCGGACGATTTGACGGATAGGCAGGACTTCCCGGCGAACCGTGTTGACTTTGGCGCGCTCATCCCCTGGAAGCTGAACCTGCTCGAACGGGCTTTCATCCGCTTCTCTGCGGACCCTCAGCCTGCGCTGCAAAAAGCCCTCGACTCTTTCCGCGCCGAAAACGCCTCCTGGCTGGAAGATTACGCCCTCTTCATGGCGCTGAAAGAATCTCACGGCGGCGGCTCGTGGGACGGCTGGCCTGCCCCGCTCCGAAAACGCGAACCTGCAGCCCTCGCAGAAGCTCGTAAATCCCTTACGCATCACGTTTCACGTTTCACGTTCTACCAATTCCTCTTCTTCCGCCAGTGGCATGCCCTCAAAACCTATGCTACCGAACGTAATATCCAGATCATCGGCGATATCCCCATCTTCGTGGCCTACGACAGCGCCGACGTTTGGGCGCACCCGGAGCTGTTCTACCTGGACGACGAGGGTCTGCCGACCGTGGTGGCGGGCGTCCCGCCGGATTACTTCTCGCCGACCGGCCAGTTGTGGGGCAATCCGCTCTACCGCTGGGACGTGCACAAGGCGACCGGTTACGCCTGGTGGCTGGAACGTTTCCGCGCCATCCTGGAGATGGTGGACATCGTCCGCCTGGATCACTTCCGCGGCTTCGCCGGTTACTGGGAAGTGCCGGCCGGCAACCCGACGGCTGAGATCGGCCGCTGGGCGCCCGGCCCCGGCGCGGATTTTTTCGAGGCGGTCCGTGTCGCGTTGAGCGGAGCCGAAGAACCCGCGCCGGGCGGAGGGTCGAGTAACCCGCAGGGTGTATCGAGGCCCGCAGTCGAGGCGTTACCAATCATTGCCGAAGACCTCGGCGTCATCACGCCGGATGTGGTCGCGCTGCGCGAAGGCTTCCACCTGCCCGGCATGAAAATCCTGCAATTTGCCTTCTCCGCGCCGGACAATCCCTTCCTGCCGCACCATTACCCCCGGAATTGCGTGGCTTACACCGGCACACACGACAACGACACCGCGCGCGGCTGGTATGCCTCCGCGCCGGAGGCGGAACGTGAATTTGCCCTGCGCTATCTTGGCTCGAAGCGGAGTCCGCAGCTTGCCCTGCCTGTCTTGGCCGACAGGCCAGGGAGTGAAATCGAAGGGTCTCTGACTGCGGATGCAATGTCGGAGACATTGCACTCCAGCGAGTCTTTTGCCTGGGAACTGATCCGCGCCGTCTGGGCCTCGGTGGCCGTGTTCGCGCTTGCCCCCATGCAGGATCTGCTCGAGCTGGGGACGGAAGCGCGCATGAACTATCCCTCCCGGTTGGGCGGCAATTGGGAGTGGCGGATGGAAGA
>Ga0210044_10008176_pt1 | contig 13114 bp, 9 predicted proteins | sample CryGey13umfilter_2_FD_183959 | JGI IMG/M metagenome (GOLD analysis project Ga0210044, IMG submission 183959) | Groundwater microbial communities from aquifer in Utah, USA - Crystal Geyser 4/9/14 3 um filter (SPAdes) (version 2) | ecosystem: Environmental > Aquatic > Deep subsurface > Groundwater... | reverse complement strand
GCCAGGGTTTCCAGTGTTACAGGAATACGATTGATAAAGATTTCTCTATCACCAGTCAGTGTTAGCGTTACCGGTGCGTCAACGCTGAGCTTTTCGGCTTCTCCTTGGGGCAGGTTCACTTGCAGGGAATCCAGATTCTGCATCGACAATGAAGTCAGCATGAACGTCACCAGTAAGAAAAACATCACATCGATCATCGGAATGATCTCGATGCGCCCCTTGCGATACGTTCTGGATTTACGCAGCTTCATGCGCGCTACCTTGTTGATCTAAACGGATGTGATCAATCAGACGTGTACCAAGCCGCTCCATTTCATCCATCGTTTGTGATTGCAGGCGAGAAAAATAATTAAATCCAAACAATGCAATCAGCGCAATCAATAGACCGACTGCAGTAGCAATGAGTGCCTGTGCCACACCTCCTGTTACGCCCGTAGGATTGACGACACCGCTGCCAATTATCTGGAAGGCATGCATCATTCCAATAATTGTTCCCATCAACCCGAGCAAAGGCGCAGCGGTGACGATAGTTTCTAATACCCATAACCTGCGCGCAAGGGATGTTTCAATCAACTGGGCTTCATCCGCTGCACGAGATTCGGTCCACCATGAAGGCCGATGACGATTGGTGAGCACTACCTCAAAGAAGCGCTTGTAATAGTGACGTTCACTCAACCCGGAAAGCATCTTTTCCAAGTCTTTCCACGCAAAGCCATAAGTTTCAACAAGGTTTTGCAAGTCATATGAAAGACGTGCATAACGCCAATAGAGGAATGCCTTCTCAAGCATAATGGCTAAAGCAATTATTCCCAGCAAAGACAATGGCAGGATAATCATCCCGCCAAGTTTAAATGCGATCCAGGCATTTTGTAGTTCTTGCATGGTTATCTCCAAATAAAAGGGATAATCCCCAGTTGCTAGTTAAAAAACTTATTGATGACCAGGTAAAAATTTTCGCCGCGATCCAAACAGAGATGCGTCAGCTCCAATTTTAATTCCCTTGAAATTGCTCATTTTACTCAAACTTTTGTCATTCAGCCTTCATCATTGCGTCTCACAAATGGTGGCGCGACAGGGAGGTGAATGAACGAATGCATGCTACTTCTCTCGCAACCTTTGGTCGCTGCACTGTTTCGGGAACGTGTGCATCAAGGGTTGCCGGTTGAAGCTGTCCCTGAAAGTGAGTCTGGAAAGTTGTGTAGTGGTCAAGTAATCTTGGACATAACGATAGCTTTTTTGCTGCGCGGCTCTGCTCAAAGACGGCGGGCGAAAGATTGCCCAATGCTGAGTGTATGTGATTACAATTATCAAATTTCACGATGTATGCGGTGATATCTGTTTTAATTTTAGCTACCGTTTGATTGGCAGATTCGTGTTGCTCAACGCGCTATTCTGAGGTTCAGTCGCACACTTTCAAATTTTTCTGCTGGCAATCATTTGCCATCTTCTGTGCTCTTGCGATTTGCTGTAAAGTCATTTGCTTTGAAACGATGTCGCGACTCTTCGCTGCATCTCCATATCCTGATGCTGCACTAAGATTGAACCACATGTGCGCGCGAACATAGTCCAGCGCAACACCTTGCGCTTCCTCATACATCTCGCCGAGATTGTATTGTGCAGTCGTATTCCCTTGCACTGCCGCCAGGCGATACCATCTTACTGCTTCAGCGAAATTTTGCGGGACGCCTTGCCCTGCCTTATAACTCATGCCGAGGTTAAGTTGTGCTTCCGCTTGTCCTTGGTCTGCGGCTAAACGCCACCACTTGACTGCTTCTGTGTAGTCCTGCGCAACGCCTTGCCCTTTATAATACATATAGCCAAGATTGTATTGCGCCAGATTATCTCCCTGCGCTGCAGCCAGACGATACCACTTGGCAGCTTCAAGGTAGTCTTGCGGGACACTTTGCCCGTGGTAATACATCAAACCGAGGTTGTTTTGTGCATGTGCATTCGCTTGCGCTGCTGCTAAGCGATACCATCTTACTGCTTCAGCGTAATCTTGCGGGACACCTTGCCCTTTCATATAACTCACACCGAGGTTGAATTGCGCCTCCGCTTGCCCTTGGGTTGCTGCGAAGCGCCACCACTTGAGTGCTTCTGTGTCGTCATGCGCAACGCCTTGCCCGTTGGCATACTTCGAGCCAAGATGGTATTGCGCCTCTATATTCTCCTGCGCTGCTGCCAGGCGATACCACTTAACTGCTTCTACATAGTCCTGCGCAACGCCTTTTCCTTTGTCATACAGGTAGCCAAGATTAAATTGCGCATTTGCATTCCCCTGCGCTGCTGCCAAGCGCCACAATTTGAGGGCCTCTATGGAATCCTGAGCAACACCTTGCCCATTGGCATATTTCAAACCAAGCTCGTATTGAGCATTTACATTCCCCTGTGCTGCAGCCAGTCGATACCACTTAACCGCTTCAGCATAGTCCTGTTTAACACCTTGCCCGTTGGCATATTTCAAACCAAGATGGTATTGCGCACCTACATTCCCTTGCGCTGCTGCCAGTCGATACCACTTGACCGCTTCAGCTTCGTCTTGTGGGGCATCGTGCCCTTCGTCATACATCACGGCAAGGCTATATTGCGCCAGCGCATTCCCCTGTGCGGCCGCCAGACGATGCCACTTAACGGCTTCTACGTAGTCCTGCGCAACGCCTTTTCCTTCCTCATACACCACGCCGAGATGGTATTGCGCACCCACATTCCCTTGCGCTGCTGCTAGTCGATACCATTTAATTGCTTCTATGTGATCTTGGGAAACGCCTATTCCTTTCTCATACATCTCGCCGAGATTGTATTGCGCTCCCGCATTCTCCTGCGCTGCAGCTAGTCGATACCATTTAACTGCTTCTATATCATCTTGGGGAACGCCTATTCCTTTCTCATACATCTCGCCGAGATTGTATTGCGCACCCACATTCCCTTGCGCTGCTGCTTGCCGATACAATTTCGCTGCTTTTGCATAGCTCTGCGAAACCCCTTGTCCGTTGTAATACATCAAGCCAAGATCGTATTGCGCATTCACATTCCCTTGGGTTGCTGCTTTCCGATACAATTTCACAGCTTTTGCATAGCTCTGCGAAACCCCTTGCCCGTTGTAATACATCAAGCCGAGATTGTATTGCGCACTCGCATTCCCTTGCGCTGCAGCTTTGTGGTACCACATCACTGCCTGGATGTAGTCACCACGCTTATACGCATCCAGGCCGTCTTTGAGCGGATCTGCCCACGTTGTACCAACATTCAACAGTAGCGCAGTAAATATACAGATTATTAGTTGTTTCATTGGTTATCTCATTGTGCAACAGCAATAAAGTTAACGCGTGCCGAATAAATTTTCCTGACCAATTGTTTGCAGGCCACGCAATACCAGATTATCCACCCGCATCACCGGCAACTTGAGATGCGACTGTACATTATCTGCAGCGCCACCGCTTAACAGGCAGCGCACGCTGCCACGTGCGGCTAACGCCTCGAACTGCAAATGAATAGCGCCTATGGTCGCCTGGATTGAGCCGCTGAACGTGGCATCGGCGGTATTGCGCGGAAATTCCCGCCAGACTCCCTCTGTTTGTGCTAATTGGGCAGCGCGGGCAGCCAAGCTGCTTCGCATCATGTCTATACCCGGCAGGATGAGCCCGCCCAAAAAGTCGCCCTCGGCCGACAGTGCATCCACAGTAGTTGCCGTGCCGCAATTTACCACGAGACAGGATGCGCGCTCTTGATGCCAAGCCGCTATTAGCGCCGCCCACCGGTCGCTGCCAAGCTGCGCAGGGGTTTCGTATGAGTTACGCACACCACATTGCGTTGCTTGGGCCACAATAAATTCGATGGGACAATGCCATGCGGCACAGGCTGCGGATAGCAGTTGCGCCATATTCTCGCCAGCAACATTTGATACGAGAATTCTGTCCGGTGGCGGCAATTCCGAAAACGCCATGCTCAATGCTGACGCCTGCGTATTTTCAAGCGCGTTTTGATGTAACCACATGCCATCCTTTACCGTAGCCCACTTGACACGACTATTGCCGGCATCAATCAGTAACATTTTCATGGTGCACGTACACCGATCTCTCCCGCGTTAAATATTTGTATTCCGCCCGCTGTTTCCAGCAAAAGCGCGCCATTCTCGGTTACGCCCCGCGCAACGCCCATTTCAACTCTGCCATCCGGTAGCAGTAGCCGTAAATTCTGGTTATGCAAAGCGTGATGGCTTTCCCACTCCGCACGCAGTGCCGCAAAACCATGACTGGCGAATTCATAAAGTATTGCCTGCAACTCACGTAAAATTACCGCGAACAAATGGTTTCGTTCCGGCACATTAATTTCCGACATGCCAGCTACCATGTCTTCCAGGCTCGACACCGGTTGGTCTATCTGCGGCAACAGATATCTAGGTGTGGACAGGTTGAGGCCAATGCCAATTACTACAGCACTCGGGCCCAACATATCACCTTGTGCCTCGAGCAGAATACCGGCTAGTTTACCCTTGTTGCCATCCAGCACATCATTCGGCCATTTAAGCCGTGCGCTGGCCATGCCAAGCGCATGCAATGCACGGATTAGCGCCACTCCAACTGCCAAGCTCAAGCCAGACAACGCCGACAAACCAAGTTCAAAGCGCCACAACAGCGAGAATGTAAGTGCGTTGCCCAAGCCGGAATGCCATGTCCGACCCAATCGCCCACGTCCGCCGCTTTGAAGTTCCACCGCCAGCACGTTGCCGCCGGGTACGCCCTGCGCTGCGCGCTGCAACATCAGCGTATTGCTGGAGGACAAGCTGTCAAAAATTTCAATCTGAAATTGTCCCGCCTGCTCTCCTAAGTGACGAGCAATAAGTGCAGCATCAAGCCATTGCGGTGGATTGCTCAGGCAATAGCCACGACCGGGCACGCTGTATAAAACCAAGCCATAATCAGCTACCCCATGCAAAGCATTGCTCACGCTGGCGCGCGATATGCCCAAACGCTGCGCGAGCATTTCCCCGGAATGAAATTTCCCGTCCACCAACAGGCGCAGCAGGGCAAAAGTAAGCGGTTTCATCGTGATGCATGGACGGGGGTGCCCATACTGACAGCTTTCATTGAGGCGGGCTTTCCGCTGTTTTTTCGCGCGGATTTATAAATGTCAGGATTTCTTGCTTCTGTTTCAGTGCATCCTGATATCCGAGCTCGATCATCGCACGACAAAAATTCTTTTCGAACAACAGATAACTCACCAGATTTGCCCCGCTAAGGCGCATCGCACCTATCCCGCGCAACAGAAAGCGGATAGTCCATGGCAAGTGCATGGCATAACGCTGAGCAATTTTTGCGATAGCCTGACTAGGTTCAATCACCAACACATCGACATGGCGCAAATTTATTTGCTGCTTAGCATCTTCAGTCAACATTTCGAGCGATTGATTGATGCGCTGCACACGCTCCACATCCATCTCCAGACTATTGAGAAAAATGCTATCCATAACATGGCCAGCAATCTGTGCAAGCGAAGGATAGTCACACATCGTGCTACGGATTTGTTCTTCCTCGTTATGACCTAAGCCGATTATCAACACGCGAGTAGCGCCCAGATGCAGCGCAGAACTGATAGGCGCGATCTGGCGCATCGAGCCATCGCCAAAGTGTTCACGGTTGATGAGTACAGCTGGAAAAATAAACGGGATAGCTGAAGATGCCAATAAATGTTTGGGCTCGATCTTGGTTGGCATGCCAAGACGATGTGCCCGCTTCCAGGGCGGAATCTCCGCAACTCCCTGGTAAAAGGTCACCGAGCACCCCGAACCATAGCCCGAGGCAGTGATGCTCAACGCGTGCAGATGTCCCGTGTCAATATTTTCCTGGATTTTGTCATAGGGCAGCGTTGCTTCCAGCATCGTCACCAACGGCGCGTTATCCAGCAGCGACACGTGGTTCAACTTATTGATTCCCATACTGCTCAGGATCAGCCCTGTGAGCAAGCGTGCACTGTTCTTTAAAACGCCAACCGGGTCAGTTCGATAAACATGATCAACGCGAGAATTTTTCCAGATATTCAGGAGGTATTGCACACCTTTGCGAAAGGATCGAGCATTCACTGCGAGCGTAACCGCATTAAGCGAACCTGACGAAGTTCCGCAGATAATAGAAAAGGGGTTGTGTGCATGACGCGGCAGAAACTCGGCGATGGCCTTCAGCACGCCCACCTGATAGGCAACGCGCGCGCCTCCTCCGGTCAGAATCAAGCCAAGCTTTTCTGGCGCACTCATCTGACCACTCCCATCAGGAATTTACAAATCGCCGGGTCCGACCTCAGCGTGCACAATTTCCAGTGCATCTTTCAGTGTTTCCTCGGATAGATCATTTACATACTTCGATAGCATCTCTGCCGCTTCTGCTGCCTCAGGCGGCAGGTTGCGACCGTCAGTATTGGCCACCAGCACAGCGGCAGCTCCCGCCACTTGCAGTAAGCAGGTACGCTCACTCATCAATATTTCCAGCTCTTCGCGCAGCATGGCAACTTCTTGAGACTTTAGTTTGTCCGACATATAACCTCCTCCTTACAATGAATTTCAACCCCTGTTACCGCCAGCGCACTCATATTTACGATACGACGCACAGTGGTATTGGGGGTCAGGATATGAATGGACTTCGCAGCACCAAGCAAAATCGGTCCTATGGTGATACCGTCGCCCGCAAGCATTCTTAAAAGACCGAAGGAAATGTTCGCCGCATCCAGATTCGGCATGATGAGCAAATTTGCTCCACCTTCCAAGCGCGAGCCGGGAAAAACCTGCATACGCAGACTCTCAGAAATAGCAGCTTCACCGTGCATTTCACCTTCCACTTCCAGCTCCGGCGCCATCTGTTCCAGCAATTCGCGCGCCCGACTCATCTTGTGCGCGGATACGTCATCGAAACTGCCAAAACTGGAATGCGACAGCAGTGCCACTTTGGGCACGATGCCGAAACGGCGCACCTCCTCTGCCGCCAGCAGTGTCATTTCCGCCACTTGTTCAGCGCTCGGGTCGAGATTGATCTGCGTATCGCAGATAAACAAGGTATGGTTGGGCAGCAGTAAAATATTCATCGCGGCAAATACGCTGACATCTGACCGCAGGCCGATCACATTGCTGACATGACGCAGGTGGTTAAGGGGTTGCGATAAAGTTCCGCACAGCATGGCATCTGCGTCACCCATGTGTATCAGCATGGTGCCTATCAAGGTATTGTGGCGCCGTATTTCGCGCTTGGCGTCTTCAGGGGAAACGCCTTTTCGCTGCATTAAGCGGTGGTATTCTGACCAATAGGCGCGGAAACGTGGGTCGTTTTCAGGGTTTACCAGTTCGAAGTGCTCTCCCGCGCAGATACGAAGACCGAGTTTTTGAATCCGCTGTTCCACCACTTCCGGACGCCCGATAAGGATGGGTTTGGCCAAGCCTTCGTCCAGTACCATCTGCACCGCATGCAGTACGCGTTCATCCTCGCCCTCTGCATATACCAGTCGTTTTGGATTTTTTTTTGCCAAATCGAATACCGGCTTCATCAACAGACCAGACTGATAGACAAAAAGCGAAAGTTGCTCGCGGTAGGACGCCATATCGGCCAGTGGCCTTTCCGCTACGCCGCTATCCATGGCGGCTTGGGCTACTGCCACAGCGATCTTTGTAATCAGGCGTGGGTCGAACGGCTTGGGAATCAGATATTCCGCACCAAATTTCAGACTCTCCTCGCTATACACTGACGCCACCGCATCGGACTGCTCGGCCTGCGCCAGCTCAGCGATGGCAAACACGGCGGCACGCTTCATTTCTTCGTTAATGCGGGTGGCACCGACATCCAGCGCGCCGCGAAAAATGTAGGGAAAGCAAAGCGCATTGTTGACCTGGTTGGGATAGTCCGAACGCCCTGTGGCCAGAATGGCATCCGGCCGTACCGCCTTTGCCTGTTCTGGCCAAATTTCCGGCGTGGGATTGGCCAACGCGAAAATCAATGGATTGGGAGCCATCTGTTCCACCATCTCCGGTCTGAGCACACCGCCTGCAGATAAACCCAGGAACACGTCCGCCCCGGAGATCGCTTCAGCCAAGGTACGTGCGGCAATATCCACCGCGTAACGCGTCTTGTGGTCATCCATCTCCCCGATGCGCCCGCGGCATACCACGCCCTTTGTGTCGGTGACGATAATATTTTCCATGCGCACACCCAAGCTCACCAGCATATCCAGACATGCCAGAGCCGCAGCGCCCGCACCGGATGCCACCAGCTTGATTTGATCAATTTGCTTGCCGACTACTTTAAGCCCGTTCAGCAAGGCTGCGCCGACGATGATGGCAGTGCCGTGCTGGTCGTCGTGGAACACCGGTATTTTCATGCGCTCGCGCAAACGTTGCTCGATGTAGAAACACTCCGGTGCCTTGATATCTTCCAGATTAATGCCGCCGAAGGTCGGCTCCAACGCGACAATGATGTCCACCAGTTTGTCTGGGTCGCGCTCGTTAATCTCCAGGTCAAACACGTCGATACCGGCAAATTTTTTGAACAGCATGCCCTTGCCTTCCATCACCGGCTTGGCTGCCAGTGGCCCGATCGCACCCAGTCCCAGCACTGCTGTGCCATTGGTAATCACTGCCACCAGATTGCCGCGCGCGGTAAGAGTGCGCGCCTCATTAACGTCTGCCACGATGGCTTCGCATGCCGCTGCCACACCGGGCGAATAGGCCAGCGCCAAGTCACCTTGGGTTAACATGGGCTTGCTCGGCACTACGGAAATTTTGCCCGGTTTAGGCAGGCGATGATATTGCAGCGCAGCTACCCGCAATTTCTCGTCTAGTGTGTTATCGGTAACCATAATTGCGCGGATTATACCTGACAGCCTATTCTCCCAGATCCCCTCTTAGCGGGCGGCCAGGAACCCAGGAGGAAAAAATGTGGCAGCGCTACATCGTCTCCCACAACTTTTCCAGTCGCTTCACTGACACAATCACGGGCGTTTTCAATTCCTGCGCAAACAATGACACGCGCAATTCCTGCAACAACCAACCAAACTCTTCCATCCGCGCATCGATATTGCCCTGTTGCGCAGTTAATTTGCGTTGCCAAGTCTGCTGCAAGGATTGCATTTGCGTGTATTGACGCGCATCACGTGCCGCATCAACGTGCAGTTTTTCCAAGCGCACATTGATCGCTTTAAGATAACGTGGCAGATGCTGTAAGCGCTCATAAGGAATGCGTGCGATGAATTCCTTATGCAACAGCCATTCGTACTGCGCGCGCATATCTTGGACGGCCTGCCCGTGTAGTTTGGTCGCTTGTATTTTTTTGTGCACGAGTTGATATTCGCTCAGAATTGCGCTGATCAGCCGCGCGATTTCCTGCGCCACCAGCGTCAAACGGCTCTTGGCTTCCTTGCAACGCGCTGCGAATTCGATTTCATTTGTTGGCCAAGGCTCATTCATACAGCAGCGATCAAAGGTGACCGCCAAAATCTGGCGGCGCAAATCCTGGATGCTGCCAAAGGACAAGAACTGCATGGCCATTGTTTGCAAGCCCAGATTTTTTTCCAGAAATTTGACCTGATCCTTGAGCGCCAGCATAAATAAGCGCCGCAACCCGACACGATGGCTGCTCAGCGCCTCATCGCGGGTATCGAATGTCCGTAAAGATACCGCATCGTCTTCATCCACCAAGGCGTTGAATAGCGTTACGATTTGTCCGGCGCGGTGTATTTCTGAAGTTTCCTTGAATTCACCCAAACCATTTTCGCCCATACTCCAATCGGTAAAACGCACAGATTTTTGTTCTGCGGCGGGACCCTTTGCAGCGGCTGGCGCAAGCTTGGGCGCAAGCTCGGCACGCAACTGAAGGAAATTGCGCGAAACCCCCAACTGTCTGCCATGCTCGTCTACTACATAAAAATTCATGAGCAGGTGAGCCGGCAATTGCTCTAACCGAAATGCATCCAGCAGCACTTCGAGTTGTTTTTGTTCGCGAATATAGCGTGCTAACGCCTGTAGCAGGGGCATATCCGAGGGCAACACATCGCGACAAAACAAAGCAGCGAATTCCGGCACCGGTACCATATGGCGGCGCAGCTTCTGCGGCAAAGTCTTGATCAATTGCGTCACTTTTTCTGCCAGCAGGCCGGGCACCAAATACTCGCAACGTGGAGCGGATACCTGATTAATCAGAGCCAGCGGCACAGTGAGATTCACACCATCGTCGCTTTTGCCCGGCACAAAATGATAAGCCAGTGCATAGCTGATGTTGTTCATCACCAGTTGCGGTGGGAATTGATCGGTGGTGATGCCTGCTGCCTCGTGCCGCATCAGGTCGTCACGTTGAAGATAGAGCAGGCGCGGACTGGCGCGTTCCGCCTCCTTGCGCCATGCCTCGAAAGCCGCGCCATTGTAAATGTGCGGCGGGATGATGCTATCGTAAAAGGCAAAGATCAATTCGTCATCTACCAGCACATCCGGTCGGCGCGCTTTATGCTCCAGCGCCTCAATATCCTGAATTAATTTCTGGTTGTGCGAAAAGAAGGGTGCGAGCGTATGGAATTCGCCCGCCAATAAAGCCTGACGAATAAAAATCGCGCGCGATTCCGCCACGTTCATAGGGCCGTAATGCACGCGCTTCTTCGGGTTGATAATCAGGCCATACAAGGTGCTGCGTTCAAATGCCACGACCTGTGCCGCCTTCTTCTCCCAGTGCGGATCAAAATAGTGGCGCTTGATCTGATGCGCACCCACTTCTTCCAGCCATTCCGGTTCGATGCGCGCCACACAACGGGCATACAATTTGGTCGTCTCGGTTAATTCAGCTGCCACGACCCATTTTGGGGTTTTTTTCGCCAGCACAGAATTCGGCACGATGAAAAATTTTATTTCACGTGCACCCTGATAATGCGCCTCGCGATCCACGCTCTTGCAGCCGATATTACCCAGCAAACCCGTTAACAGCGCCTTGTGAATTTCTTCATAGCTGGCAGGCGTTTCATTCAGCCGCATGCCCATCTCTACAACCTGCGCGTGCAACTGCTGATACAACTCGTGCCAATCGCGCAGACGCAGTGGCGATAAAAATTTCTCGCGGCATTCATTTGCCCACAGGCGCTTGGATTTTTTATGCTTCACCGCCCCTTGAAACCATGCCCACAAATTCACATAGGCCAGAAAATCCGAGCGCTCATCATTAAAACGCTGATGTGCGTCATCCGCCGCTTTGCGCCACTCTGTCGGACGGTCACGCGGGTCCTGCAATGACAGCGCACTGGCAATGATGAGAATTTCCTGCAGGCAGTGATATTGCCTTCCAGCCAGCAACAAGCGCGCGATTTTCGGGTCGAGCGGCAGCTTTGCCAACTCGCGTCCTAGCGCCGTCAACTGCCGTGCTTCGGTTATCGCATTCAATTGCGCCAGCAACTGGTAGCCATCGGCAATTGAACGCGATCCGGGCGGCTCGATGAATGGAAATTGTTCGATTTCGCCCAGACCCAGGGCACTCATACGCAAAATTACGGTTGCCAATGACACACGGAAAATTTCCGCATCGGTATATTCTGTGCGCGCCAGAAAATCCGGCTCGTCAAACAAACGCACACATATCCCGCTCATCACCCGCCCGCAACGCCCGGCGCGCTGATTGGCGGCGGCACGCGCGATTTTCTCCACGCGCAATTGCTCGACTTTTTGTCGTATGCTGTAACGATTGATGCGAGCCAGCCCGCTGTCGATTACATAGCCGATATTCGGTACGGTTAAGGACGTCTCCGCGACATTCGTGGCCAGCACGACACGGCGCATACCGGAAGTTTTGAATACGCGATCCTGCTCAGCCGCAGACAAGCGCGAAAACAGCGGCAAGATTTCTACGCCCTTGGGATGATGCTTGCGTAAAGCTTCCGCAGTGTCGCGAATTTCGCGTTCGCCCGGCAGGAATACCAAAATATCGCCCCGTAAGCCATGCACCGCCAGTTCGTCCACTGCGGCACACACCGCCTGTGGAATATCCTGCATCTCGCCTTCGGCATTCTCCTGCAACGGACGGTAACGCACCTCCACCGGATAACTGCGGCCACTGACCAGCATGATCGGCGCACCGCTGAAATGTTTAGCGAAGCGCTCCGCATCCAGCGTAGCAGACGTAATGATGAGCTTGAGATCACGACGGCGTGGCAACAACTGCTTGAAGTAACCCAACAGAAAATCGATATTTAGACTGCGCTCATGCGCCTCGTCGATAATGATGGTGTCGTATTTTTTTAGCAGCCGATCACTCTGAATTTCCGCCAGCAAAATGCCATCGGTCATCAGCTTGATGCAGGTATCCGGCGATACCTTGTCATTAAAGCGAATCTTATAGCCGACCAGGCCACCCAACTCGGTTTTCAGTTCAAACGCAATGCGCGTTGCCACAGAGCGCGCCGCAACACGGCGCGGCTGGGTGTGGGCAATAACGCCTTGCACACCCCGGCCCAGACTCAAACAGATTTTAGGTAGCTGCGTGGTTTTACCAGAGCCAGTCTCACCACATACGATAATCACCTGATTGGCAACGATGGCTTGCGCTAATTCATCACGTCGCAATACCACCGGCAGGTCAAGCGGAAATTCGATTGGAGCAAGCAATTCAATACGTGCGGCACGACGAGCTTGAAGAGATTTAGCGGGAATGGGGTGAGGTAGGCGGTCAGTCATTGCGCAGGATTGTACCTGAAACCGGTAGGTGTAGAAAAACAGGGGAGACCAAAAAGCAGCATGGTTGGAGGAAGGTTTACCAGACTAATTCCGGACCGGTTGCATGTGCCTTCCGCTACTTTGGCACGCCGGTAACGCGTGTGTTCATCCGCCCCCTGTGATGTTGGGCTTCATTTTATTCAGACCAATCGGGCTACACTAGCTGTTTTAGTTCCGGCAACATGACATTCGGAGTATAAATTTTGGTAATTAGCATAAATTAATCAAAAATAAGGAATTTGCTTATTTTGATAATTTTAATATCGTTTTCAGTAGTGTCCGGCAATTTCGCTCTGACGGCTTTTTAATGCATTGATCTATAATAGGAAACGACGGGCTTAGGGGTGTCACCGACTTGAGCTTCACTTGGACCTGTTTTTTTTGGAAACTTGGTTT
>Ga0210044_10008171_pt1 | contig 13122 bp, 7 predicted proteins | sample CryGey13umfilter_2_FD_183959 | JGI IMG/M metagenome (GOLD analysis project Ga0210044, IMG submission 183959) | Groundwater microbial communities from aquifer in Utah, USA - Crystal Geyser 4/9/14 3 um filter (SPAdes) (version 2) | ecosystem: Environmental > Aquatic > Deep subsurface > Groundwater... | reverse complement strand
GAATCCCCACCACGAAGCCGACGCCGATCTTCCTCGGCACCACGCTCAAGGAGATGATCGAGACCGACAGGAAGGACGAGGAGACGGCGATCTCGATGTACAAGAAGATCATCCTGGTCGCCCGGAAGGAGGGGGACGAGACGACGGAGTTCCTCTTCAACAAGATCCTCTCGGACGAGGAGGAGCACCACGACCTCTTCACCACCCTCCTCGAGAAGGATTGAGCCGAAGGGAGATCCACGCGCCGCTGCGTGGTCCTCCGGCGCGCTTCTGCGCTGGTTCCGGACGGAGGCACGTCCGATGGCGTGGCGGGAGACCCGGGATCCGTACCGTATCTGGGTCTCGGAGATCATGCTCCAGCAGACCCGGGTCGAAACCGTCGCTCCTTACTACGACCGCTTTCTCCGGAAATTCCCCGATATCCGATCCCTCGCCCGGGCGCCGCTTGACGATGTCCTGAAGGCGTGGGAGGGGCTCGGCTACTATTCCCGCGCGAGAAACCTCCACCGGGCCGCCGGGATCCTCGTTGCCCGCCAGGGCGCCAAAGTGCCGTCCACGGTGGAGGCGCTCGAGGCGCTCCCCGGGATCGGCCGATCGACGGCCGGGGCGATCGCCGCGATCGCTTTCGGAGCGGACGTCCCGATCCTCGACGCGAACGCCCGCCGCGTTGTCGCCCGTCTTTTCGCCGTCGAAGGGGATCTCCGTTCATCGCCGGTGGAGACCGTCCTTTGGGAACGTTCCACCAGCCTGGTGCGGAAGGGGAAGGGGAGGGACACAGCCCTTGCGGTGATGGACCTGGGCGCCGCCGTCTGCCTGCCGAACTTGCCGCGCTGCGGAGAGTGCCCCGTCCGATCCCGCTGTGCCTGCCGCCTCCGGGGGCTCCAGGATTCGATCCCCCCGAAGCGCGCCAAGAAAATCGTCCCGCATCACGACGTCGTGGCGGCGGTGTTCCGCCGGTTCGACGGTGCGATGTTCCTGATGCGCCGCCGGTCCGACGGGCTTCTCGGGGGGTTGTGGGCCTTCCCTTCGGGGAAGCGCGGCCCGGCGGAGACCCTCGAGAATGCGCTGCGTCGTTCGCTTCGGGAGAAACTTCGGATGCGCGCGGTGATTCAAAGGAAGGTGGGAGCCGTTCGACATGCCTATTCCCACTACCGGATCACCCTTCACGCCTTTCTTTGCGAGACGTCGGGGGGGGGCCTGCCGGTGGGAGAGGGGACGGGGTGGCTCCCCGGGCACGGGGAAGGTACGTTCGCCCTTCCCCGGGCGGACCGGAAGCTGGTCGAAATCATCCATCGGGAGGAAGAAAGATGAAAATCGGGGACGTTCTGAAGCCGGGAGGACGCGGCGTGATCGGCACCGCGTCGAAGGAAGGGGTGGTCAACATGGCGGTGTATGCGGTTCCCCATGTCGTGGACGACGAAACGGTCGCGTGGGGGATGACGGACGGCAGGACGTGGAACAACGTACGGGAGAACCCGAACGCTTCCTACACGTATTTCGCCCCCGGCGAGGGGTTCCGCGGGGCGCGTCTCACGCTCTCGCTTTTCCGAACGGAGGATTCGGGGGAGATGCTCGCGACGATCCGCGAGCGGACCGGCGCCAGGAGCCCCGGAAACCCCGAGGCGGTCAAGCACGTGGCGTACTTCAAGGTGGTCGAAACCCGATCCCTCGTATAACGAAGCGAAGGAGACACGGACATGAAAACGTTTGCGGCTGTTCTCGCGATGGCCTTCGTGTTCGCCGGGGTTTCTCCGGCGCGGGCGGAGGTGAAGACCGAGGTGGTGGAATATCGGCACGGCGACGTCTTGCTGGAAGGGTACCTGGCGTACGACGCCGCCCTCCGGGGGAAGCGCCCCGGGATCCTGGTGGTCCACGAATGGAACGGTCACAACCCGTACGTCCGGAAGCGGGCGGAGCAGCTGGCCCGGCTGGGGTACGTCGCGTTCGCGCTGGACATGTACGGCAAGGGCGTGCGGGCGAAGGACGCGAAGGAGGCGGCCGCCCTCGCGGGACTCTACAAGGGGGACCGGAAGCTGATGCGGACGCGCGCCGCGGCCGGGCTTGACGTTCTCAGGAACCGTCCGGAGACCGACCCGGCGCGCCTGGCCGCGATCGGCTACTGTTTCGGCGGGACCACGGTGCTCGAACTGGCCCGAAGTGGGGCGGACCTGGTATCGGTGGTCAGCTTCCACGGGGGGCTGGACACCCCGACTCCCGGCGACGCGCGCAACATCAAGGGGAAGGTGCTGGCCCTTCACGGCGGGGACGACCCGAACGTGCCTCCGAAGCAGGTGGAGGCGTTCCAGGACGAGATGCGCAAGGGGGGAGTCGACTGGCAGTTCATTTCCTACGGCGGCGCCGTCCACAGTTTCACCAACCCCGAAGCGGGGAGCGACAACTCGAAGGGGGCGGCGTACAACGAGCGGGCGGACCACCGATCATGGGCGGCGATGAAGACCTTCTTCGCGGAAACGCTGAGGTGAGCGCAAAGATCCAAGCCCGCAGCCACGAGCGGTTCGAGAGCAGGGGGCGGTTTGTCTGATCGGGTACGGATCCTCGTCAGCGCCTGCCTGCTGGGGGAGAAGGTACGGTACGACGGCGGTCACAAGCGGGACCTCTTCCTGATCGATACGCTGGGCCCCTTTGTGGAGTGGGTCCGGGTCTGCCCGGAGGTCGACTGCGGGCTTCCCGTACCGCGCGAGGCGATGCGCCTCGTGGGGGATCCGAAGAGCCCGCGCCTGGTCACGAACAGGACCGGGATCGACCTGACGGAACGGATGGAGCGTTGGGCGAATGCGCGGCTCGACGAACTATCCGATGTCGACCTGTGCGGGTACATCTGCAAGAAGGACTCCCCGAGTTCCGGGATGGAGCGGGTGAAGGTGTACGGCGACGGCGGCGGAATTCCGGCGCGGACCGGGGCGGGGGTCTTCACGCGGATGTTCATGGAGCGGTTCCCGAGGATCCCGGTGGAGGAGGAGGGGCGTCTCGCCGATCCGGTCCTCCGGGAGATGTTCGTCGAGCGGGTCTTCTGCCTTCGGCGCTTCCGTGACCTGCTCGCCCGCCCCCTCTCCCGCGGGGCCCTGGTCGATTTCCACACGGATCACAAGCTGCTGCTTCTCTCGCACGACCGGAAGCACTACGAGGAGATGGGCCGACTTGTGGCCGGGGCGAAGACCTTTCCCATCGGGACGCTCTACAGGAAGTACGAGGAGATCTTCATGGCGACGCTGGCGCACAAGGCGACGCCGAAGAAGTGCGCCGACGTCTTGTCGCACATGATGGGATACTTCAGGGAAATGCTGTCAACCACTGAAAAACAGGATATGATCGAGGTGATCGACCAGTACCGCCTCCGGCTCGTCCCGCTGGTCGTCCCCGTCACGCTGATCCGACACTACGTCCGCAAGTACGACGTGGCCTACCTCGCCCGCCAGGTCTTCCTTCATCCGCACCCCGTCGAACTGATGCTCCGGAACCACGTGTAACTAAGTACTTCAGTTCATAAATACGGTGACGCACCGAGAGGGTCGATGCGCCGCATCCGGCAAGGCGACGCGACCGAGGCGTACTGGGCAAGTACGGTGAGGGAGGGCAACGCCGCCGGGGCGGATGCAGCGGCACTCGAATGCCACCGTATTTATGAATTGAAGTACTAAGGACGGGGGTACCCCACGGATACCGGTTCGACAAAGGGGGGCTGTGCCCCTTCGAGAATCGCGATGACTTCGCGCTCCGTTTCCCGCTCCGCCCCCGGGCCCGGACCGGCGAGGAGGGAGACGCGGACCGATTTCGCCGCGGGGAGGAAATGCTGCTCGGCGAGGAACGTTCGGACGGTCTGCCGCAGCGCGGCCAGCGTCAATTGGCCCTCGCCCGTCGTTTCCGGAGGCCCGACGACCAAGACGTGGCCGCCGTCCCGCACCGCGCGCGCGGACTCGGCGAACAGGGCGACCGCCTTCCGAACCCGGGACGGGAAGCGAAGGCGTTCTTCCGCGGAGAAATCGAGAACCCCTTTCCCCCCCGTCGTGCCGCCGACGATCAGGACCGCGAATGCAGGAGGCGGCGCGCCGACGAGCGTGTTGTCCAGCCACGGTTCGACGACGCGGGGATCGGACAGGTCGAGGGCGCGTTGCTGCGTCTCCGGCGCGCGTCCCCGGGCGCCCTTGGCGGTCGGATGCCCGGCGGGCCGAATGATCCGCACCTGGCCGTCGGGCAGCTCCGCGTCCGACAGCGACGTCACGGCGGCTTCCTTTCGGGTGAACGCCTCGTGCAGGCGGCGGTGCAGTGCTCCGGCGTCACCGGTCGACACGATCGTCCCCGGTTCGCCGCCGGAGAGGACCCGCCTGGCCGCCTGCGACGGCGGGAACGAGGAGAAGGGGGGCAGGGTGGTAATCGCGAGAAACGGGTTTTCGAGGAATCGCCCGTCCTTTGCGGCGAACAGTACCGCCTCCGCCACTTCTTCGTTCCCCGGCGGGGCCGCAGGAACCGTGGAGAGAAACCACTCCCCGATCCGGTCGTACCATGCCTCGATCCGCTCGCGGGCGCCCTTCGGCATCTTCTGCGCCCGCAGGGCGGCGAGGAACTTCCCCGAGGCGGCCTCCCGCTCTTCCGCCGACGAGGAGCCGTCAAAGGAGCGGAGGAACAGATCCGTGAGAACCTTGCGCCCCCCGGTGGAAAGCCCCGGGAACTCGTCGAACCCCGCGGAGAATTTCGTGGCGTAGTTTCGCATCACCCACTCCATCCGCGGGCCGGCGATGAGCGTCGGCGCGACGTCGGCAACCGAGATCCCGTCGGCCGCCAGATCGGCGCGTGCGGCCTTTGTCAGTGCCTTCAATAAAATCTTCGATACCGTGTAGATCGTCCGGAAGAGATACGGGTGATCGGCGTAGTGGGTGGAGACGTTGACGATCGAACCCCCGCCAGGCTGGGTGCGCAGGATCTCCCGCGCGGCGACGATCGCCTCCCAGGGCCCGAGGAAGTTCGCCGCGAGGACCGCGGAGAAATTCTCCCGGTGATCCCGCATCACGTCCCCGACCCGCGAGAAGTTCCCCCCTGCGCCCGCGTTGTTCACCAGCAGGTCGACGCGGCCGAAGCGATTCTTCGCCTCGAGGAGCAGCGTGCGGACGCTATCAGGCCGGGCGACATCCGTGTGCACCCACAGGGCGCGTCCGCCGGAGCGGCGCATGCGCGTCAGGACGGCGTCGGCCGCGGCGAACTCTCCACGCGCCTTCTCCGCTTCCCCGGGTTCCTGCGCATCCGTCCGCGGGTACCGGCTACCGATGACGACCGTCGCCCCCTCCGCCGCGAGCCGAAGGGAGATCTCCTTCCCGAGGTTACGGATTCCCCCGGTGACGACGGCGACCTTCCCGGAGGTCGTGCCCGGAATTTCCAGGGGCGTGGGAGGCAGGGAGGCGATCGCGTTCACCTCGTCGGGAAGAAGAACCGCCCCCGAGACGCGTTTCCCCTCTTCAACGAACCAGAGCACCGAGGCGGCGGTCGCTTCGGGACGGGCCTGCCGATTCCTGCCGTCGGTGCGTCCGGGGAGGACGAGCCCGATGTTCACGTTCGCCACGGGACCGGGGGCGGTCCCTTCGGTCTTCGCTTTTCGCATCAGGGCGCGTTCCATCGCCTCGGTCGCCACCGCCGGGCGCAGCATCGCCTGGAAGACCTGAACGAGATTTCGCTCCCGGATCGTGGGGGCGCCCGAAAGATCCGGCCCCACCAGTACGATCGTGCCGTCCGTTCCGTCCCGGTCCATGCGCCGCTCGGCTTGCCAGCAAAGGAACCTGGGGATCAGGCCGAACCGGTCGACGCGCGCCGTCCATTCGTCGTGCGGCAGATTCGTCAGCGGGCGTTTCCAGTCGACGCTCCCGGTGAAGTACAGGAGGAGGTCGACCCGAGGCAGCCCGTCGAACAGTTCCTGCACCTGGGCGGGGTGAGAGAGGTTGACGGGGGAGACCGTCGCGGTTCCTTCTCCGCCGCGTGCGTTTATTTTCAGGGTGATCGGCTCGAGGATCTCCGTCCTTCCCCCGGAGAGGATCACGGCGGCTCCGGCCCGCGCAAGCGCGGCCGCAGACGACTCGATCAGCGGGACGTCGCCCGAAAGGGCTTCCCCGACCACCAGCAGGGCGACCCTACCGACCAGGTCGGGGTACCGCACGAGCGCGGCGGGGGAGGGGAAGACGCCGGGCGGCTGCTCGTAGGTGACGCCGCCCATCGGGAGCCGGACGCCGCCGATCGTCCTGCGGAAGGGGCCCTCGATGACCTCGAGCGCGAGCGCGGCGAAGTCCCGGGGATCGACGAAGGCGTGCCCCACCGTCCGTTCGAGGGTGTCCCGCTCCAGCGCTTCCGGGGGAACGTTGCGACCGATGCGGGCGCGCGCCTTCGACCCCTTGTCGAAGACGCCGCTTCCCCGCTGGATCCGCTCCGTGGAGACCGCGGACGGGTTGAGGGAAAGGACGGTGATCTTTTTCCCCGCGAGCGCCCACGCAAGGTAATCCCCGAGGGCGAGTTTGGCGGACTGCGCGGAGGTGTACGGGAGACGCCCGGGGTAGGCGTGCAGGACGTGGTGGTGGATGCTCTCGCTGTAGAAGGTTCCCACCATGACGATCGTTCCGCCGCCCGGCTGCCCCTCCATGATCCTTGCCGCCTCGAGCGACGCCATCCACGAACCGGTGAGGTGGACGTTGACCGCCTCTCGGTACTCGTCGAAATGCCCTTCCTCGTACGCCGAGCCGAACACCACCGGCCCCGAGACGCCGGCGTTGTTGTACAGAACGTCGATGCGGCCGAACTCCTTCTCGATCCGCTCGAACATCTCCCCGACGTATTTCGGATCGGACACGTCTCCCTGGACGAAGAGGGTCTGGTTCGTTAGACCGAGGTGCCGGATGAGATCGTCCATGTCGGCCTTCGTTTCGAGGAGCGGGGCAGGGCGCCGACCGGTGATCACGACGTTCCCACCGCGCCGCGCCGCCTCGAGGGCGAGGCTGCGCCCCATCCCCGTTCCGCCGCCGGTGATCACGACCACTTTTCCCGCGAGGGCGGTGTCCGGGTACCGGACGTGGCGGTACGAGTGGGTCCGGGCCGTCGTGTTCCGGATCATGTGGCTGGCGCGGGCGGGGTTCCCCTCCGTCTCCAGCGACGCGAAAAGGAGGAACAGCGGATCGGCCGGAGGGTGCCGCTCGTATGTCTCCGCCATCCGCTTCCGCGTTCCCTTCGGGAGCGACTGGAAAAAACGGTACGCTTCGATGGTCCCCTTGACGGCGGCCGAGAACTGCCGCTCGATCGAGAGCTTCTCGTCCGGGAAGGAGGCGTCCCGAAGGAGGCGGCATGCGAGGAGCGCGGAAATCCCCTCGTCGAGGGTTCCCTCGGCCATCCCGGAAAGAATCCGGAGGACGAATCCCTTCTCGAACACCCAGTGGATGCCGTCGTTCCCGTCGATGAATTTCCCGGAGGGTCGCTCGAGCTCCTGGACGACGTGGACGACGCGGGGGACGGACCCTGCCGCGACCGATTCCCCGATCCCCGGGCCGCTCCCGGAGGGAGTTCGGGCGAGCGACAGGGCGAGGGAGAGGAGTCGCGACAGATCGCGCGCCCGTGGGCCCGCCCAACGTTCCACGGTCACCTCGCCGCCGGCGACGGTCACCCCCTCGAACGCGGGGTCGGCTCCCAGGGCGTACGAACGGATGGCCACGGCGATCCGGTCCGCCGCTTCCTCCCGGTACGGCGACGGTGTTTCCGGAGAGAGGACCAGGCCGCGGAGGAGATGGAGCGCCCGCTCGGCGTCTCCTTCGTCGAGGGCCGCGCGACCGGTTGCGACCTGCCCCGCGGCGATCTCCCCCATCACTCCCGCACGGATCTCCGCGATCCGTCCACGGTACCGGACCCCCATCTCCCGCGCCCTCGCCAGGACCGCACCGACCTTCGCTTCGTCGCCGCCGAAGAAGTTCGAGAGTTCCTCCTTCCGGAAATCTTCCGGCTCGTACGCGTCGACCAGGATCCGGTCGAAGTAGGAAAAGTCGCGATCCGTCCCGGCCCCTTCCGCGATGTACCGGTTCAGATCGCTCAGGGCGCCGGCGTCCTCCGGCAAGGACGCGTTGTACCCCGATTCGCAGAGCACGGCGATCATGTGCGGGTAGCCGAACACCCATTCGAGGATCGGGTGAACGATCGCCTGGTAGACGACGTGGGGATGGGAGGCGTTCCGTTCGAGGAAGGCCTTCGGGAGAAAGACACGCGGGAACGCCCCCGGTTCGGTCCGGAACCGCTTCTTCCCCTCCCAGAGGACCTCGCCGTCCTTTTCGACGAGAAGGACTTCGCATGTCGGACGGGCGTTTTCGCGACGGAAGCCTTCGTCCGGTCCGAGGTCGACCACCCGCACGGAAATCTTCCCCCTCGAGAGGAGCGAGGCGATCCGCGCGCCGACGTTTCCGGATTTTTCGGGATCGATCTCGGCCAGGATCGCGGGGGACGGGCGATCCTTGAGGAGCCAGATCACCTCGTTCAGAATTTTTTTCGGCAAGGGAGTTACACCACCGGAGTTCATCCTTTGCTTGAGGATCGAGGCGATCTCTCCGATCTCGACGAACGAGATGGGACGGTCTCCGGGGGCCTTCTTCGTGATCGGCGGCCATTTCTCCCCGCCGGGCTCGGCCGGTGGGAGGAGGGTCAGGAACGACGATTGGGCGGCGTCCTTGGCGAGGAAACGGCCGACCCATTCCTGGCCGCCGGGGGAGGCGGCGATGGCGCCGAACATCCTCGCGTCGTTGCGCAAGCCTTCCGCGAACCCGCGCTCGAATCCGTATTTCATCGCGAGGAGGGCGTCCCGGGCCGCCGCAAGCCTCCCCGCGCGCAGATTTCCCGCAGTCTCCTTTCCCGGGGTCGGGGTTTCGAGGATCGCCTTCACTTCCGGACGGGCGAAGAGACGCGCAAGTTCTTCCGCCCTCGCGCGGGCCAGGGCGCCCCAGTCCCGGCGGGGCAAGGGGCGAACGCCCGCTGCGAAGTCGCGTGCGGCGGCGACCGCGCGAGGGAGGGCGCTGGAAGAAGGGACGAATTCGTCGGCCCACCCGAGCGACACCGCCGTGCTCCCGCCCACCGGCTCCCCGTTGACGCAGATTTCCGCCGCCGCCTCCGGGCCGATCAGGCGCGGGAGGCGCTGCATCCCCCCGTATCCGGGGATGATGCCGAGCTTCACCTCGGGCTGCCCGAGAAGCGCGTTCTCGGTCACGATCCGGTAATGCGCACTCATGGCGAGCTCGTTGCCGCCCCCCAGCGCGAAGCCGTCGACCAGCGCCACGACGGGGACGGCAAGGTTTTCGAGCTCCGTGAAGACGGAGATGTTCTTCCACGCGAGGGCGTCCACGACGTCCGCGGTTTTCCCATGGAACTCCTTGACGTCCGCGCCGGCGACGAAGGCGCGCCCGGCGCCGGTGAGGACGATCGCCTTGACGGTTCGACCGCCGATCGTGCCGAGGGACCCCGCCTCCCGGACGACGGCGCCGAACTGCGAGAGGAGTTCCTCGCTCAAGGCGTTCAGCGCGTCGGGACGAGTGAGCGTGACCACCGCGATTTCCCCCGCCATCCGCACATCGACGAATTTCCGGGCACCCGGATCGGCCGCCTGGACCAGCTCCCCGCGGAAGGCGGCCTCGTAGTCGGCCACCGTCCGTCCAGGGCGGTCCGCCTGGACGAGGGCGACCCCCTTCGGCCTCCGCATCGCCCCGTCCAGCATCTTCTGCTGCAGGCCGGGGAGACCCGCGAGGTCGGTGATTTCGAGGTCGTCCTGGTCCATCACGATCTTTCCCGCGGACAGGAGGCGTATCGCATCGGATGCCTGGGAAGCCCCGTACATGTGGGAGCCGCGGATGGAAAGGTCGCTCTTTCCCCGGACGACGACCGCACCGCACGGGAAGACGTCCTTCTCGTTGAAATCGCGCGCGACGAAGGTGCTGAAGTGGAGCGTGTCCTGGTCGATCCTGTCCACGACGACGTCGGGAGAGACGCGCGGACCGAACACCTTCCAGAGCGCCTTCCCCAGCGCCTGCGCGGGACGGGTGAAGCCGGAGGCGTATTCGGGGTTGAGGCGGCCCTCCGGGGTCAGCGGGTCCGGCATCTCCCCGGGGAGGGAGAACCCGTCGCGGTCGAGGATGTGGGTTGCCGGCACCCCCATCCGGGAGAGCTCGGCGATCCCGCGTTTTTCCCGCGTCGCGGAGGCGATCACGACGACCTCCGCGGTGCGGGCCCGCGCCGCCGCCACGAACTCCCTTGAGGAGCGGTCCGCTCCCCAGACGAGGACCCGCCGCCCCGGAGGAAGCGCGAGTTCGTCGAAGATCGCGGCAGGTTTCGCCCGGCGGAAGAGGACCTGCTTCTGCCGCATCCAGACCCAACGGGCGTCCATTACGAATCGGCGTCCGTCGTGGAAGAACGTCTCCTTGTATTCGCCTTTGAGTCCCTTCCCGGTGGCTCCGAAAAAGGCGAGCGTCCCGCCGGGGGAGAGGGTCGAGATCAGGAGCGGGAAATTCTCTCCGCCGGTGTGCTCGAAGATCTTGTCCACCGGCTTCCCGTCGTTCGCGTCGAAGACGGCCGTCCGGAACGGTTCGGTCCGGCGCAACCACTCCTCGTGCGGCATCCCGGCGGGGATCACGCCGAACACCTCTTTCGGGAGTAAGCGGCGGTTCACGAAGGCGTCGGCCATCCCCCGCGCGATCAGGTCCCGCACCAGCTCCGGGTTGGAGCCGACGAGGATCACGCGCGCACCGAGGGATTTCGCGATCTGCGCCCCCGGGAAACTCGTCCCCTTTCCGCCTCCCATCACGAGGACCGAATCCCCGGGGCGCACCGCGAGCCGCTCCGCCACCGCGCGGTACGCGGTCCCGTACGTGAGGAGCATGGCGGCAAGCCGCTCCGGCGTGTGATCCCGCAGGGCCCCCGTCACCGGCACCGCGCGGTCCTCGTCCACGACGGCGAACTGGGCGTTGAACCCGTCGTGCGTCTCGTATCCCCGGATGTTCCGCCCGGTCCACGCGTCGAGGATGACCGCCTGGCCGACCTTTACCGTCGAAACGCCGGGACCGGCATCCACCACGATTCCGAACGCGTCGCTCCCGGGCACGTGCACGGACGCCGGGTCGCCTTTGCCGAACACCGGCACGGGAAGCCCGAGCGCGGCGAAGTTCGTGTTGAAATTGGGGCCGGTCGCCAGGATCGCCACGAGGACGCGCTTCGCCTCGTTCGGTTTCAGGTGCGGGGCGGCGACGGATTCCATCCGAACGGATCGGGACGGAGGACCGTACCGGGCGCGGTGGATCGTGAGCGCCAGCATCCGTTGCGGCAGGGGAGCCCCCAGCGACGGAGCGAGACCGAGGGGCCAGGAATCTTCCAGCGGGGTGCACGGATCGGACATGTCGGGATCCTCCTGATCGTTGGTGAGGAGGCGGAAATTCCGCCGCGGATACGAGCTTCTTTTTTTTCGATGCGCTTTTTCGCATAAGGTTTTCATTCCTCAAACATCATTTTGCGAATTTCGTGAGGAAGCCGGCGTGGAAGATATTTTTTCACGTGCCGTTTCGTGTATTGACCCCGGTCGCGATTCGCGTATAGGATGAAGCGTTTTCACACATTCGGATTCGGTGTCAGGTACAGCGGGAGTGCGCATCGGGGCTCTTCCGGCTGCGGAGCGGGGGAGGCCCCGGCCGGCCGAACGCAGGGGGCGGCGTAACGCCCAGGGATTTTCGGACGGCCCCGCGGGGTCAGCAGAGGAGTCGTAGGCATGGCATTCGGCACGGTAAAGTGGTTCAACGACGCGAAGGGGTTCGGGTTCATCACGGAAGAGGGCGGCGAGGACATCTTCGTCCACTTCAGCGAGATCAAGGGGGAGGGGTTCCGTACCCTCGCCGAGGGGCAGCGGGTGGAGTTCGAAGTCACCTCCGGCCCGAAGGGGAAAAAGGCGGCGAACGTCCGCAAGGCCTGAACGATAATCGTCCCCGCCCCGTCTTCCCGGGGCGGGGACGGTGACATTTCCGCGGGGGGGCACGCACGATGCGCATCGGTGTCCCGCGAGAGACGAAGCCCGGGGAGCACCGGGTTGCCATTACGCCGTCGGCGGTCCGCGCCCTTCGCGACTCCGGCGCCGAGGTCGTCGTCGAGACCGGCGCGGGGGAGGCCAGCGGGTTCGAGGACAGGGAGTACCTCGATGCCGGCGGATCGATCGCCTCGCAGGCGTCCGAGGCGTGGTCCACCGACCTCGTGGTGAAGGTCAAGGAACCGCTGCCTCCCGAGGTTCCATTCCTGTCGGAATCTTCCACCCTCTTCACGTTCCTGCACCTCGCCGCATTTCAGCAACTTACGGTAGAACTCCTCACACGACGGGTGACGGCGATCGCCTACGAGACGGTGTCCTCCGCCGGCGGCTTGCCGATCCTTCGACCGATGAGCGAGGTGGCGGGGATCCTCTCCATCCAGGTTGGGGCGCGGGGGCTTGAAAAAGGGTGCGGTGGGCGCGGTGTCCTGCTCCCCGGGACCGAAGGATCGCCGCCGGGGGATGTGACCGTGCTGGGAGCGGGGGTAGCCGGACGCAACGCCGCGCGGATCGCCGCGGGGGTCGGCGCGAACGTGACGATCCTCGACGTGAAACCGGAAAAACTGGACCAGGCACGCCGGTGTTGCGGGGAGAAGGTGCGCGCCGTCCGTTCCACCCCCGTGGCGATCGCGGAGGCGCTGAAGGAGACGGACCTTCTCGTTTCAACCGTGCTGGTGCCCGGAGAGCGGGCGCCGCGCCTGGTCACGCGGGAGATGATCCGCACGATGCGCCCCGGAGCGGTTGTGGTGGACATCGCCATCGACCAGGGAGGGTCGCTCGAAACGTCCCGCCCGACGACCCACGCCGCCCCCTACTTTATCGAGGAACGCGTCATTCACTACTGTGTGACGAACATGCCCGCCGCCGTGCCGCGAACCTCGACGCAGGGGCTCGTCGCCGCCACGCTTCCATACCTCCTGTCGTTCGCGCGGCAGGGTGTCGTCGGCGCGTTGCGAGCGGACGAAGGTCTTCTCGGCGGGCTCAACACCTATGGGGGGCACGTCACCTGCGCGGGGGTCGCGAAGGCGTTCGGACTGCCGTTC
>Ga0210044_10008169_pt1 | contig 13124 bp, 14 predicted proteins | sample CryGey13umfilter_2_FD_183959 | JGI IMG/M metagenome (GOLD analysis project Ga0210044, IMG submission 183959) | Groundwater microbial communities from aquifer in Utah, USA - Crystal Geyser 4/9/14 3 um filter (SPAdes) (version 2) | ecosystem: Environmental > Aquatic > Deep subsurface >... | reverse complement strand
CAGATGAATGGGGACAAAGGCTTTCTTAAAGCGTTTTGGTGCGGTAATCCAAAATGCGAGACAATGATTAAAGCGGAAACTAAAGCGACCACCCGCTGTTTGCCGCCCGCGGCTAAAAAAGAAAAAGGCAAGTGTATTTATTGTCAAAAAGCGGCCGGGTACCGTTGGTACTTTGCCCAAGCTTATTAAAAGATGATTGGCAAAAGCTGGATATCCGGGTCGGCAAGATAATCGAAGTCGAAGATTATCCCGAGGCCAGAAAACCGGCCTACAATTTACTAAAACCTACACTAAAGACGAACTCAAAGATAAATTAGTGGCCGGAGTGGTGAATTTTCCCCCCAGAGCGAGGCCGCGAAGCGGCCAAACTCAACAGCGCGGCGGAAATTAACGGCACAACAGAAAAATTGAAAGCAATCGAAATCAAGCTCGACCGGCTGTTGGAAGCTTATTTAGACAAATTGATTGACTCCCAAACCTACCAGGACAAGAAAAACGAATTAATCCAAGCCAAAGCCGGTTTACAGGAAAATCTCAAGGAGATAAACACCACCGGCAATACTTGGCTCGAACCTTTTTGTGAATGGGCAGAACAGGCGTTTCACGCCTGGAAAACAATGCGCGCAAAAAATAATGGCCATGAATTGACATTCATGGCAAAAACTGTCAGCTCGAACTTCCTTTTAAAGGATCGGCGGCTGTCCACAAGTTTCAAAAAAGGCGGATTTGACGCGCTTTCCGTGGAGGCGGGCGCGGAAAGCGCTACCTCCCGACCTCCTTCCAATTCTTACTGGTTGCCGGACTTGGATTCGAACCAAGAAAAACGGCTTCAAAGGCCGCTGTGATGCCATTTCACCATCCGGCAAAATCCCTATACCGTATTTTATCATCCGCTCTTAAAAATTTCTCCCTGCAAACTTTTGGCCAATTTTAAGAAAAAATCCTCCATTTCTTTTCTGTCAAACGGTTTAAACATTTTCGGCGGTTCTTTAAAGACCACCACTTGGGTTAAAATTTACCCCAGTTGGACCGGATCAATCGGCCAATCAAACTTTGCCCGGGCCAAATCCACCAACCGGGGCAAATTAAAATCCGTTTCTTTCATAATAAAATATAGATCGATAAAATCGCGTTCCCGGGCTTTCATGGCAATTGTATGGACTTTGTTAGCGGCAATATCCTCCAAGCTGTCGATGGCCAAACCCTGCCAGTTTCTGTCTTTATTTATTCTTGGAAAAGGGTAATAGTTAAAATCAACTTTCAACTCTTTGTCGGGAAATTTAAAAACAAAAGTGTGCAGCCCCAAAATAGGTCAATATCGTAAGATTCCCGGTGATGCAGATAGAACTCCGCCAGCACTGTTCCCCCGGTCCAGTAAAAAGTCCGTAACAAATACGGTTCTTTCAGGACAAGTGCCAGAAATCGGTTTTGATATCGGTCGAGGCCGGACGTTTTCCCCATAGTAAATAATTAAAATAAGCTAAAGTGTTTGGGTCCAGCCGATCTTTGATTTTCGGCCAGGCTTTTTTGACCTCTTGTTTATCCAATTTTTCTCCGTCGAGGCCGTAGTTAATCAACTGGGTCAGCCGCCACAGCCGGTAACCCTTGGGGTCATTTTTCTTAAACTTCTTCTCGTCTGTAGACCAGTTAATCATACCTTAATTTTATCACAAAATCTATTAATCTACTCATTCTTAAACAGAGAAATATACTCCGCAAAAGAAAACAGCCGGTTCCGGGCAAAACCGGTGGCCTCCTTTAAAATTCCCGCTTTGACAAAATCCTTTAGCAAGCTATTGGCGGTCGGAAAAGTCACCGCTAAATCTTTAGCAGCTTGATTAACTTTGATAATCGGGCAGTCAAATAAAATTTCCAGCAATTTCTGCCCCAGGTGCTTTTTTCGGTCTAACCCGTCAATTTTTTTACGCCACAGTTTTTGCAATTTGATCAATTGATCAAAAGTCAGCACGCCTTTTTTAGCCGTAGCCGTGATGCCGTTTAAGAAAAAAATCAGCCATTGGTCCAAATCATTATTTAGTCTGACCCGGCTTAGGTTATCAAAATATTCTACCCGGTATTTTTCCAAAAATTCCGATAAATACAAAGTTGGTCTGGCCAATAGCCCCTGCTCGATCAGTTGCAGGGTTATCAATAGCCGGCCGATCCGGCCATTGCCGTCCAGGTAAGGATGGATCGTCTCAAATTGGTAATGGGCCAGCGCCGCTTTAACCAGGAACGGCAGTTTAGTCTCCTGATTGTGCCAGAACTTTTCCAGATCGGCCAGTAAATCCGGTAAATCGTCCGGGTGCGGAGGAATAAACCCGGCATTAGCCAAAGAATTGCCGCCGATCCAATTTTGACTGCGGCGGATTTCACCTGGATTTTTGTATTTGCCGCGAACACCGGTTAAAAGTAAACGGTGGGCACCGTTTAACAGCCTCATTGACAGCGGCATTTTCGGCAGTCGGGCTACCGCCCAATTAATCGCTTTAATATAGTTTTGCACCTCCTGCCAGTCGTCTTTTTTCTCCGGGAGAATCTCGGTTTTAGGCAGCAAGGCCTCATCCAAATTCGTCTTGGTCCCTTCGATCAGGCTGGAAGTCGTCGCTTCCTTAACTACGTGCATTCGGATAAACCAATCAACATTGGGAAAAAGCCGGGAATAGCCGTTTAATTTTCCCAAAAAACTGCCGGCTTCCTCGATTTTAGCCAACAGCTTTTTGTCAGTAAACTTGAAATCAACTCCATTAATTAACCTAGGCAAAAAACTGCTTTTAATATGAACTATATTAAAAGTTTAGCGTATAATCTTTAATATGTCAATAAGTCACCATTCATTATAGTATAATCCTTCTATTCTGTCATTATGGCCTATTACCTTGGTATAGACTTGGGGACATCGATAATTAAAGGGCTGGCAATTGACGACGCCGGCCGAATTTTGGCCAGCTTTTCCAAGGAAACCCCGTTAATTTCCCGCCAACCGGGCTGGGCCGAGCAAAGCCCGGAGTTCTGGTGGGCCAGTACCCTGGAAATTATCAATCTCTTAGCCACCAGAATTGATTTTTCCCAAGTCAAAGGCCTTGGTTTATCCGGTCAAATGCACGGTTTAATCACATATGATGCTAACTACCAAGTTTTGCGCCGGGCGATTGTTTGGATGGATCAGCGCTCCAGCCAAGAAGTTGACCAAATTCTTAAAGCCCTAAAAAATAATCTTTATAAAACTACCGGCAATCCCGTCTTTACCGGTTTTTTACTGCCGTCGCTGTTATGGTTAAAAACCCACGAAACCCAACTCTATAAAAAAATTGTCTGGATTTCTTCGCCTAAAGACTATCTGGCCTACAAGCTAACCGGCAATCTATCTACCGAACCGACCGATGCTCTGGCCACCGCCGCTTTTGACTATCATCAAAATAATTGGTCTCAAAAAATTATCCAGACTTTTGGGCTAAAACCGGCCATTTTCCCGGAAATTAAACCCACCCTGACGCCATACGGCACCATCACTGCCAAAATTGCCCAGATTTCCCGCTTACCCCAAGGCATTCCGGTTTACGGCGCCAGCGACCAAGCCATGTCCGCCCTGGGCACCGGTTTAGTTCAATCCGGCCAAGCCTCGATTGCCCTGTCTACCGGCGGCCAATTTTTAGTCGTCGCCAAAAAGGGGATTATCGACCCTAAGCGCCGCCTCCACACCCTTAATCACGCTTTACCCGAAGTCGGCCTCTACATGGCCGCTACTTTATCGGCCGGTTTTTCTCTGCGCTGGTTTAAAGACCTGGTTTGTAATCAGCCGGAAACTGATTTTAAACATTTTACCGCCGGGGTTGACAAAATTCCGCCAGGCTCCGACGGCCTGTTTTTCCTGCCATTTTTAAACGGCGAGCGTACGCCTTATTTCAATCCGGATTTGCGCGGCGCCTTTATTGGCTTAACCAACCGCCATAAACGCCTGCACCTGGTCCGGGCCATCATGGAGGGAGTCGCTTTTTCCCTGCTCGAATGTTTAAATGTTTTCCAGGAGTTAAAACTGCCGATCAATAAAGTCATTCTTTCCGGTGGCGGCAGTCAAAACCCGGTTTGGCGGCAAATTTTAGCCGATGTGTTAAACCTACCCATGAAAACGATCAATATTAAAGACCATTCGCCTTATGGCGCCGCTATCTTAGCTAAATTTTCTCAAGTTGGCGTGGATAAACTGCCTAATTTTTACAAAAAAATTGTTCACCCAATTGACTATCTATACCCAAATGAAATGAATGTAAAAACCTACCAACCTCTGTTTAAGCAATACCACAATATAGTTAAACACACACAATAGACTTTAGTTATGTCCAAAAATTCAGAGACTACACGATTATCAACTAAACTTTCATTAAAGTTTAGTGGCTTTTTCTTATATCAAACTCTATAATTCGCAATATTATGTGTTTTAAGTAAATATATGTTAAAAAGTTATATATCTGAAAGTAGTAAAGAAGTTGCCAGCGTAGGAGCAGAAAGATTTTCTAAAACAATGTCTCTTTCAGCTTCAATTTCAAGTGTTGAGAAAAACTTAGATTCTATTGAATCGCCACTTCATCGAGCTGATGTTGTATTTGTAACACTTGATTTAGACGGAGTTGTATTTGATCGCTACGACGATCGTGGTCGACCAATTAATGAAAAAAATCAATGGACAGATCTTAGGACTAGTAAGGAATTAAAAGCACTTGGCCAGTCATTTTTGTTTTTAAAAAGGGCTTGCGAAAATCAGGGAAAAAAATTTATTCTTGGTTTAAATACTAATCGAGAAAAAGAACAAGCCATGTCTGTTTTTGCCCAATTTCCTGAAGAGATTAGAGGTTTCTGCCTTGCAAGTTTGGAGGCCGGCCATGTATTAATGCATACAGATTCACCGTCATTTACAGATGAAACAAAATTTTCAACCACTAGCTTACCTGATAATGATCCTAAGATTGTCACTTTAAAACAATCAATTGCTGCTGATCTTCAAGAGGCATTTGATAATCAATATTTTGGTAGTCAAGCATATAAACCAGAGAGGGATGGAATGATAACTTTTCGTGGTGTCAGTTCAGACTTTGTTGGATGGGACGATGACGCTAAAACAGTATCCGGTCCATTACTATCAATTCTTGAAAAGCATGGCTATCCTCAAAATCAAAATTTTAAAGTTGCCTATTATCCTTTTGATGGCGGCTTGGATATTCAATTTTCAAAATATAATAAAAAGGGTGGAGAAACTGATCTAATCGACATGGCCGCAGAAGTTGGATTAATTCAAAAAGGGCAAGAGGTCATCCAAATTCATTTAGGCGATACCTGGTCTGATGCTATTGAAGGTTCGGGAATGACTCGTGGGAAAATATGGTATCATACATTTACAATTGCAGTTGCAAACAGTCAGCAGCGCTTTTTAGATAGCGCTGCTTTAAGTACTCACTCAAATTCTAGGTGGGGAATTTTTGAAGCTGTCAGACTATTAAATACTATGTTAACAGTTCCTAAGCAGGAAATAAAAAAACGGATTGACTCTTCTCCTTCAATTGTAAAACTCATACAATCTTATTTAGGACCAGAACATCCTCAAGCAACAGACTTTAATTTAAAAGAAGTAATTAATGGAATAGACGTTGAAAGGTTAGCGGAGTTAATGCATATTATTGAATCTGTCAAACGTAGAAACGGCAGAGTATTTATTATTGGTAATGGCGGCTCTTATGACAATGCTCGACTTATAGGTTTACTGCTTAGAAAACAGGGAGTAAAAGCTGACGTTCCCGGATCAGGCCAAAAGTATCTAGAGGCTGGTTTAGCAGATGGTCATGATTTTATTTTTGAAAAAACCTTAAGCGAACAGGAACTAAATAGTAATGATTTCTTAATTACAATTAGTGGCTCCGGCAATTCACCAAATATCCTCAAGGCAATCGAATATGCAAAAACTGTGAATACCCAAGTCTTTGCTCTTGGAGGTCGTGATGGTGGAAAGATGGCTGAATTAACAGGAAATAAAAATGCATTTATAGCTAGGTCAAATACAATGGAGATTATCGAGGATGTCCACGCTGTATTGGGTTATATGATAGCTACATCACTGGGTACTTCAGACGAATCGCTAACTAAAAAATTGGAGACCCAAAGAGCAAGATCAATCAAAATTATTGAACAGTTACTTGCAACAGAAAATTCACATGGCCTAGGCAAAATTTTGCAGGCTGTTGAAAAAACATTAATAACAAGGGGCAGAATTGTAATTATAGGTGATTCTTTAAGCGCCAACCATATTCGGGCCGACCTTGCACGAGGAGCAACAAATCAACTACCATTTTCATTTAAAGTAGTTGAAAATGTTGGCAGTACCAATTCTATGCTTGCAACTCAAAATGATGATGGAGCAGACTTTACTCTGGTCCATGCTTTGGAAAATATTAGGCCGCAAATTGGAGATATTGTTATAGTATTTAATTCTCCTGGTCGTAGCCAAGATTACTCACTAAACCTTTGTTATGATCTAGCTCAAGATAATAAGGCTCAAGTATTTTTAATTGGCGATAATCTACCTACCGAGCGCGCCGATGTGAAATTTACTGGATCGCAAGAAGACTATGAGTTGATGTCGACAATTTTAGCTGATTTGATTGGTCGTACTTTACATGAAGATTTAGTTAACACTAATGAAATTGAGATTAAAGAATTTAATCCAGAAATTCTTCCAGAAGAACCTAGAAAATGGCTCAAAACACATTTGCGTTCTAATCGTAAATTGAGCCAACGAGAAACACTGAAATTTGAAAATACACTAAGGCATATTAATATTTCAACTGATCCTCAAAAATTCGTACCGCTACTTCCAGATGGTAAAATAATAACCTTCTGTTACGGAAAAATATTTATAGTTGACACACCAGAAAAATTAGGGCTCGATCGTTCTTTTTATTAAAAATGAATAAAGATTATTACTTAGTTATAGACATCGGTGGAACAAAAATTAGAAGCGCCATTGGAGACAACCAAGGCCATCTATTAAAAAAAGTCAAAAGTTTTACCCAGGCCAGGGCCGGAGCCAAAATTGTAATAAATGATATTTTGGAAATTTCCCGCCAGGTAATCACTTTAACCGGCATTGATTCAGTTAATTTAAAAGGTGTCAGCATTAGTTTTGGCGGACCGGTTGATTTTGCCAAACAAAAAATTCTTAAATCTCAACATGTTCACGGCTGGGATAATTTAAACCTGCCGAAAATATTCTTAAAAGAATTTAACTTGCCTTGCGTTATCGACAATGACGCCAATTTAGCCGCCTTAGGTGAAAAAACATTCGGCGCCGGCAAAAAAGTTGACAGTTTATTATATTTGACGATTAGCACCGGCATCGGCGGGGGAGTGATTATTGACGGAAAAATCTGGCATGGTAACCATAGCTTAGCCGGAGAAATCGGCCACAACATCATTGAAAGAAATGGCCCGGCCTGTTCCTGTGGCAAAAAAGGCTGCCTTGAGGCTCTAGCCTCAGGAACGGCTCTGGCCAAAAATACGATTAGTTTTTTGAAGAAAAATTCTCAAGTCAAAACCAAAATTAAGTCGTTAGTTTCCGGCAGTCTGGATAATATAACCGCCATCACTATCTATCAAGCGGCTAGGCAAAACGATCAACTGGCTTTAAAAATAGTTGATGAGGCAATTGCCAATCTCGCTTTAGGGATATCTAACGCCGTCAACATTTTTGATCCGCAGATGATCATTATCGGCGGCGGTATTACTAACGAAGGCGAAATGTTTTTTGAACCGCTCAAAAAATACGTTGCCGAATTTTCCATGTTTAAGCAATCATTCTCTGTTCCGATTGTTCCGGCCAAGCTCGGCGATGATGCTGGATTAAAAGGCGCACTGGCTTTAGTTAGTCAGAATTTTCCAGAAAATTAAAAATATCCTCTTCCGATTTCGGCATTGCCTGGATTTTGCCGAACTTGGTGCAGGTGATCGCCGCGGCGGCGGCGGCAAAACGGGCGGTTTTCGGCAAAGGCCAATTTTTGGCTAAACCATAGGTAAACGCTCCCATAAACACATCCCCGGCGCCGTTGGTATCGATGGCTTTAACTTTAACCGCCGATTGATGAAAAACCTGACCCCTACTGGCAACGTAACTACCTGATTCTCCCATAGTCACCACGCAGATTTTCGGCCCCTGGCGTTGCAATTTATTGGCCACTTGGGCCGGGTCTTGGCCCGGGGCGATCGCTTGGCAAAACGCTTCCGGCACAAATACGACATCGGCTTCTTTGATTAATTTTTCTGCTGATTTTTTGTAACTGCCCAAATCTAAAAGCACGGTTAAACCTAAACTGCGGGCCTTTTTGGCCAACGCCTGGCTGCAATCAAAATTATGAGCATCTATCAGCAGGAATTTCGAGCCCGGCTTAAATTTAATCTGATCCATGTCTTTAACTGTTAAATCCACAAACGCTCCCAGATGGTAAAAGCCGGTTCGTTTACCGGTTGACTGTTCGACAACTACGGCTGCAGTCGGCGTCTCACCGTTTTTCTTGATTGGTTCAAACTTAACTTTTTCGCTGGATAAAAAATTGCTGATTAATTTTCCCAAGCTATCCTGGGTTCCTGCCGAGTGAAAATTGCAGTCTAGGCCCAAACGGGAAAGAAAAATCAAGGCGGTCGGCACCACCCCGCCAATCTGCAACATCTCCTGGGACACCACGTGTTTTTGATTGAGAATTATTTTGCCGGGAACATTAAGCAAAATATCCACTAAGGCTAAACCAAAACCGGCAATCATAGTTGAAGTTATTCTATCACTGAAAACTCTAATCAAATAGTTTTCATTGACAGTGAAAACTATTTAGACTCGGAGACGGTAAAAGAGCGCGAAATCCGGGCCTTAAACAAAGCCGCGACGGAACAAAAAAACATTAAACAGCTGCTGATTATAACCTCAAGGGAAAAGCAGGCCATTGACCAACCAGGCGGTCAAATTAAAGTTGTCCCGATTTATGAATGGCTGTTAAATAATTAGCCCAGCAACTTCGCCGCCGCCCACAATTGCCGCTACATCAGTAGTAGTGTGCTAGAATAAACCATGTTTAATTTTTCGGCGACCGAACAAAAACTGCTTCAGAGTTCAGGTGTTGACGGCCTGATCCTGTTCGGTTCCCAAGCCCAAGGGGCCGCCGGTACAGCCAGTGATTTTGACGTTCTGGTCGTCGGTAAAAAAAACGGCAAAATTTACGACTTAATTTACGATTTGCTTGCCGAAAAAATTAACCGGCTGGCAGACATTGACATTGTTTTTGCCGGCAACGCCCCGCTGGAACTAAAACATCACGCAATTAAATACGGCCAAGTGCTGTACCAAAATCACCCGGCGGTCTTTGCCGACTTCAAACAGCAAACCATGCTCGAGCTGGCCGATTTCGCCCCTTACCGGGCCATGTTTGCCCGGGCAACTTTAGCCAGGATTAATCCATGACTAAATTAAAACTGGAAAAAAACATTATTGTTAAACGCCTGGAAGGCATCGAAGCCGAGCTGGTTGAGCTGAAACAATTGAGTGAACAGGAATTTGCCATTTTTAGTGCCGGCGATGGCTGGAAACTGGCCCAATTTCATCTCCACCGGGCGCTCGAAGGCGTCTTTAACATCGGTTCGCACATTTTATCAAGGCTTCCCGGAGCCGCCGCCTCTCAATATAAAGAAATTGCCTTAAAAATGGGAGAAAACAAGATCGTCACGCCGGAGTTTGCTAAAAACCAACTGGTAAAGATGGCCAAATACCGCAATCGCCTGGTCCATTTTTACGCTGAGATCAGTCCGGAAGAACTTTACCGGATCATCCACGATGATCTGGGTGATTTTGATGTTTTTCTAACGGCCATTAAGCAAGTTCTAACCCGGCCGGAGAAATTTAATCTTGAAGTTGAATAAAAACTTTCGTTACCACTTTAGCCCAGCAGTTTCGCCGCCCCCACAATGCCGCAGTCTTTGATCGCTTTATACATTTTTAAAACTATCGGGCAGGTAAGTTAAACGATCGGCAATAAATTTTAACCAGCGGTTTAATGACTCTGTTTCCGGTGCGTTAAAATTCAGGCAATAATAGGTTTTCTTGCCGTCAATTCTTTTAGATACCAGCGAAGTTTTAACCGCTTGGTCTAGATAATTAACAAAAGTCTGCCGGGCCATCTTCCCTTGAGTCTTATTAATCAACTGTTTAAACTGGACCTCCCGGCGTTTAACCAGCGGTTTGACAATCAAACGGATATTTTTATCCGGTTCGCGGCCGGTGATAAACTCCTGGCGCTTAACTGCCAAACTGGTTTTTAACACTCCCGCCATTGACAATACCAAGGCCTCAAACACAAAACCGCAAAAATGGTTTAAATTTTTCCGCTCCAAAGAATTCAGCAATCGCCGATAATAGCGCGGCTTCTCCTGATGGTAATAGTAAGAGGTGCTGTAAAGATTTTTGGCATTTAATCCCAGAGACCGAAAAAGCCAGTGCTCCAAAACCCGGCCGACCCGCTTATTGCCATTGTTAAACGGGTGCAAAGCGTAAAGTCCGGTATGGAAAATAGCGACACTGCTTACTCGCGGCTTATTTTTAACCAAATTAACCAGTTCTTTTATCCCCGCCGGAATCTCCGGATAAGTCGCCGGGGCATAATTGCCGACCCGGATCAGATCATTATCACGCCAGTTACCGGATTTATAAACGGTAAAATCTGCCAAATAATCTTTAAATAAATCCAATCCCAAAGTCAGATCCCGATGAAGCTTTCTTATAAATTCCGGATTAAGATCGGCTAATCTGGATTTTTGCCGGTTTAACAGCCGGAAAGTCCGGGCAATATTGAAAAATTCCAGCCGGTCATGGTCTTTTTGGGTTAAAGATTTTTTAATTTTTAGTTTTTGGGCAATAAAGTTATAATCGGGATCACCCAAAACCAATTCATAAACCTCTTTCGCCTCGGCCAAGGTTAATTGGGACTTTTCCGCTTTGGAAATGGCAAAAGAGGCCAGCAGTTCATTGCGGCTGATAAGATTCCTGGCAATTTCCGGGTTTAAAAAAATCTGCTCGTGCCGGGTCAATTCTTTGTCTAAATTCACTACCTCTTCATCGGCAAAAGGAATCAGCGACGGCGTTAAAATAAAATCCGCTAAAAATCGACTGGTAAACGGATGTAAAATTTTAATCTCTCCCATATAAATTAGTCTATCATTAGTCTAGTTTATAGTCTACCCCAGCAGTTTCGCCGCGCCGACAATCCCGCAGTCTTTAATGGCCTTAAACGCCACCGGGAAATCCGGCGACAGCAGTTTCACGGTTTCGGCGACCGTTTTTCGAAAGTTATACCCAACCCAGAATAAACTGCCTTCCATGACAAACACCATCGGCCGCTTCTTAAACCGGGCGATCCCGGCCACCTGGCAAGCCAATAGTTGCGCCGCCCGTTTAAATAAGTCTCTGGCAATTTGTTTATCACCGCTGATCTCGCCGCGGGCAACTTTATCCAATTCATGAGTCGAGGTTAACTTGCCGCCGGTGGTTAAATTATAATGCTGGTAAAGATAAGCGCCGGAAACTTCTTTTTCAAACAAAGCCTCGCCCGAATGAAGCGATTTTTTATCGATAGTCTCACCTTCCGGGCTTTGGTTAAACTTATCAAAACAAGCCGATTCTAAATTAACTAAACGCCGTTCGTCTAGAAAAAAAGCAAAGTTCATCCCGGTGCCGACAATGCCGCCGCAAACCGAAGCGGCCGGATAACGGGTCAGCCCGGACAAAGTCAGACAAATCGTATCATTGGCCACACTAACAAAAATCTGGCGGTGGAATTTTTCGTAAATAAATTTTTCTATTGATACTCCTAATTGTTTACCGACCAATCCAGTAAAGGCATGTTCTTTTGATGGTCTCATTGGAATTCCATCTAAGCGATTATTCTCAAACACTGGTTTTAATTCATGAGCAAAATTGACAGTCACGTATTTCACATTTTTGCGTAAATGAGATTTGATATAAGATAGAAACGCCTTACCGGTCGAAAACAACGGCAGGCGCTCTTCTTCCATGGCTTTAATCTCGATTTCTTTCCCGTGTTTGACCACCAGCGCATTTTGGCCGATCGAGCCGCCGATTTTTAACACCTGGAATAGTTCGCCATCGGCCACTAAAGGAACAGGCGAAAATTCATGGACTACAAACGGTAAACTCGTTTTTTCACCCTTAGCGCTCAATTTCAATTCTTTGACAAAAGCGGCGGTAATTTTTTGAAGCTCTAAAAGATCCATCGGGTTTTATTTTACTTCCAAAATTTTATCAACTTGGATTTTCAATGGCGGCAAGTCTTCCTGTATTGTCTTCCATACCGTTTCCAAATTAACGTCATCATAGCCATGAATCAGAAAATTGCGCATTTCAACAGCTTGTTTGACCGGAAATTCCGGGTAATCTTTAATCAAGTCATTCGTTAACCGATTAGCCGCTTCTCCGATAATTTCCAGCTGACGCAGGCAGGCATCGTGCCGCATTTCTTCATTGAAAAATTGTTCAAAATTAATTCCGGTTGAGTACTTTTCAATTGTCCTGATCGCCTTGGCAATATCCCGCAAATAGGGCCGGTTATCTTTCTTCATAAACGGTAATTAAATCTTGCATAATATACGGAGCAAAATCACGCTTCAGCGTCTTTCTATCTACCAAATCGACTTCTTTGCCTAAAATTTTTCTCAAAAACAAAACTATATCTGCCAACTCAAATAATGATTTCGTTTGCCGAAAGTCAACCAACAAGTCAATATCACTGTCTTTTTTAGCCTCATTACGGGCATAAGACCCAAACAAGCCTAGGTATTTGATACCCTGCTCTCGAAAAATATCTGTGTTGGATTGGTCTTTCAGCCGACTAATTACATTCATGAACTCATTATAACTTATTTTTTAGCAAAGCACCTGCCTCGCGGTCTAAAAGAAAAGTCGCGTCCGGGTGAGTTTGCAAAATACTCGCCGGGCAACTAATATCCACCGGACCTTCAATGGCTCGCTTAACGATCACCGCTTTGGCCGCGCCTTTAGCCAGTAAGATAATCTTTTTGGCAGA